>Ga0134124_10004794_pt1 | contig 10868 bp, 8 predicted proteins | sample KB304_FD_96880 | JGI IMG/M metagenome (GOLD analysis project Ga0134124, IMG submission 96880) | Terrestrial soil microbial communities without Nitrogen fertilizer from Kellogg Biological Station, Michigan, USA - KB3-0-4 | ecosystem: Environmental > Terrestrial > Soil > Unclassified ... | reverse complement strand
GGACATGGGGCTGCTGGCCTCGGCCGAAGGACTGGTAGCCATCTCCAAGGGCCAGCCGCTGCAGTGGGTGGCCGGCCTGACCACCAGCTACATGGCCGAACTGGTCGGGTCGACCGCGGCGAACCTGCCCAACCGGGCCGCCGGATATCCGGCCGCGATCACCGATCTGAAGGGAAAGAAGATCGGCGTCACGTCGATCGGGTCGTCGTCCTACTACGCGCTGCTGAGCCTGCTCTCCGGCGCCGGGCTGTCGAAGAGCGACGTGACGATCATCGGCTCCGGTGGCAACCCGGCCGAGGTAGCCGGCTTGCAGAACCATCAGCTGGACGCCGCCATCCTCACCGACCCGCTCACCTACCAGGTGAACAAACAGGGCATCGCCACCACGCTGACCTCCTTCTACAAGGGCAGCCGGCCGGCCATCTTCGAATCCAACATGCTCAACGGATTCGCCGCGACCACCGACTACATCCAGAAGAACCCGACCATCATCAAAGCCGCCACCGACGCCATCGCCGAGGCAGACCAGCTTCTCGACTCGTTCCAGACCGCGGCCGACGCGCTGCCGCTGGCGACCAAACTGCAGGCGCAGTTCACCGGAACCACGCCGCAGGAACTCGCCGATCTGATCATCCAGGATCGCGGCGTCTGGACGCCGACGATCACGCAGGACGCGATGGCCCACGCCCAGCAGCTCACACAGCAGGCCGGGACGCTGCCTAAGCTGCTGGACTACAACACGATCGTGGACCAGGCCGCCCGTGGCTGACGACATGACCGCCACGGTGCATCTCGGGGTCGCCGACGCGTACCAGCTCGCGGTCGCCGCGCTGGCTCAGCTCGACATGGCCGCCGGCGACGCCGAACGAATCGCCCGGCACCTGCTCGACTCGCAGCTGCGCGGGGACGCCACCGGGCTGGCGCGGATCCTGCTCCTGGCGCAGAATCCGGCCGCCGGTGGCGGAGCCGCTGAGCTGATCACCGAGTCACCAACGACGGCTCTGATCGACGGGAATGGCAACTACGGCTTCGTGGCGGCCGAGGACGCGACCGCGCTCGCGATCGCCAAGGCCCGCACCGCCGGCGTAGCCGTCGTCGGAGTCAACAACCACTCGTTCACCGGGTCGCTGTCGTATTACCTGCGCGCGGTGACCGAGGCGAACATGGTCGGGATCGCGCTGTCGACGCTGCACGCGGCCGAGGGCAACGCGCGCGTGGCACCATACGGCGGTGCCTCCGCGGTGATGTCGACGAATCCTCTGGCAATCGCGGTGCCGACCGAGGACGACCCAATCATCTGGGACGCCTCGACGGCGACCATGAACGGCGGCCGGCTGATGTATCACATCGAGGCCGGCCGGGACCTCGATGACGGCATCGGCCTGGATCGCGACGGAAATCCGACGCGTGATCCGAAGGCGGCGTGGACCGGCGCGGTCCGGGCCTGGGGCGGGCATCGGGGCTCGGGCCTGGCGGTGATGCTCCAGCTGCTCGGCCTTCTCGCCGACGTCGACGTGCACAGCGGCGAGTTTGCGTACCTGGTGATCGTCATCGATCCGGCCGCCTTCGGCGATCCGGATCGGTTCCGCCGGCGTGCGTCGCGGTTCGCCGAGGTGGTGCGCAGCTCGCCGCCCGCGGCCGGTTTCGACCGGGTACGCATGCCCTACGACGGGTCGCGGGAGCGGTTGGCCGCGAGCGAACGAGACGGCGTCGACCTGCCGCGCGACATCTTCGATCGGCTGACCGCGCTGAGCCGTGGACAGCGACCGGAGCCAGCCATCGCCGGCGCCCGCGCCGACGGGAAAGGACCGGGAGCATGACCACCAGACCGCGATTCGTGGACCTGCCGGATGGCAACGCCCGTGGCGTGTTCGGCACCGACGATCAGCTCGGCTGCCTGAACCTGCTGACCCCGGAGCGCACCGCCGCGGCCGCCGCCCTGGTGCGTTCCGGCACGGTGTTCAGCCTGAACGCGCCGATCTTCGACTGGCCCGACCCGAATCCGCCGTCGAGCCCGCGGAAGACGCCCGACCACGAGGTCTTCGAGCTGGTGCCGAACGTGGTGTTGGACGACGCCCTGAACCACTTTTATCTGCAGGCGTCGTCGCAGTGGGACGGCTTCCTGCACGTACGCGACCCGGCGTCCGGACAGTTCTACAACGGGCAGCACCAGCCGCGGATCGGCGTCGAGGTGTGGGCCGAGCGCGGCATCGCCGGCCGGGGCGTGCTGCTCGACGTCGCGGCCTGGGCCACGGCGGCCGGGGAAGACTGGGCCTGGCAGCGACGGCGCCCGGTCACCGCCGCGGATTTGGAGGCGTGCGCCGACGCTCAGGGCGTGGCCATCGGCGAGGGCACGATCCTGCTGATCCGGCTCGGCTGGGAGACCGGCTACCGGGCGTTGGACCGGGACGGGCGGGTTGCCTACGCGTCATCCGGGCAGCACGCGCCCGGCCTGGAGGCGTCCGCTGATATGGCGGCGCGGCTCTGGGACTGGGGCGTCGCGGCGGTGGCCGGCGACACCATCGCTCTGGAGGCAAAGCCCTACCAGGATCCGATGGACAAGATCCTGCACACCCTGCTGCTGCCCCGGCTGGGCCTTCCGATGGGGGAGTTGTGGCTGCTCGACGCGCTGGCCCAGGCGTGCGCGGCCGAGCACCGCTACGAATTCTTCCTGACCTCGGCGCCGCTGAACGTCCGTGGCGGAGTCGGCACGCCGGCCAACGCGTTGGCGGTCATGTGAGGCCCCAGGTGACCGAAGCGGACCTGCCGCTGGCCCAGGAACTGGGGGCCTGGGTGGCCGGCTATGACCTGTCCGCCGATCCGTGCCGGGAGGCGATCGTCGACCGTGCGAAACTCCATTTCCTCGATGCCATCGGCGTCGCCTTCGGCGGGCTGACCAGCACCGACGACTTCGGCGGGGCAATGAAAGCGATCGTCGACACCTACCGGTCGGCACCGGAAGCCACCCTGATCGGCAGCACCGATCGAGCGGCCGCGCCACTGGCCGCGTTCTACAACGGCGCGCTGATCCACAGTGTCGAGTTCGATGACACGTTCACCGAGCGCACCGTCCATACCGAAGCGGTGATCGTTCCGGTGGCGCTGGCGGTCGGGGAGGCGTGCGGGGCGAGCGGTGCCGAGATGGTGCAGGCCTGGGCGGTCGGCACCGAGGTGATGCTGCGGCTGGCCGCCGGGGTGGATGCCACGTTCGCACTGAACGAGTCGGGTTTCCACACCACGAGCGTGTTCGGCGCGTACGGCGCCGCCGCCGCGGCCGCCCGATTGATGGGCCTGGACGCCGCGGAGACCGCCTCCGCGCTCGCGCTGTGCACCAGTCTCACCAGCGGGACCAACGCCGGATGGGGCGTCGGCGCCGCGCGCAATAAGAGCATCCAGCCGGGCTGGGCCGCGATGGCCGGAATCAGCGCCGCCGAGATGGCCCGGGCCGGCGTCGAGTGCGCCTGGACGACGATCGACGCCCACCTGGGTCTCTACTACTCCCACGCATGGAAGTCCACCTGGACACGGTCGTCCGTGGTGGAGCGGCTCGGTGAGGCATGGAAGCTGGTCGACGGCACCTTCAAGTTCCACGTGGCGGGCGTGATGATGCAGGCGACGCTGGACTGCGCCGCGGAGATCGCCGCGACCAAGGCGATCGACAGTGACGAGGTCGAGACGGTCCGCGTCCTGGTCCCGCACCAGTACTCGATCCTGAAGGACCGGCCCGGCTTCTTCGACCCAGCCACTCCGCCCGAGTCCGCCTACGGCGTCACCGCCAACTGGCCGTACTCGATCGCCTGTGTTCTGCTCAACGGTCATCTCGGCCTGGCCGATCTGAAGCCGGAGACGATCTTCGCCGAGCCGGTCCGGCAACTCGCGGGCCGGGTCGAGTTCATCTTCGATCCGGACGGCACGCGGCATCCGATGGACCAGGAGACCGAGGTTGCGGTGGTAACAACGCAGGGCACGCGGGTGGCGCGCCGGGGGCGGCACTCGGGCTACTTCGCCACGTTCGATCGGTTACGCGACAAGTTCGCCGCCATCACCGCCCCACTGATGCCGGACGCGGCGATCGCCGGAATCATCGCTGCGGTCGGCCGCCTGGACTCGATCACCACGACCGACCTCGCCGTAGCGATCACGGCCGGGGCGCCGGTGCTGGACTACTGATCAGATCGGAGCACCATGGATTTCGTTGCGGACCTGGCGCGCCAGATGTGCGCCGTGACCATCGACGATCTGCCGGCGAAGACTCTCGAGCACGCCAAGATGACGGTCGCGAGTTCCCTCGCCGCCGCGGTCGCCGCGCGCTCGTCGGAGCCGGTGATGATCGTCAGGCGTCTGATCACCGAGCGCGCCGCGCCAGGTCCGGCCTCGGTGTGGTTCGCCGGCATGAGCGGCCTGCCGATCGTCGACGCGGCCCGGCTCAATCACATGGCCGCCGACGAGTCGATGGCAGATGACAGCGCCCTGATGAATGGTTCGCATCTCGGCAGCGCGGTCACCGCGGCGGCGTTCGCGGCGGCCGAGTCGACCGGAGCGTCCGGCGCCGCGATGCTCACCGCCGTCGTGGTCGGTTACGAAGCAGCGGTCCGTCTCGGCCGGGCTGAAGCCGAGCTGCGCGCCGAACGCCACGCGCATGTGTCCGGACTGAACGCGTTCGGCGCCGCGGTCGCTTCCGCGTACCTGCTGGGCAGCGGCCCGGATCGGACCGCGCACGCGATCACGCTGGCGGCGACCGGCGCCGCCGGCATCGATCGGGTCAGCACCACGCCGGTCCGGTCCTACCAGGCCGGGACCGCGGTGGCTGCCGGCATCGACGCGGCGCTCACGGCTCATCACGGCTATCGCACCACGCCGGCGGTGCTGGACCGGTATCTCGACCTGATCACGTTCAGCGGCGAGCGCACCGGCCGTGAGCTGCCCGGCGATGCCGAGCCGGGCGCCGGCTGGGCGATCGACTCAGAGCTGATCATCAAGCTGCGTCCAGGGGCGTTCTTGTTCGGTTCCGCGGTCGAGGCGGCGATCCGCGTCGCCACCGCGTACGACCTAACACCCCAGACGATGGATCGCGTTGTCGTTCGCGGTCATCGGTTCGCCGCCGAAGATCCGGCCGCGCGCCCGCCGGGGTCCGGGTCGCTCAGCTACTACGTGGCGTCCGCGCTGGTCCGGCGGTCGTTCCGGTGGGATCACTTCAGCGCGGCGGCCGGCGATGCCGATCTCATTGCGGCCGTCCGGGAATCGGTCGTGATCGAACCGGTGCCGGCGGCGCAGGCGCCGGGAGCATGGGGCTGGGCGGCCGAGGTGATCGTCACCGACCGGACCGGCACCAGCTGGAGAGCGGTCGTCGACCTGCCGCCCGGCGCGGTGGTCGCGGGCGTCGACTGGGCCGTCGTCGACGACAAGGTGCATGAGCTGATGATCGGTGCCGAGATCGGCACCGATCTCATCGGCCAATTCCTCGATCAGGTCAAGGACCTGGAAACCGCCGCTTCGATGAATGATCTGGCACGGATCATCAAGTGAGGATTTCCGGCCCGGAGGGTCAGAGTGTGGCGGCTTCGTCCCACCATCGCAGCACCCGGAGGGCACGCAGCGTGTTCCATCGGCTCGGCCGGTCGTCGCCGTCTTCCATCGGGAATGGCACCCGCCCTGGATAGGTGTTTTCCAGCAGCCACGAGCCGTCCGCCTGGCTCTTGGACCGGACCATTTCGATGCCCTCGGCCAGGCGCGGATCGGGCATGCCGCCGGCGTCGCGGAAGTGATCGAGGGCGCGCAAGACGTCGTAATGCCAGCGGGTCGGGAACGCGAACTGGCCGAACGCCGGATCCATCGGCTCGCCGGTGGACTTGCGCCAATAGAGACGACGCTCCAGCAGGTATTCTTCGCCGCGGCGGCGACCCGCAATCGACTCCGGAGAGCCGCCGGTGGCGCGCTCGTGCAGGAGAAGGCCCTCCAGAACGCTGATCGTGCTGTGCACCGAGGACACAGTGGCGCCGTTTTCCACCTCGCAGTTCCAGCCGCCGTCCGGCAACTGGTCGGTCAGCAGCCGCGCCGCGATCCCTTCGACGTCCTGGCCGAAATAGGCACCGAGGCCGAGGGTCATGCCGTTGATGCAGGGCTCGACCTCGCCATCGAAGAACCGCTGGCCGTCATGCTCCCATCGGCATGTGGCCGCAACCTTCGCGACCGACCCGCGCACCCGCGGGTCCTGAGGGTCGATGCCGATCTGGCGGAGGACCAGAAGCACCGGCGCCGTGGCATTCCATGGCTGGCCCGGCTCGTAGGTGTCGCGAGCGCCCCAGTAGTCGGCCGGGAAGAGCGCGCCGCCGGCCCACTGCCCATCCGGATCCTCGAGATCGAGGAAGCGGGCGCCCCAGCCGTCATTCGCGACCCGGGCCCGCTCGGCCGCGACCACCTCGGGCGCGGCGTCGAGCAGATCTCGCTGGACCTGCCACCGCACCGACGGGTCGGAGTCGAGCAGCCAGTCGATGACGTCACTGCCGCCGGCCACGCCGTTGACGTCACTGCCGGCGGTCACGCTGGTGGTGCTGTCACTGGTGTCCATGCCCGGACCATACCGCCGCCGTCCGACATCTGCTTGAGCGTCGGTCAGCCCTGGTAGCGCATGATCCAGACCGGGAGGTCGTCGACCTTGTGCTCGGACTCGACGGCCCACCCGGCCCGGCGATAGATCTCGACGTTGACCGGGTTGGACGTCTCCAGATAGGCCGGCAGATCGCCGGCCCGCGCCAGTCCGGCCGCCATTGCCGCCCGGCCCAGCCCTCTCCCGGCCGCGTTCGGATGGGTCGCCAGCACACCGAGATACCAGTGCGGCGTGGACGGCAATGCGCCGTGGATCGCCGCGTTATAGACCCGCAGCCGTTCGAGCACCTCGGCCGGCAGATCCATGGGCTTGCGGGGGCCCGGCGCCGGCCCGTCCCAGAGCGCCACCGCGTCTCCCGCGCCGGCCGTCCAGACCGTGCCTTCCGGCATCCGGGCATCGAACAGGGAGGCGGCGAACGCCGCCGCGTTGACGTCGTAGCGGGACCGGTCCGGAAAGAAGTAGGCGAACGCCGGGTCCTGCCGGAACGCCTCGACGATGGTGGTCACGACGTGTTCGCGGTCGGGCGCCGAGGCGAGCCGGACCGAGACACACGCGCTGGTCAGAGGTCCATCGTGCGGTGACATTCGTTCACCCTAGTGGGCGGTTCAGGTGCGGTGGCGCCGCGGAGCCGCGGCGCCTTGGCGACATAGCGCCCCATCCGGAGCCGGGAAGATCGATTGTCGGTGAGCCGATCAGGAATCGAGAAGCGGCCGCCGGGACACCGCACGTAGCGTCGTGAACGTGGACGCCGGACCTGGGCAAACCGGCCAGGTCGGTCCACAGAGTCCGACATATCGGGTCGAGGGACCCACGACGTCAGGAGCGATGATGACCGGCACGTCCAACGAAGGAATCAAGACCGTCCTGCACCCGGTCTCCGATCTGGCCAAGGCCAAGCCCGTCTACACGGCGATTCTCGGTGTGGAGCCGGCGCACGACGCGGACTATTACGTCGGCTACGAAGCCAACGGCCAGCACATCGGGCTGGTGCCGAACGGAGCACAGCAGGGCATGACCTCGCCGGTGGCGTACTGGCACGTCTCGGACATTGAGGCCAAGCTCGCCGAGGTGGCCGCAGCTGGCGCGACGCTGAAGGATCCGGTCCGGGATGTCGGCGGCGGCCGGCTGGTGGCGACCGTGATCGACCCCGACGGCAATGTCCTGGGCCTGCTGCAGGACCGCTAGCCACAATGACCTCGGTACGGCGCGCGGCGAGCGCGCCGTACCGTGGGTCTGCGATCCGCACCGCCGCCACCGACGTAGGGAGACCGACCAGCATGGCCACGAAGACGACCACGCAGCCGGCAGCGCCCCACGCCGCCGACAGCCACGACCTGATTCGCGTGCACGGCGCGCGGGTGAACAACCTCAAGGACGTGACCGTCGAGCTGCCCAAGCGCCGCCTCACCGCGTTCACCGGGGTCTCCGGTTCGGGCAAGAGCTCACTGGTCTTCGGAACCATCGCGGCCGAGTCGCAGCGGTTGATCAACGAAACCTACAGCGCTTTCGTGCAGGGCTTCATGCCAACGCTGGCGCGACCGGATGTCGACGTGCTGGACGGCCTGACCACCGCGATCATCGTCGACCAGGAGCGGATGGGCAGCGATGCGCGGTCCACCGTCGGCACCGCGACCGACGCCAACGCTATGCTGCGGATCCTGTTCAGCCGGCTGGGGACGCCGCACATCGGATCGCCCCAGGCGTTCTCGTTCAACGTCGCTTCGATCAGTGGCGCCGGCGCGGTGACGATCGAGCGTGGCGGCCGGGAGACCAAGGAGCGGCGGAGCTTCCAGGTTCTGGGCGGCATGTGCCCGCGGTGCGAGGGCCGCGGATCCGTCAATGACATCGACCTGACCCAGCTCTACGACGACACCAAGTCCCTGAGCGAAGGCGCGCTCTCCATCCCCGGTTACAGCATGGACGGCTGGTACGGGCGAATCTTCAGCGGTTCCGGCTTCTTCGACATGGACAAGCCGATCGGCAAATTCACCAAGCGCGAGCTCAACGATCTGCTCTACAGGGAGCCGACCAAGATCAAGGTCGAGGGGATCAATCTCACCTACGAAGGGTTGATCCCGAAGATCCAGAAGTCGATGCTCTCGCGTGACGTCGACTCGCTGCAGCCGCACGTCCGCGCCTTTGTCGAGCGCGCGGTGACCTTCACGATCTGTCCCGACTGCGACGGCACCCGCCTCAGCAGGGAGGCCCGGTCGTCGAAGATCAAGGGCGTCAACATCGCGGATGTCTGTGCGATGCAGATCAGCGATCTGGCCGAATGGGTCAAGGCGCTTGACGAGCCGTCGGTCGCGCCGTTGCTCGAGGCGCTGCGCGACACTCTTCAGTCGTTCGTGGACATCGGTCTCGGATATCTCGCACTGGAGCGGCCGTCCGGCACGCTGTCCGGCGGTGAGGCTCAACGGGTCAAGATGATCAGGCACCTCGGCTCGTCGCTGACCGATGTGACCTACGTCTTCGACGAACCCACCATCGGCCTGCATCCGCACGACATCCAGCGGATGAACGAGCTGCTCCTGCAGTTGCGCGACAAGGGCAACACGGTGCTCGTCGTGGAGCACAAGCCGGAGGCCATCGCGATCGCGGACCACGTCGTCGACCTCGGGCCGGGCGCCGGCACCGCGGGCGGCGAGGTGGTCTACGAAGGCACCGTCGAAGGCCTGCGAGCCAGCGGCACCGTGACCGGTCGGCATCTCGACGACCGGGTCAGCCTGAAACAGACCGTGCGTACGCCATCCGGCGCGCTGGAGATCCGCGGCGCCGGCACCCACAACCTCCGGAACGTGAACGTCGACATCCCACTCGGTGTCCTGGTCGTGGTGACCGGCGTTGCGGGCTCCGGCAAGAGTTCGCTGATCCATGGCTCGGTCGCCGGCCGGGACGGTGTAGTCGCCATCGACCAGAGCGGCATCCGGGGCTCGCGGCGGAGCAATCCGGCCACCTACACCGGTCTCCTGGACCCGATCCGCAAAGCCTTCGCTAAGGCCAACAACGTGAAGCCGGCGCTGTTCAGCGCGAACTCCGAAGGTGCGTGCACCAACTGCAACGGCGCCGGTGTGATCTACACCGATCTCGGCATGATGGCCGGCGTCGCGACCGTGTGCGAGGTGTGCGAGGGCAAGCGGTTCGAGGCGTCGGTGCTGAAGTACACGTTCGGCGGCAAGGACATCAGCGAGGTGCTCGCGATGCCGGTCGCCCAGGCGGTGGAGTTCTTCGGCTCCGGCCCGGCGGCGACCCCGGCAGCCCACCGGATTCTGCAGCGACTCGCCGACGTCGGGCTCGGATATCTCAGCCTCGGCCAGCCACTGACCACGCTCTCCGGCGGCGAGCGCCAGCGGATCAAACTCGCCACCCACCTCGGCGAGAAGGGTGGTGTCTACGTCCTCGACGAGCCGACGACCGGACTGCACCTCGCCGACGTCGACCAGCTCCTCGGCCTGCTGGACCGGATCGTCGAGTCCGGCAAGTCGGTGATCGTCATCGAGCACCATCAGGCCGTGATGGCACACGCTGACTGGATCATCGATCTCGGCCCGGGTGCCGGCCATGACGGCGGCACGATCGTCTTCGAGGGCACGCCGGCGGACCTGGTCGCCGCACGCTCCACATTGACCGGCGAACACCTCGCCGACTACGTGGGAGCGAAGCTCGCCGGCAAGCGCTGAACCGGCGACGGCGTCGACTGGGGCCGCGCGGATGGCCGCGGCGTTCCGGTCGCGGACTCGGCGCGTTCGGGGTTAGCTGGGGGAGGACCCGGAATCAGCCTCGACCCGAGGAGATCATCATGCCCAAGGTCATCACTGGTGCGTCGATGTCGATGGACGGCTTCATTGCCGGACCGGGAGAGTCCGGCTTCGAATACCTCTTCGACTGGTACAACAACGGCGACCGGAAGATGGACAGCGCCTCACCGGATATCTCGTTCTCGCTGACGCCGGAGAATTACGACTTCTGGAAGTCTATTCTGGACCGGACCGGCGCCCTGGTCGTCGGCCGGCGGCTCTACGACATCACCAACGGCTGGGGCGGCCGGCATCCGATCGGCGTACCGGTCGTGGTGTTGACTCATCGGCCGTTCGATCCGCCGGCCGACTCGTTCACCATCGTCACCGGCGGCATCGAAGAGGCGATCGACACCGCCGGTGAACTTGCCGGTGGTAAGGACATCAACGTGGCTGCCGGGCAAATGGGCAGCCAGGCGCTCGATCTCGGGTTGGTCGACGAGGTCTGGCTCGGTCTCACGCCG
>Ga0134124_10004793_pt1 | contig 10868 bp, 9 predicted proteins | sample KB304_FD_96880 | JGI IMG/M metagenome (GOLD analysis project Ga0134124, IMG submission 96880) | Terrestrial soil microbial communities without Nitrogen fertilizer from Kellogg Biological Station, Michigan, USA - KB3-0-4 | ecosystem: Environmental > Terrestrial > Soil > Unclassified ... | reverse complement strand
CTGGACGAGCTGAACCGCGAGCGCCGCGCCATCGAGGGCGACATGCGCGAGCAGGCCGAGCGCATGCTGGCCGCGCTCGCCGAACGCGCCGGAGACGTGCAAGGCAGCAGCCTCACGCTGTTCGACCCGGGCTGGCACCAGGGCGTGGTGGGCATCCTGGCGGGGCGCGTGAAAGACCTGTGGCACCGCCCGACCATGGCCTTCGCGAGGAGCGAACCAACCATGGCGCGCAGCGAACCAACCTTCGCCCGCAGCGAACCAACCATGGCGCGCAGCGAACCATCCATGGCACGCAGCCATCCCTCCGACGAGCCCGCGCGGGCCATCGCGGACGGCGAGCTGAAAGGCTCGGGGCGGTCCATTGCCGGCCTGCACCTGCGCGATGTGCTCGACCTCGTGGCCAAGCGCTCGCCCGGCCTGCTGCTGCGCTTCGGCGGCCACGCCGCCGCGGCCGGCGTGACCATCCTGGAGCGCGATTACCAGCGCTTCGCCGAGGGCTTCGAGGCCGCGGTGCGCGACATGCTGCCCCCGGGCGCGCTGACCCGCAACATCGAGACCGACGGATCACTGGAGGCCGAGTACCTCAACCTCGCCACGGCGCAGTTGCTGGAAGCGCAGATCTGGGGCCAGGGCTTTCCCCAGCCGCTGTACTGCGACGAGTTCGCCGTGGCCGGGCAGCGCGTGGTGGGCGAGAAGCACCTCAAGCTCAAGCTGCGGCGGCGCGAAAGCGACCGCCTGTTCGAGGCCATGCAGTTCAACGCCCTCGTCCCCTTCCCCGTCGCGGTGCGCGCCGCCTACCGCGTGTCGGTGAACGAGTTCAACGGCGTGCAATCATTGCAGCTCGTGATCGAACACTGGGAACCGGCCTGACCGCTCACTGAGCTTTCGTGGCCACCCATGGCCGCGGCCCGCCGTCGCCCGTCACCGTGCCCTCGATACGGTCGCCCGCCACTCGCCCTGAATAGCTGGCGCCGCCGGCGCGGAAGCTGATCTGGTCGCCGCGCAGCCGGCCGTCCGCGATGACGATGGCGCGGCCCTCGGCCTGCAGGCTGCCCTCCACTTTCTGGAAGGTCTGCTTGAGCTCGATCCGGCCGGCCGGCGAGTTCCAGCGCCCTTCCGCCTTGGCCGGGACCACCCACAAATAAGCCGTGCACCAGTATTTGCAGGCCTCGGGGTTGTCGACCGTGGCGCGCTCGTCGGCCTCCCACTCGCCCATGGTGAAGGTGTTGGACACCACCCGGGTGCCGGGCTTCATGCCGAGCAGGATGGGGCGCAGGCGCAGGTTCAGGTCGGGCAGCAGGAACAGCGTGATCACCGTGGCGCTGGAGAAGTCGCTCTCGAAAATGTCGGCCTTGGTGAAGGTGGCCTTGTCGGCCACGCCGGCCTTGGCGGCGTTCTCCTTGGACAGTTGCACGAGGTTGGGGTCGTACTCGATGCCCAGGGCGCGGATGCCGCGCTGCGCCGCCGTGATGACTGTGCGGCCGTCGCCCGAGCCCAGGTCGATGACGTAGTCGGCCGGCGTGGCCTTGGCCATGTCCAGCATGCGGTCCACCAGTTGCTGGGCCGTGGGCACCCACACCACGTCCTTGCCCGCCTGACCGACTGTGGGCTGGTAGGCCGGCGCGGGCGCCGCCGCGCCGGCATTGGCGCCGGCGTTGACCTGGGACCATGCCGCGTGGCCCCATGACAACGCCATCGACGCGACCAGCGCTCCAAGTATTGTCCGCAGCATTGTGTGACGTGTTCCCATGCTTCCTCCGTCGCGTTGGCCTAGACTCCAAGTCTAATCTACAATCCAGGCGCTGATTTTTGGCCCGGGGTTCGTGCCCCGTCATGCTCATCAGGGAGAAAAAATGGCAACAAAAGCCTCACCCGAAAAAATCCTGCGCATCAGCCTGCAGGCCGCGCTGGCGCTGTTCATCATCGCCGCGGTGGTCGCCTACATGCAGTACGCCAAGAGCCAGGAAATCCAGGCCGCGCTCGACCTCCAGAAGCAGGATGCCGCCGGCGCCGCCGCATCGGCCAAGAAGACCGCCGACGAGCTGCGCGCGCTCAAAGCCAAGGCTGCCGACACCGACAAGAAGCTGGCCGACGCCGACGGCGCCAAGGCGCGGCTGGCCGCCGTGGAGGGACAGATCAAGTCGGCCCTCGAAGCCGCAGCCGGCGCCAAGGGCGCCAAGCCCGAGGCGCGCGGCAACGCGCTGGCCGCCGAAGGCGTGGTGATGCAGGTGCTGCACGGCGCCGGAGACGCCGACGCCCTGGCCGTGCTGGACAAGGCGCTGGCCGCCGACAAGGCCAATTGCACCGCCATCACCGCCATCAATCTGAGCGGAACGAAGAAAGTGGATGTGCCGGATAGCTGCCCCGCGATCGTGGCCACGGCGCCCGCAGCAGCGACTACCGCCGCCGCTCCGGCCGCTTCTCCCGCTGCTTCCACCGCGACGCCCGCTCCCGCAGTGGCAGCCGGCAAATCGGCACCCACTCCCCCCGCCGACCAGGCGGGGGCCTCCAAGGCCGACGCCAAGAAATAGCGACGCGTTGAAAACCGGGCGCGCCTTCAAAAAAGCGCGCTCGAGTCCCTATGTGTTGGGTTTGTGGCCGAGCTGGCGCGACAGTTCGGCGGCCGCCTCGGCGAGCACGCGGCATGCCGGTGCGTCCCAGCCGGTCTGGCCGTCAGGCGCGGACCCGTACGCGGTCAAGGCGACCACCATGCGACCGCTGTGATCGAACACCGGCGCGGCCAGCGTGAGCCGGTGCGGGTCGGCGTAGTCCGGACGCTCCTCGGCGCTCTGGCGCGCAAGGCCATGCCGGCGCGCCCCGGCAATGCGCGCCTCGATCTCCTCCTGGCGCGGAACGGACAATCCCAGGGCGAGCACGGCCGAGCGCTCCTCGTCGATGATGGCCTGGGTCTGCTCACGCGGCAGGAACGCGAGGAAAGCCAGGCCCGTCGCCGTGTCCAATGTGGACATGACCGAACCCAGGCGTATGTTTTCAGTCACGGGGCCGGGCAAGGGCTCCCAGTGCACCATGGTCGGTCCGCGATTGCCCCACACGCCGATGAGCATGTGCATGCCGACCTTTGCGCGCAGCTCGGGCAGCCCGGCCACGGCGAGGCGCACGGCCTTCAACTGGGCGAGATTCTCAGCCCCGGCCTCGGGTGAAATCGAAGTGGGTTCGTGGGCGTAGGCCACCATGTAGCGCCCGCCGTGGAAGGCCAGCGGCTTGCGCTTGCTGTGCTCGAAGTTCTCGACTTCGCCCAGGTACACCACGTGGTCGCCGCCCGGATAGGCGGCGAAGGCCTTGCACTCCAGGAAGGCCGAGCAGCCGTCCAGGATGGGAATGTCGCCCAGGCCCTTGCGGTGGCTCACGCCCTCGAACTTGTCAACGATCTTGCTGCTGGAGAAGCGCCGTGACAGCTCCACCTGCTCCTCGGACAGGATGTTCACCACGAAGCGCTCGGCGTCGCGAAAGGCCGGGTAGCTGGTGGAGGTCAGCGCCTGGCTCCACAGCACCAGCGGCGGGTCGAGGGACACCGAGCTGAAGGAATTCGCCGTCACGCCGCGCGGCTTGCCGTCGCGGTCCAGCGTGGTGATGATGGTGACGCCGGTGACGAAGGCGCCGAGCACATTGCGCAGTTCGCGCTGATCGAAAGTGGCCATGAGATGGGGGATTGACGGCGGGGTTAGCGGCGCGCGCGGTACAGCATCACGCAGAAAGCGATGAACAGGATGACGAACCACGCCAGCGACCACTCGGGGATGGACAGGCTGAGGAAGGACCAGGGCTTGGGCGTGCAGGTGCCGTCGTATTGCAGCAGCGGCGGGATGGCCTTACCGATCTTGGAAGCGTCCAGCGCCCGCTCCAGCCAACTGCCGATGCAGGAGGCGGCGCGCTTGGGATCGTTCTGCAGGTAGATGTGGTAGCCGGCCGCGGCGGCGCCGGTGAGACCCAGCAGCGCGCCGATGACGGAATACACCAGGGTGCCGGCCGGGCCGGGCCGATGCAGCGCCGCCACCAGTGCGTCCAGGGCGATGGCGATATAGACCAGGCGCTGGGCGATGCACCATGGGCAGGGGTCGAGGCCCAGCCCGTGCTGGAGGTATTCGGCGAAACCCAGCAGCCCGAGGCAGACAATAAGCACGAGCGTGAAGGCGCCCGCGGGTACTCCGGACCGTGCCGTTGCCACCACCCTGACTCCAGGAAATAAACCATGTAGGGTATCCGAGCGCGCGGTAGGCCGCAATCCGGGCACCATTTCAAGGCCGGGCTGCGCGGATTCCCAGGGGCTTGGTCCTGCGGCCGGGTATAATTTCAGGTTTGACCCTCCGCCCCTATGGAACCTGAACGCATCAACGCCATCGCCAACAGCCTGACCGACCTCGACGCGCGGGCGGCGGAACTGCGGAGGTATCTTTGACTTCGACCGCAAGCAACAGCGCCTGCTGGAAGTCAGCACCGAACTGGAAAACCCCGACGTCTGGTCAAACGCCAAGCGCGCCCAGGACCTGGGGCGGGAAAAGAAGCAGCTCGAAACGGTGGTCGGCAGCCTGGGCGGCGTGGGCAGCCAGCTCCGCGACCTGGAAGAGCTGTTCCAGATGGCCAAGGACGAGGGCGACGACGCCACGCTGATCAGCGTCGAAGGCGACATCCGCGGCGTGGCCAAGGCCGTGGAAGACCTGGAGTTCCAGCGCATGTTCTCGGACCCCCAGGACCCCAACAACTGCTTCCTCGACATCCAGGCCGGCTCCGGCGGCACCGAGGCCCAGGACTGGGCGCAGATCCTCGAGCGCATGTACCTGCGCTACACCGAGAAGAAGGGCTTCAAGGTGGACGTGATGGAGGAGTCAGAGGGCGAGGTCGCCGGGCTGAAAAGCGCCACATTGAAGATAAGCGGGCCGTACGCCTATGGAAATTTACGCACCGAGAGCGGGGTGCACAGATTAGTGCGCAAATCGCCTTTTGACGCCAATGCGCGCCGACACACTTCCTTTGCCAGCGTGTTCGTCTACCCGGAAGTGGACGACAGCATCGAAATCGAAATCAACCCGGCAGATTTGAGGATTGACGTATTTCGCGCATCGGGAGCGGGTGGACAGCACGTTAACAAGACCGAGTCAGCAGTGCGAATTACGCATCTGCCGACGAACATCGTTGTCCAGTGCCAGAACGACCGGTCGCAGCACCGCAATCGGGCAGAAGCAATGGCGATGTTGAAGTCAAAGTTGTATGAGTTGGAACTGCATAAACAAAACGCAGCTAAACAAGCAGCCGAAGACGCAAAAACCGACATTGGCTGGGGGCATCAGATACGCTCGTATGTGCTGGATCAATCGCGTATCAAAGATTTGCGCACCAACGTGGAAATTGGGAATACGCAAGCAGTTCTTGATGGCGACCTTGATCCGTTCATCAAGGCCAGCTTGAAGCAGGGCGTTTAAGTTCTGATAACGAGGCTTCCCGCTACGCGGGAAGAGTAAAAATCCCTCGGTGCAGCCCCTCTCCCCCAGGGAGAGGGGTGCGGCGCGGAAGCGTGGCCCCAAGGAAACGGGCAGCGGACGCGCCGCAGTGGCCCGGCTACACTACGCCGTTTCCTTGGCATGGCGTTTCGCCGGGCCGGGAGAGGGCAACGAGAAAAGCGACAAACCGATGACGAACAAGCCCACACCTGACGCCGGCAATCAATCCGAACCGGCTCTGGATGAGAACAAAATCATCGCGGAACGCCGGGCCAAGCTCGCTGAACTGCGCGGCAAGGGCCAGCCCTTCCCCAACGACTTCGAGCGCAAGGATTTCGCCGCCGATCTCATCGCCGCGCACGACAGCAAGACCAAGGAAGAACTCGAGGCCACACCTGTCAATGTAAAGCTCGCCGGCCGCATGCTGCTCAAGCGTGTCATGGGCAAGGCCAGCTTCGCCGTCCTCCAGGACATGTCCGGCCGCATCCAGACCTACATCGCAAGAGATCAGGTCGGCGAAGAAACCTATGCGTCCTTCAAGCACTGGGACATCGGCGACATCCTGGGCGTGGAAGGGGCGCTGTTTCGAACCAAGACCAATGAGCTAACGATCCAAGCTCACTCAGTTCGATTGCTGACAAAGTCGTTGCGCCCCCTGCCTGAAAAATTCCACGGCCTCACAGACCAGGAGGTCAAATATCGCCAGCGCTACGTCGACCTCATCATGAGCGAGGAGTCGCGCAAGGTCTTCCACACTCGCAGCCGCATCGTGCAGGAGATCCGCCAGTTCATGACCGGACGCGGCTACCTGGAGGTCGAGACGCCCATGATGCAGCCCATCCCGGGCGGGGCCAACGCCAAGCCGTTCAAGACCCACCACAACGCGCTGGAAATGGACATGTTCCTGCGCATCGCGCCCGAGCTGTACCTCAAGCGCCTGGTGGTGGGCGGGTTCGAGAAGGTGTTCGAGATCAACCGCAATTTCCGCAACGAGGGCATTTCGGTCCGGCACAACCCCGAGTTCACCATGATGGAGTTCTACGAGGCCTACCGGGACTTCCGCTACCTCATGGACTTCACCGAGGAGCTTCTGCGCACCGTGGCCGAGAAGGTGCTCGGCACCACGCGCATTCCCTACGGCGAGCACATGGTCGACCTGGGCAAGCCCTTCGCGCGGCTCACGCCCGTGCAGGCCATCCGCGTTCATTACCCGGATTGGAGCGAGGGCGACCTCGCCAATGCGGATTTCCTGCACCAGCAGTTGAAGAAGCGCGGCGCCGAGCCCAAGGCCGGCACCGGCGTGGGCACGCTGCAGCTCATGCTGTTCGAGGAGACGGCCGAGTCCCAGCTCATCCAGCCCACCTTCATCGTGGACTACCCGGCCGAGGTGTCGCCGCTGGCGCGGCGCAACGATACCAACCCGGCCGTCACCGACCGCTTCGAGCTGTTCATCACCGGCCGCGAAATGGCCAACGGCTTCTCGGAACTGAATGATCCCGAGGACCAGGCGGCGCGCTTCGACGAGCAGGCCCGCGCCAAGGCCGAGGGCGACGAGGAGGCCATGTACAAGGACATGGACTACATCCGCGCCCTGGAATACGGCCTGCCGCCCACGGCCGGCGAAGGCATCGGCATCGACCGGCTGGTGATGCTGCTCACCAACAGCCCCAGCATCCGCGACGTGCTGCTGTTCCCCCACCTGCGGCCGGAATAGCAATGGTCACGCTGCCCTGCCGCCTCGCCGGCCCCTGCAGCCCGAGGCTTGAACGAGGGGAGGAAGCACAACCTACGCTATTTCCTCGACAAGGTAATGTAGGTCTTGGAACTTTCTGCCCGAAAAGTAATGAATACTTCTTCTTTCTTGCTGCACATCGTCACTAGCCATCGTTCTTTGAACAGGCCTGATGATAAATTGCCGGAGGAATCAACTTTGTAGTCGCCCGGTGGAGCGATTTGTTCCACGTCGACCCGCTGAATTGGTTCTCGACACTCCGATCCTCCGGCATAGGAGGGCAGCATTCGAAATACGTCTGTGCGCAATGCGCCCTGTGCAATTGTTTGACCGTACACAGGCGGCGATTGAGGAAAGTAATATGGATTTGCTGCACAACCGGCAAGTGACGCCACAAATATCGCCAATGCAATTCTGGTCACAGCCAATCTCCTCCTAACGTCCAATCTGCGAATCGCGAATGAGAATTCAGTGATACAGGCGCCGGTTCAGACCTAGATTCAGGCGCCCAACTTAAACGACCTCTGCGTGGAACTTCACCCCAAGCGCCTTTGCCACTTTGAGGATGGTTGCAAAGCTCGGGTTGCCGTTCTCCCCTAGCGCTTTGTAGAGGCTTTCCCGGCTCAGGCCGGCATCGCGGGCGACCTGCGACATCCCTTTCGCGCGGGCTATGTCTCCGAGTGCACGGGCAATGCCGGCGGCATCGTCCGGCGCCTCGGCCAGCCAGGCGTCAAGGTAGGCCGCCATCTCCTCTGGCGTGCGCAGTTGTTCCGCGACATCGTATGCCACGGTCCGGGTTTTTCTTTTGGCGGCATTGTTGGATGGCTTGGACATTTCATTTCTTCCTAAAGATTTCTCGCTAGCGCAACGGCTGCATTGATGTCTTTTTGCTGGCTCGATTTGTCACCCCCGGCAAGGAGGATGATGATTTCTCCGTTTCTTTCCGTGTAATAAACGCGGTAACCCGGGCCGAAATCGATTTTCAACTCGGATACGCCTTCGGCAAGCCGTCGATGTTGCCCCGGATTGCCGTGAACCAGCCGATCAATTCGCATTTGTATGCGGGCGCGACCGGCGCGGTCTTTGAGAGAATTAATCCACTCCCCGTATACCTCGGTCATCTGGACACGCATTTTTCAAATTGTATCCTATGGGATACACATGTCAAGCACTACCCAGCCCTTCTTGCGCCCTGGGTGCGTTGCTGGCGCCTGTGCTTGGCTAAACGCGTGCCGGCAGGCTGCGCCGGGCCACCAGCCCCGTGATCCACTTCACCGAACGCCGCGCGCGTTCGGCCACCAGCGGCGGCGGCAGGTTGCGGTAATCGTCGTTGAACACCTCGAAGCTGTAGTCGCCCCGGTAGCCGATGCGGTCGATGCGGCGCACCAGTTCGCGCAACTCATTGCCGTGGACGCCCTCGCCGGGGAAGACGCGGTAGTGCCGCGCCGTGTCGATGCGGTCCTCGGGCGAGCGCACCTCGCGCCACAGGAAATCGGATAGCTGCACCAGGAATATCTTTTCCGGATCGATGTCGTCGATGCCCTCCAGGCCGCCGTTGTTGGCGAGGATGTGGAAGGAGTCCAGGCACAGCCCGAGGTTGGCGCGGTCGGCGGCCTGCACGATCTCCCAGGAGCGCTGGAACTGGTTGACGAAGCGCCCCCAGGACAGCGCCTCGTAGGCGATGCGGATGCCGTAGGGCACGGCCAGCATGGCAAGCTTGCGCAGGTCCTTCGCCAGCAGCCCGGGATCGCCTTCAGCGTGGGCAGAGGTGGAGGAGCAGGCGAGCAGCACCGTGGACCCAAGCGCGTGGCACATGCGGATCATGGCCTTGGCGATGTCCACCTTGTACTCGTGCAGGTGCCCCGACAGGCCTTCGAAGTCGCGCAGCACCTGGAAGCCGGTGACGCGCAGGCCGCTTGCGCGCACCGCGGCGACGGCCGCCTCCTCTCCGTCGGCATGGCCGACCAGGTCGCCGGCGTTCAGCATGATCTGGGTGAAGCCCTCGGCGCGGGCGGCGCGCAGCTTGGCCTCCAGCGAGCCCGCCAGGGTGATGGTGTCCATGCCGAAGTGATCGAGATTCACCCGTCCGCCTTGCCGCGGCCGGCGAGGCCGCTCACCACGAGTTCGAAGGTCACGCTTCCCAGGTACACCTGGGTGAGCGCGCCCTTGTTGCTGGGCTGCACCGGCCCGCGGTCCACGAACACGATGCCGCGCTCTTTCAGCGCCCGGGTGGCGGCGAGCGCGTCGGGTGCGCCCAGGCCCACGCGCACCAGGCCCTCGTCCCAATGGATGTCCTCGGACCCGTCTGGCGGCTCCAGCAACTGCACATAGAAGTCGCGGCTGGGGGCTTCCAGCAGCGTGCCCTTGGGCAGCACGCCGAAATAGCGGCCCTCGGGGAGTTCGGTGAACCCGAGCAGATCGCCGTAGAAATCCAGCCAGTCGCCGGTGCGGTCCGCGCCGATAGCCTGCACGATGCCGAACCAGTGCAGGCCGGTGACGGCGGGAGGATTCTGCTGCGCGCCGGGGATGGGAACGAAATCCACGTCGTAGATGGAGAAGTCGCGATGGCGGTCGACGAAGTAGATCAGGCTGTCGCCCACGCCGTGAATGCCCGGGATGGCCAGTTCCATGGCCGCGGCGCGGGTGGGCATGTCCCAGGCGCCCAGATCCAGGGCACGCTTGTGCGCATGGGCCGCGTCGCGCACGCGAAAGGCGACCGCCGCCAGCGCGGGCGATTGGCCCGGCGCCGCCAGGCCCGGCAGCGCCTCGGGATGGGCGTTGACGATGAGGTTCATGGCGCCCTGGCGGTACAGCGCCACCTCGCGCGAGCGGTGCCGCGCCACCGCCAGGAACCCCATTTTCTCCAGCAGCGCGCCGAACTCCCGTGGCCGGGAGGTGGCGTACTCGATGAACTCCACGCCGTCCATGCCCAGCGGGTTGGAGGGCTCGGGATTGCGCTCGTCAGCGGACATTGGCGGAATCTCCGGTTGCTGCCGCGCAGCGGGGTGGCGCCAAAAAAATTAGCGGTGTTGTTAATATAAACTTACAATTTCGTTAATTCAAGAGCGCAAAGGGAGCAAAAGGTCCATGCAGGCAATCCTCCCGGGGACGGCGCCGGCGCTGCGCGCGCCGGGCTCGCCGGCCATGCGCAAGCCCAAGGACCCGGTGGCCAACCGCGCCCGCATCCTGCGCGCCGCCATCGACGAATTCGCCTCGCGCGGCTTCAAGGGCGCCAGCATGGACGCCATCGCGGCGCGCACCCGCACCACGCGCGCCATGATCAACTACTACTTCGGCAGCAAGGAGAAGGTGTACGTCGCGGTGCTGGAGCACGTGTACGCCCAGATCCGCCAGGCCGAGAGCCAGCTCGATCTCGACCACCTGCCCCCCGTCGAGGCCATCCGCCGCATCGTGCAGTTCACCTTCGACTACTACCTGGCCAACGAGGGCTTCGTGCGGCTGGTGGTGGCGGAAAACCAGGCGCGCGGCCGCCACCTGAAGAAGTCCGGCGCCATGCGCTCGCTCAACCGGCCCATCATCGACACCCTGGGGCGGGTGATCGAGCGCGGGCGGACCGAGGGCGCGTTCCGCGATGGCGCCGACCCGGTGGAAGTGCACATGACCATTGCCGCGCTGGGCATGTTCAACGTCACCAACCAATACACCTTCGGCGCCATTTT
>Ga0134124_10004790_pt1 | contig 10873 bp, 8 predicted proteins | sample KB304_FD_96880 | JGI IMG/M metagenome (GOLD analysis project Ga0134124, IMG submission 96880) | Terrestrial soil microbial communities without Nitrogen fertilizer from Kellogg Biological Station, Michigan, USA - KB3-0-4 | ecosystem: Environmental > Terrestrial > Soil > Unclassified ... | reverse complement strand
CTTATGACCCCGCGGCGGGTGGTTATCTCGTCAGTAGCCGTCAGCGCTCCGAACAGTGGGGCCAGACCGAATGCCAGCAGTGCAGTCACAATATAAGTCGCTATTAGGGGACGCACGGGTCGAAGCAGACGAAGGGGGAAAGCGCGTCCGCCGAGCAGCCAGCCAAGCACAAGGCAATTCAGTGGCTGAAGATACATCAAATGGACGATATCTGCTCTTACTGCGATGGTACTCAGTAGCAGGCCAGTGAACGTCGCGCTTACAATTAGGTAGTATCGAGATTCTTGCTCGGAAGCACGCTGCCGGCCTGCCCGGATTATCCAGTAGATGAACGACGCGGTTGCGACCAGCGGCAGTACCGGAATCCAAAAACACGGACTTATAGCGAGCAACTTGATCTGACGTTCGAGCAGTGTACCGGTAGTGAAAAGCAGATTACGGCTTTCATCCGACCAGTTCTGATATCCATACGGGACACGATTGGCGGTTGAGTAGTGCTGTAGCGGCCACAGCCAGTCTGCCAACATGACGGAAGTTGTGTGGTGACTCGCAAAGTAAATAAACGTAATCAGCAATGGCCATCCTAGGCCCAAACCTAGGGCCAGCAGTTGCACACGACTCAGCAAAGGCCTGCGCCCTTGCAGAAGAAAAATGGCTATAAATCCGGCGCTCAGGCCAAGACAGACACCCATCCCTTTGGACTGCTCAAACATCACCGTAAGAGAAGCAAAGGTTCCCAGCGCGAATGCCCACTTCCAGTCAGCTCCTTCCAGAATCCGAACTGCACAGTACAACGCCAGGAATGCCCATAACGTACTATCCCAATTGTGCAGAACGAGGAAACGGTACGGCAACGTGGTAGCAGTTGTCAGAGCGGCAATCGTCAAAGAAGTTCTACGCGAACAAACTCGGCGCGCTAAAACATAAGTCAGGATTGAAAGAATGGCACCCGTGAGAGCTAGCGCGGTTCTCGCCACAACGATGGAATCACCGAAGACTCTAAACAGCATCGCCAGCGCGTAGTACGAACCGGGAGTATAGAACGAAAAGAAGTCGCGGTAGAGGACCTGTCCCGATAGAATCCGCTCCGCGCCCTGCAGAAGAATCCCTTCATCTGGTTCTATGGTCGTAACAGAGCGAAAGATACACAGATAGAAGAAAGACAGTACAAATAAGGCCGACAAAAACGACGCCTCAAGGCGCCACGACTCGTTGGCGTAAGTCGGCATAACCGCATTAGAAGCATGCTGCTCAGCGTCCTGTTCGCATAGCTCAGTCGTGACCGGCATTCGAAGATCCTGTTCTCGGTATGTAGGCGACCCTCGCATAGGGACACTGAAAACGCTCTACAGCCGAATACTTATCAGCTAGCACCCTGATAAAATCTCGAGACCATGTTCCTGATTCTGGGCGGAAGTCGTTGAGTTCCCCCCCTAGAAGTACCAGATCAAAAAACTGATCTTGGGTCAGCTGCTCCATGCTTCCTGCCTGCCAACCGACAGAATTCCCCAGTTGGGTGACCACAAAAGGGTTGGAAACGAGAACGGACTTTCCGCTCAAGACCAGCGCGCCGATGTTTTCGGACAGGATTCGATCCGTCTTAGAAGTCCGAAGAAGGTCGTATGCTCGCGGGCAGTCGGCTTGGTCTGCGGCCATGTTCCGCCAGTTCCACTGTGATGTCAGCGTAAAGATAATGGCCAAACAACATAAGCCTACCGCGAATGGACGAGCCAACAAGGCCTGCGTGCGGAAAAGATGAGCCAACGCCAGCCCACATAGAATGCAAACAGCAGTCGTCCATTCGAGGAAATGATTCGTATTCGAGCCGAGTTTGCCCGCTGACAGCGACGTAAGCGTACACAGCCCAACATAGAACCAGACCAGGCGAGATGTTGTGGTCCATCGAAATCCGGTCACGAGCGCGTAGAGAATGACTGACAAAGGCAATATGCAGCCGTACATAGCCATTGCATATGCCTGCAGCGCAAAGCGAAAACTATAGGGATCGGGATGTGTCCCCAGCAAAGCAAAAACAAAATCTCTGCCTAACAGCACTAGGCAGAGGAGGACGACGGCAGCAGTGATTCCCGCGAAAGCGACTCCGCGCCGGAGTTTTCTTTGCATCAGGTATTCGATAAATACCGCGGCTGGCGCTGCGATCGCAGTGTGCTTCGTCAAGAGTGCGACGGCAAAAATCAATGCTGTCAATGCCCAGGCACGCGGAAGCCTGACAGCAACATACAATCCGAGCAAGCTCAGGAAAATCGCCCAAAAATCGACTCTCAACACTGGAAACCAGAAGTACACCAAAGGCGCGCAGAGGAATGACAGTGCTGCCAACCAGCGGCTCCCGGGGTCTGCTCCAAGCGCCTTAGTCAGCCCTGCGATCATGAACACGATTCCAATCCCGGCGAAGAGGACTAGTAAGCGCGGCCCGAAAAAGGATAGCCCAAATATCTTGATCCCCGCGGCACTCACCAGATACCCAATTGGGCCATAGCAGTTCACCGTGTATGGAAAGCTGCCCACGGCAGGATAAGGGGTGAGTCCGTGGCTTATTCGTGACGCTGCGTTAAGAATGTTGCCCTCTTCATAGTCCACCTGAAAAGGGGATGCGGCCCGCACATAGCTACAATCGAGCCTCACTGCGAAGCAGGCAAATCCAGCCAGCAGCAACAAAATCTTCAGAGCAAGTGAACTGTCGAAAGCCTTGAGGGTCGGTCGGGATCCCGTTGTTAGCATGCGTGTTCAAGACCAGGTTTTTGTGACTCAGAGATGAGTGAGGCATCTCCCCACAACATCAATAGGAAGAGGCCCAATAACGGCACTGTGGCCAAATAGCCATAAACGGGGATCACTGCAGATAAAGGGGTGATGAGAAGCAAAACGGCGAAGCCACCACTGCAGATTGATCGTGAGCAAAGTGCAGCGGCTACTACAATAATGAGAATGCTTGCATCGTGAACGATGAGGTGATAGCTCACCAGTGATGCAGCTGCAATCGCTAGAGGTAATGAGGGCGGCTTCCTTGCGGCAATTAAGAGAACGACAATGGAAAAGACAGCGACGAGAACTTGTACAACATTGTGCGGTAGTGTGCCGTTAAGCACACCTGAGAACAAACCACGCAAATTGATCATTTCCTTCGGATTCGTACAATAACGAAGCATGTCAACTTGAGAAGTCAGCCGCACACTCATGGATAAGAGCATGCTCACGTACTCCTTCGCTCCACTGATACCGACCAGCCAGAGCGACACCAGGGCAGCTGCAGCACTGGAGAGTGAAAATCCAATAACGAAACGCCAGCACCGCCATAGTGCAAAGAGCACTGCTATTGGTACTGCGATCTGGAACTTGTACACGCTAAGCCCAACCAACAGTCCGGCCAAGAATTCCTTTTTACGATTAAGTGCAGAAAGTGAAGCGATCAGCAGCATGAGGGTGATGATTGAATCTTGTCCTTGCATCAGTGCGCGAGAAATGGGGTAGAAAGCAGCAATGAGAAGAGCGGGGAGCCAGGCCCACCTTTCTGATAACGGCCGTACGTGCGTTCTCAGGAGCATCACACTGCCCACGAGAAGCGCTCCATTGAACACCATAAAAAGCCAATATGCTGTCCGATATGAAAAGAGAGACAACGGAACAAACAGCAATTCTTCGTAGGCAAGGTGATTGATCGGAAGCAAAAAGTGCGCACCTACGGGGACCAGTTCCTCCTCATAACCCTGCTGAGTAGCGTAGTCATACAATTCGTGGGCGTGACCGACACGGACCATGTACCCACCCGTATAAAGTTGCCGGAAATCCGCCAATCCGCGCAGTGCGAGGGGAACATAGACCGTCGCTAAGAGTATTTGGAAACCGAGAAGCAGTGGCAAAAGTCCCAGAACGGCGTCATGGGGCCAAGACTTTGCACGTGAAAACGTTTCGTTCTCTCCGGAAAGCGCCCTAGTAGCGGTAGCCATGGAAACGTCCCCGTTGTTGTCCGAATGCCTTCAGCAACTTTTCGATATCTCGCCGCGGATAACTTTTCAGTGTAGGAATAGTCTCGTCCGCGTCTAGCAGCCAGACGCGGCGGTCGCTGTAATACCGAAGTAGTTCTTCGTTCTGTTCTGGTCCCATGTCGCGGGCCCAGACGACTTTCGTGTGGTCGATGTCGGCCAGGTTGTAGACCCAGTCCAGCAAAGGATCATGATTCACCTGGTACCGTACGAGGACGAGTTGAGTACCCGGAAGAGAAGCGAGTTGAGCTTCGATGGCAGCGCGCTGCGGGCCAATTGCGGCCCACGTACCAGGTCGAGGGGGCGTTGCCAGAATTCGGATCTGTACGGGTATCATTATCAGGGCTATAACAGCAATTGCGCGCACCAGGAACAAGCCTACCGGCCTTCCCTCCCAGCGCCAGAAACGTAAATGCCGCAAACCTTGCACAACGACCGCGATGAGTACCGAAACTATAGGGGCGACATAATGAATATTAAAAAAAATGACGAGTGCTGACCCAACCAGCCCTCCGGCTCCGGCAATTAGCAGGAATCGGATACGGCGGTCCCATAATATGCGTGGAAGGAAAAGGAATGCCGGTGTCAGAATTGGAGCAATATAGAAGACCCAGATCAAAGCAACTTTGATCCCCAGCTGACGTGCGACGCCGGGTATTGAATGCCCCCGTTCAAATTCTCTGAGCTCCAAACCGTTGTAAAAGTCTTGGATCACTTTGTGGTGATAGCTCGGCTGCGAATACGCAGCTTGCCAGTAGAAATAGCGTGCCACCGAATAGGTTTCGCGATTGACCTGCTGCGGCATGTGCGATGCATTTCCAGTAACTCGCCAGCAGTAATAGCTCGTTAACCCGCCTGCAACTCCAAGCACGAGCACCATCGGAAGCACCACGCGGCTCGTAAGGATGGTTGTTGCTGGCTTCTTTTTACTAATCCAAAAAATCAGACCACCCGCGACGGCGGTCGCAAGCACAAGCCCTTCATAAGGCCGCGTGTTGGCCAGCATCGCAATACCGATCGCCATCAGAATTGTGTCGTGCACTCGCGGCTGCCGCATGATGCGGGGCATTGCGCCCAAAATCAGAGCTCCGCCAGTGGCGGCCAAAGCGCCTCCCCAATAGCTGTTGTCCCAATAGCTGAAGACGCCAAAACGCAACACTGGCAGCATGCCGCCGAGAAAGGCCCAGGATGGTGGTAACCACCCTTGCAGCATCCAGCAGATCGCAGCGCACATAAGACCGACGCTGAGCCACACTCCCCAGAAGGGGTGCCCTAGAATAACCTGCCCGAGTGCAAGAAAGAGCCCTTGAAGGGGTGGGTACATGGACGCGTAGGTCGGGTGGAAGATGACGTGGAACGTCTCTAAATGTATCCACATCGGGTGAGTGGGATTAGCTAGACGGCCGTGTGCGAAAGTATCACCCGCGAGCAGAAAGCTGAATTCGTCATTGATGAAAGGATGAGGGATAGGCAACCATGGCAGCACCGCCAAGCGTACCGCGAGGGCACCACAGCCGCAGATGATGATGCTGAGAGTGCGCCGTCGTGCCACTCTCGCCAGAGTTCGCTCAATGTGGCGGAACCAGGTTGCACCCAATTGCGGTCGCATCAGCGACAATAAGAGCGCGAGTGACATCAGCAATGCTTCCGGTCCAATGTGCGCGAACATAGATAGTCTTAATGCGAACTGCTCTCAGCAAACCGAACAAACCACGAACGGGCGTCATCCTAGGACTAAATATTGCCGACGATTCTTCGCATATGATCCTCTAGCCATTGCCCTGCCGACTCAAGCGAGTTTGTTAGCGAAATCGTGTTCCACTCATAATGCTGTTGCCATACAGTCGAAACACCCCAGAGTTCACGCAGTTTTTGCCAGTAATGGGCGCGAAGGTTCTGGTCATTAGCACTTCTCCCGGCCTGCTCGACCGTGACCGAAAAATCAGCAGGAGCCTGCTCAGGCAACCGATGAGCATAGCCATAGCGCCATTGAAGTTGTGCCACGGCACACTTCCAATAGGCTCTCGCAAGTCTTTCCTCGGCAGCTCGCTTATCAGAAGGCAGACTCGCACCTTCAAAGAACTCCGCTGGCATGGTTGGACGTAGACGGAATTCGGAGCGGATGGAAGCATAAGCCGCAATACAGATCACCATTGCGACAATGGCAATGACGTGGCTCCTTCGATCAACCGAAACACTCATTTGACTAAGTCGCTGCCTTGTCGCGAAAATCTACATGTAAGCTCATCGTGCTCCGTCAAGGGGCAAGGATGATCGCTGGTTGGGTCCGGCCCCGCTTGTACTCGCCAGAACTGAGCTGGCTTCACTTCTTCTTTCCAGAAGGACGCTGATCCTATCACTATAAAGAACCCTCCAGTTTGGATCGTGCAGGAGTACATATGTGAGCGGTTCGCCTGGGGGAAATAAAACATAGTGTATGTTGTATCTACTCAGTATTCGCTGAGGATCATCTAGAGCCAACAGGTCGAGATAATCCTTCAAAACGCCGGAGTATTCGAATATGTCTACCCGGCTATCCACGAATATTTTGCCTGTTGGCTCTCGCCAGTTCATGTACCCACCCCACAAATAAAAATTCAACATCGGACCAGTCGGGGTATGGTTCTGCAGATAAGCGACCGCTTGGACCGGATACTGATCGGCAACTAAGGCCTGGAGCTGTGGCTCCCGGGGCCAATAGTGCGCAACTCCGCCGATCAGCATAAGCATCACGACGGCATTGATTCCGGGCGTATCCATCTCTCGTCGGTAGCGCGGCACAAACTCAAAAGCTTTAGCCAGGACGGGCGCAACCACGATGCTTAGTAAAAACAGAAAACGCACGTAAGTTAGACCACTATACAGAGCGAACAACACCACTCCGAATTCAGCCAAGGTCCAGCGGCGCGGGCGCAGAATCGCGGCAAGGAGCATGATCACTAGCAAGACAAAGACGATCTTCCCCCGGGTATCATGGAAATTAACTGAGACCCATTCCGCAACGTGCTCAATATTGAGCCTCTGTCGAAATGCCAAGTCGAACGGGTAGAACACGAGCCGGGCACCGAATGGATTCACAAACAGCGCTGCCAGGGTTGCGCTCCAGGTGATTAGCACCTTTTTTCGTTGCGAACGCGTCCACGGCTCTGCGGCAATGAACCCCCATTCTCCTGCCACGAATCCACTAGCAATAACTATCGTAAAAATGATCAGTCCAATAAGCCAGGATCCATGCGTATTCACCCAAACGCAGAAGAGCACTGGAATACCCCAAACTGGTCCACGGCCGTTTTGCCGAAAGCGCTGGATAATAATCAGTAATAAGACGAGACACAGGTAGCCGAACAGAATTGTCCGTGGACCAAATGAAACCGAACCGAGGAAAACGGCGAAGCATGCCGCCACTATGGAAGCCTTGAAATGCCTCGTCTCACGATAGCAGAGATGCAACACGCCCAAGAAAATCAAGGCCAAGACGAAGAACATCATCAAGTTGATGCCCGCGAGGCCGAATGTGCGCCAAGCTAAATAGTACGGAAGCTCTGCCACCCATTCATGATTGATCCAGGGATGCCCCGCCACCGTGAAGGAGTACATGTCTGCGCGTGGAAGGCTGTGGTGCTGGACCAGGTATTCCGCGTTGTGCAGGTGCCACCAAATGTCTGGGTCGGCGATACCCCCGCGGCATAAGGCAAAAAGCACAGTAAGAAGAATAAGAGTGAGTACTACGGGGAAGGAGACGGCCTCAAACAAACGCCCCCGCCAGTTGGGAGGAACGACGGACAGTTGCTCCCGCGATGTGGTTGCCACGTGCACTTTGCCGAAAACCGGTTTCTCGACGGCACTTACAGTGGAAACAAAACCCCTGTCCGTCCAATCTCTCGTGCGCACGGAAATAGTCCCCGTAGCTGATTGAAGCAATCCCGGGGCCAACGGCCTGAGCCGGTCCGTCCTCAAGGTAGTTTCGACGGGGCTCAGTTATGGTTAGCGGGACACTGATTTATTTGCCTTTCGGGGGTTTTGAAGCGTGGACGCAAGGCAACAAAGGTCCGAATAGAGTGTTTCCGATTGTATACGATTGGCCCGCTATTTGCTCGTGCCAGTGCAAGGAAGAACGTAACCACCCGGGTCTTACCCTAGTGCCATCTAAATCCACGGAGGTGCCATTTACTGAATTGGGGCGTACAAGCGACACTGCTTTGTAACACTGCGTGCCACTGTCCCCATCCAGTGGCATACGGGGTCGGTTTGTTGAGTTTACGCCTGCGCCTTCCACTTCAATTTCCTCTCCTGGCGCAGTGGTCTCTGCCGGAATGTTGAGCTGGAACTAATATCTCGACTCTCTTGAACAGCAGTCTGTAAGTGTCATAAGTCGTCTTGAGACCGGGACATTGGCAGCACATTTTCCGAAGAAGCGGAACGACGAGGGGGCAAAATTCCATTGCAACATCCAGACGGCGAACCCAAGAACATTTTGCTGGTCGATTCCGACGAAGCCTTTGGTCAGGTCTTGAAGCAAGTATTGGGAAATGACCATAGCCTTCGTCAAGCAACTTCCGTTAGGCAGGCCCTCGTCGATATTGAGAGCGTAACTCCCGATGCAATCTTACTGAACTTGGACTTCTCGTCTGAAGAGGGAGTGAAACACGAGCCCAAGCAGCTGCTTCATGCAACCTCTGCGCACCTTCCCGTTCCGGTTATCGTGTACAGCTGGCATAGCCGTGACGAAAAAGGCAGAAGTGCTTTCCGTGAGGGAGCATTCGACGTTCTCCAACAGCCACTCGACGTACAACAGCTTAAGTTTGTCTTAGACCGGGCTTGCCGTCGGATGGAGTTGGTTCGGGAGTTAGCCGAAGCTCAAAGAATGCTGGGGACAACGCGTGTCCAGGGTCTGCTCGGCAACAGCAAAGTTATGGAACGGGTGCAGGAGTTGACCCGGAAAGTTGCCGAAGTCTTCACCACGGTTCTCATCACCGGCGAGAGCGGAACCGGAAAAGAAGTGGTCGCGCGGGCGATTCACCGCCTGAGCCCGCGGTCCACAAAGCCCTTCGTTGCTTTTTCAGTTTGTTCTTTTCCTGACTCCCTGATCGAAGACGAATTGTTCGGCCATGAACGGGGCGCCTTCACCGGTGCGTCACAAAGCCGTCGTGGGCGGTTCGAAGAAGCACATGGCGGAACGATCTTCATCGATGAAATCGGAGATTTGGCGCTTCCCTTGCAAGCTAAATTGCTGCGCGTATTGCAGGAGCGTACGGTAGAGCGCCTAGGATCGAACGTCTCACGTAGCATCGACGTTCGTGTCATATGCGCCACCAATCGCAACCTGGAAAAGATGATGGAAGCGGGCACCTTCAGGGAAGACCTGTATTTCCGGATTTCGGTGGTGAGGATTCCTCTCCCTGCCCTGCGCGAACGGAAAGAAGATATCCCGCTGCTTACGGAGCATTTTTTGCGGACTTTTGCAAAGTCGCATAACAAGTTGATACGGGCCTCTACACCCGGCTTCGTAAGTGCTCTCTCACGGCACTCGTGGCCGGGGAATGTTCGCGAGTTGCAGAACGTCATTGAGCGCAGCATCGTACTGGCTAACGGCGGCGAATACCTTACGGTCAGCGACCTGCCGGAGGAAATGAGAGTGCTTACCGGGTCCGCCGACATCTCTACTGGTGCTTTCCACGAGGCGGTCCACAGTTTCAAAAGAGAGCTAGTGCGTTCGGCATTGGCAGTGAACGGGGGTAACAAGTCCAAGGCCGCTCAGGAACTGGGGATCAGCCGGTGCTATCTGCACCGCCTGCTGAACCAGCTGACCATCACCGAGTACGCACCGGTGGAGTCGTTGGATGAAGACGAAAACATGCCTCCGCTGGAGGCCGGACTGAAACGACCGGCTGTGGTCGTAAGCATTGCCTGAGGTACTTGAGGATGAGATTAGTTAAATTCGTGAGAGGAGACTCGGGACAGGCGCTAATCGAAACGGTGTTGTTAGTTCCGCTTTTGCTCGCCATTATTCTCAATGCCGTCAACTTCGGTTATTTCTTCTTGATGGCACTCAACATTACGTCATCCGCGCGTAGCAGTGCATTGTATTCAATTATGGGAAGTGCCACTCCAGCTGCCATCGTGTTACCGCCAGCTGGCGCGACGACGAATACAAATTCAGTCAGTTACATCGCGTATCAGGACCTCACCGGAGCCGTCTACTCTCCATCTACGAATGCGGGCGTGCAGGTCTGCTCCCCATCCGTGGGCATTCTGAATGCCGGTACCGTAAACCAGCAATCGCAGTGCACCACATTCGGATCTGTCGGCAGTTTTCCAACCGCAGGTGTGGATCCGGAACTGAATAGTGGCAGTACTGCACCAGCATTTCTCTTAAATCGGATTGATGTGGCCTATCAATTCGCGCCGCCAATTCCGTTCATGCCTTTCAACTTGATCGTGCTGGTAAGCCCGGCGTGTACCTCGTCGGCTGGCAGCGTAACTTGCACCTTTTACCGTCACGCAGAGATGCGGGCGATGAACTGAGATATGAAGATCTTGCTGCTGCGTCGACGTCCAAAAATGTTGCCGGATCGTTTTCACGCCATGCGTGGACAGGCCCAGGTGGAGTTCGCGTTAGTGGTGGTATTTCTCATGGTCTTGGTCTTGTCGATGGTCGAATTGGTAACGCTGATGCACACCTATAATTCGCTCGCCGACGCAGCAAAAGAGGGCTTGCGTTATGCCATCGTTCACGGGCGCAATAACTCCACTCCGAGTGGGCCGAGTTGTCCATGCGCCGATATTGATGGGCCACCCGCGCCTCCAGGATCGGTTCCAGGATATGGCAGCGGCTATGGCGTAGTTCAGACATATGCACAATATTCACT
>Ga0134124_10004789_pt1 | contig 10875 bp, 12 predicted proteins | sample KB304_FD_96880 | JGI IMG/M metagenome (GOLD analysis project Ga0134124, IMG submission 96880) | Terrestrial soil microbial communities without Nitrogen fertilizer from Kellogg Biological Station, Michigan, USA - KB3-0-4 | ecosystem: Environmental > Terrestrial > Soil > Unclassified ... | reverse complement strand
GCGCAGGGCTCCGGCGCCCGACGGTCGGGCAAAGAATCGGCTCATTCCATCACTTCATCGGAGAGACGGGCGTCGGGATCAGCACGGTCGACTGCATGGAGACCAGCAGCGGCAGCGCCTTGCCCAGGAAGGCCTGCCAGTCGGCATCTTGCAGGGCCTTGGAGCGCGCGGCCGCTCGCTCGTTCAGATCCTTGTAGACCCAGAGGTGCACGGCCTCGTTGAGCTGGCCGGCCTCGGTCTGCCAGTAGCACACGTTGCGCGAGTACTTCTCGCGGCTCGGCAGCACGCCCTTGGCGAGGTTCAGCCACTCGCCGAGCCGGCCGACCTGCGCGCGGTACCAGCGCAGCTCGTAGAGGTTGCCGCCATCCGTCGGCGGCTTGAAGGCGGTCACCGGGGAGAGGATCTTGTTCTCCTGGGCCATGAGCAGCGGGCGGATCTGTGGCACGTAGCCCTTGGTCCACTCCTCGTTCTTGGCCAGCTCGCCGCGCAGCCGCTCGCGCTCGTTCAGGTCGGGATAGGCCCAGAGGTGGACGTACTGGTTCAGCATGCCGAACTCCGTCGTCCAGCCGCCCTCGAACTTGCCGTACTTGTCTCCGCGGACCTTGCGGCCCACCTCGGCGTTGAGCTTCAGATACTCACCCTGCTTGCCCGGCTGGAACGTGTACGTGCGCAGCTCGTAGATCATCGTGGGCTCCTCTGCCGTGTCACCGATACGGCGCCTGGGGCGTGTCGACTGCGTAGTCCTTGCGCAGCGGATGACCCTCCCAGTCCTGGCCGAGGAGGATCCGCCGCAGATCCGGGTGGCCCTCGAACACCACCCCGAACATGTCGTAGCACTCCCGCTCCATCCAGTCGGCGCCGCGGAAGACGCCGGTCAGCGTCGGACAGCGCGTCGCGCCGGGCTGCAGGCGGGTCCGCATGGTCACCGCGACGCACGCCTCGAGGTTGTCGAGCCGGGCCAGGACCTCCAGCCCCTGCTCCTTCCAGTCCACTGCGGTCAGCCAGTTGAAGTAGCGGCAGCCCAGCGTGTCCTTGGCATACCGCGCGAACTCCGGCCAGCGCTCGAGCGGCAGCGTCACCGACAGCTCGGCCCCTTCGACGGCGGGGGCGACGCCGAAGCGCTCCTGGATCTGTGACGAGGCGGCGGCGGGTGTGAGCGCGGTCACGCCGGCTCGGGCGGGGTGGGGCGCGTGCCGGTCTTCAGGAAATGGGCCACCTGCTCCTGCAACGTCAGCAGCCCGTACATCAGCGAGTCGGGCGTGGGCGGGCAGCCGGGGACGTACACGTCCACCGGGACCACGCGGTCCACACCCTTGACGACGTGGTAGCCGTGGCGGAACGGGCCGCCCGAGTTGGCGCACGAGCCCATGGACACGACCCACTTGGGATCGGGCATCTGGTCGTAGATGCGCTTGAGCATCGGCGCCATCTTGATGGTCACCGTCCCCGAGACGATCATGAGGTCGGAGTGGCGGGGCGAGGCCCACGGCACCATGCCGAAGCGCTCGACGTCGAAGCGCGAGGCGAACGTCGCCATCATCTCGATGGCGCAGCAGGCCAGCCCGAACGTCACCGGCCAGATCGACGACTTGCGCGCCCAGTTGAAGATCTTGTCGGTGGAGGTGGTGACGATCCACCCACCCGGCATGTGATGGATGGCGTCCGCAATCGAGGTGAGCGCCTCCGAGGCCTTGTCGTCGGTGGGGCGCTCCTGGTGGTACTTCTCCCACTCCTGAAGATCCTTGAAGTCGCTCCAGACCGACGGCGGGATCTGGGGGAGCGGCGGCTTCACTTCCACTCGAGCACTCCCTCCCGGTACGCATACAGCCAGCCCAGCCCGATGATGCCGACGAACGCCGCCATCACCCAGAACGCCGGGAGGCCACCGGTGCGCAGCACGAGCACCCAGGGGAAGATGAAGACCGCCAGCGCATCGAAGACGATGAAGACGAGGGCCACCAGGTAGAAGCCCACGGGAAACTGGACCCACGCGGAACCGATCGGCTCGGCCCCACACTCGTAATTGGCGAGCTTGACCGGGTCAGGACGGGCGGGCCGCAGCAGCCATGCGGCGGCGAGCGACACCACGCCGAAACCGATGATCAGCGCGGTGAAGATCGCGACGGGCATGTAGCCGGACACAGAAATCTCCTCCTGTTTTCGCTTGTTTTCGCCCGCTCCAAGACGTGAGTATAGCATGCGTGGTCAGACCGCCTGCCTTGCCTGCAGATGGGTGCCTATTGTGAGTTCCGTCCTGCTCACTGGGCGGCGAGCGGGGCGAGAAAATCGGGCGGAACGGCGCCCGGCGGACGGGCACGCCGCTTGCGGTTCACGAGGATACCTATGAGTCCGGGCGGACATCTGGTGACCACGGCGGCGGCTTGTGCCGTCGCCGCCGCTCATCAGCAGTGGGGTCTGATGGTCGGTCTCGCCGCCGGCGGCTTCTTGATCGACGTCGATCACGCCGTCGACTACGTCCTGGTCGAGCGCCAGCGCGACCTGCGGCCGGGCACCTTTCTGCGACACTACACCGAGGGCCAGGTGCGCCGGACCGTGCTCGCCCTGCACTCGTGGGAGCTGTTCGCGTTGCTCCTGGTGCTGGCGTGGAGCAGCGGCGCGCCGTGGCTGGTCGGTTACGTCGCCGGGGGGCTCATGCACCTGAGCCTCGATCTCGTCTACAACGGGCGCTATACCCCGCACTCGATCGTGCTGTTCTACAGCTTCACCTACCGTGCCCTGCACCGCTTCGACGCCGCGCGCCTGCTCGGCGAGACCCCGCTTCGCCCGGTCCGGCAGGGCTTCTGGCATGCCTTCTTCGGCACGACAGAGGCCTCCGCCACCGTGCTAGACTCGACGTCGGGCCATGCGGGTGCTCGTCGTCGAGGATGAAGAGCCTCTCGGCGAGGTTTTTCGCGACTTCCTCGCCGAGATGGGTCACGACCCGATCATCGTGCGCAGTGCGGAGGCCGCGCTGGGTTCGCTGGAACGCCAGCGTCCCGATGCCATCATCCTCGACATCAATCTCCCCGGGATGAGTGGCCTCGACTTCCTTCAGCTGCGCCCGGTGAAAGACGCCGCTCTGCCCATCGTTGCCATCTCCGGGGTTGCGACTGAAGGCCAGGCCCGCGAGTGCCTGCGGCTGGGCGCCCTCGACTTCGTCGGCAAGCCGGTGCCGCTGGACCGCCTCAACGAGGTGCTGACGTTCCTGGAGCCGCACGCGCTCACCCGCCGCCGGGCCGAGAGCGCCAAGCACGAGCGGCGCCGCGGTCCTCGCGCCCAGATCGGCTTCCCCGTGCGCATCGTCGAGTACAAGGGCACGGCGTGGGACGGCGTCTGCACCGAGCTGTCGGCGACCGGCATGAAGATCCGCTCCAACGCCGTGCTGCCGGAGGGATCGGCGGTCAAGCTGTTGTTCACACCGCCCGACGGGGCGGCGCCGGTCGAGGTCATCTCGCTCGTCGTGCGGATCGATCGGGAGGCCACCGCGTTCTCCTTCGTCCACCTCGCCAACGCCGAAGCCCGGCGACTCAGCGAGCTCGTCCAGCGCCTGCAGCGTCCCTGATCCTCGGCGTCAGCCCGGGAACACGGAAAAGAAGTTGGATATTGTGGCGAGCCGCTTACCGCTCATCCCTATGGTTCCGGAGGCGCTCCGAGGGTCGGCGCGTGACGTGACGCGCGCTTATTCGCGCGCGTGGCGTGGCAACGGAAATGCTCTCCTCCCGGGTCGGAGGAGTGGTGCCATGCGTTTCTTCCGGCCCGAGGTCGAAGCGGTCCTCAAGATGGTCGGCGCCGGGACTCTCGTCGGTCTGATCGTCCTGCCGATGGCGTTTGCCTACGAGCAACGCCAGCAAGCGCGCGCCTGGCAGAGCGTGGCCTGCACGTACCGGATGCGCGAGGTGACGAACCGCGCGCCCCTGGTGGGGACGGTCGCCTATGCGCGGGACCCCTGCTCGACGCTGCAGCGGCTGGGACTGGACCTCGACGTCCAGCGCGTCAGCCTCCAGCGGGTCAGCGGGCGCTGATCGGCTCCGTGGCGCCGCGCGCGTCGCCGGCCTCGAGCTTGGCGAGGGTCGCGGCGGTCACCGCGGGCACCTGGGCCTCGCCGTCGGGGCCGCTCAGCACGAGCGTGCGCAGGCGGGCGCCCAGCGCCGTCGAGACGGCGAACCCGGCGCCGCTGCGCGCCTCGAGGCGCGCGGCGTTGACGATGGCCGCGAGCATCTGCTCGTGCACCGCGAGCATGCGTCGGCGCACGTCGCCGTAGCCCTTCACGAGCTGAGCCGCGCGGGCCGCCTCGACGGCGAGCGCCGCATCCCAGGCCGCGCACGTCCGCACCGCCTCCAGCCAGCGACCGACCCGCGCGTGCTCCTCGCGGGCGCGATAGGACATGCGCCGTAGCGGCTTGAGTCGCGCCAGCAGCCACACCCGCAGGAATCCACTGATGGTCGTGATCTTCACGTGCTGGCCCACGGTGGGTCGGCCATGCGGCCATCGCCGCTCCGCCCACCGCGCGAACGGCCGCACCAGCCGATCCGGCAACACGCCCCAGATCTCGTCCAGGTCCGGCTTCAGGTAGTCGGTGACGACGATCTCTCCGGCCCCCGCCTTCACCGACTCCCGGATGCGTGCGAACCGACTCCCCCGCGTCTTCAACTCCGCCACCCGCACCGCATCCTCATAACTCATCCACAAAGCCAAATACCGCCCCACCGCCTCCCCGAGTTCGATCCTGTGTCCCTGAGTACCCGCCGGAGGCACGAACGGCCGCAAGAGATGCAGATACCGTCGCCCGTAGTTGACATCCTGATAGTCGATCAACCGAAGCACGCCGCGAGCAACAACCTCGCGGATCTCCGCGGGCATCTGTTCGACCACCGTCCGAATGTCGGCGGGCACGGAGTCGAGGGAGGCTCCCAGAGCGAATGCCGTATTGAGCGAAGGAGCCTCCCTCGACTCCGTGCCCGCGGCGCCAGGCGAGCGGCCCAGCTGAAGGCCGAGATCGAAACCCGTGAGGTTGGACTTCACCGCGACGCCCTTGCGCTCGATGGCCCGACGAAACGCGTCCTCCGCGATGGGAAGCACACCGGCGCCCGCCAGGGCGCCGAGGAGGACGGCATTGGCTTCCGTCCCGTGCTCCCGGGCCAGCGCCAGCGCGTCGAACGCCACCAGGCGGTGGGCCGCGGTCTCGGCGGCGCGCCGCAACCCGTCCTGGGGATAGATCGCGCGACCGGTCGCGATCTTCTCGTGGATGGAGAGCAGCCGGTGCGTGGAGGCGATGACCGTCGTGCGAGCCGGCGACACGAAGCCCAGCTCGATCATGCGTCCCACTTCCATGAACTCCGGCGCCACCAGCACGTCGAGCGCGCCGGGCACCGGGTACAGCGAGAAGGCGAGGTCGTCGGCGCCGCGCTCGGAGGCGATCTCGACGTAGTAGGTCGTCGAGCCCGTTCGCTGGGCCACGCCGGGGATCGAGGTGCCATGGACGGGAAAGCCGTCGAGCAGGCCCGCGTCCACGATCCACTCCGACAGCACGCCCCCGCCCTGCCCGCCGACGGCGGGGACGAGCACGGAGAGGATGTGGGGGGCTGTTGGAGCGGATGGCGCTTGCACGGCTAGAACCTAGGGTGGCCTGGCCGAGGAGCGGCGTGGCTCCGGACGCCCGATCTCACGGGCCGGCCAGCCGCCCGATCACTGCAGCGCGAATACGCGAGAGCCAGCGCGTCCAGCGGCTCGGGTTGGTGATGACCTTCACCTCGTAGAACGACGGACACAGCACGGCGGCGTGGGCGACCTCGCCGCACACGCCGCAGCCGACGCAGGAGGCGTCGACGTGGGCGATGGGATCCTCGCGCAGCGGGTCGGGGCTGTCGCGCAGCGTCAGCGAGGGGCAGCCGTTGAGCCGCATGCACGAGTGGTCGCCCGTGCACACGTCGGGGTCGACGCCGAAGCGCGGCTGCACGACCGTCTGGCCGGCGGCCGCCTGCTGGCGCGCGAGCGGGCGGATGCGGCGCTGGCGCTCCAGCATGCACTCGCCCTGGGCGATGATCACCTTGAGCCCGGGCACGCGCGTCGTCAGCGCCTCGCGGAGCGTCCGCATGGTGTTGACGATGTCGTAGGAGTCGATGGTCTTGATCCACCGCACGCCGACGCCCCTCAGCGCCTGGGGGATCGTCATGCCGGTCGGCTCGTTACGGGCGTTGACGCCGGTGGACGGGTTGTGGTGCTGGCCGGTGGCGGAGGTGTACTTGTTGTCGACGATGACGAGCACCGAGTCCTGCTGGTTGTAGACGGCGCTGGCCACGCCGTTGGTGAGGCCGTTGTGCCAGAAGCCGCCGTCGCCCATCACCGAGATCACGCGCTTGCCGAAGTTCGGCGCCACCGCCCCCGCCGACGCCAGCCCCATGCCGTAGCCGAGGACCGAGTTGCCGACGTTGAAGGGCGCCTGGGTCGAGAAGGTCGTGCAGCCGATGTCGGCCGCGACGTGGGTGTCGCCGATGGCGGGCTCCCTGGTGCGGAGGATCTTCATCGCGCTGAACACCGGACGCTCCGGGCAGCCCGTGCAGAACGAGGGCGGCCGCTTGTCGATCGGCTGCGGCAGCGCCGCGCGCGCCCGCTCCTGGTGGGCGGTGAGCGCGGCGTAGCGGTCTTCGATCGCCGTCACCGACGTGGCGGTGGGCCGGGCGACCGTCATGAACTTCCGCAGGCCGCCGATGACCAGGGCCGGCACGTACTCGCCGTGGGGCGACAGCAGGTCCTTGCCGTGGATCTCGACGTCCACGCGCGCGTCGTGGGCGAGCGCCTTCAGCTCGCGCTCGATGAAGTTGGGCATCCCCTCCTCGACGACGAGCACGTGCGTCTTGCCGCGCAGGAAGCCGATCAGCTCCTCGGGCACGAGCGGATGGAGCGCGTTGAGGATGAGCATCGGCACCGGGCTACGGCCGCGCACATCCGCGAGGCCGAGCACGTTGAGGCCGCGCGCGACCGTGTTCCACAGCCCGCCCTGCATCACGATGCCGAGGTGCGACTCCGAGCCCGGCCGGTGCTCGTTGAGCCCGTGCTCGACGATGTAGCGCTGGGCCGCCGGCAGCCGCTCGGTGAACTTCTTGGCCTCCATCGCGTACGTGAAGGGCGGCAGGTTGATGCGCTCCAGGCTGAAGGACGGATCGCCCAGCGGCGACAGCATGCTGATCCGCGGGCGCACGTTGTCCTTGCACTGCAGCGTCCCGCGCATGTGGCAGGCGCGGATCCGGATGGAGAAGAGGACCGGCTGGTTGCACGCCTCGGAGAGGCCGAAGCCCTCCTCGACGAAGCGCGCGAACGACTGCAGGCTGTTGCGGGGATCGAGCAGAGGTACCGACGATTTCAGGGCGGCGGCGTGCGTGCGCTCCTGCAAGATGGACGCGCCTTCGCCGTAGTCCTCGCCGATCACGATCAGCGAGCCGCCCTTCACGCCGGCCGAGGCCACGTGCGAGAGCGCGTCGGAGGCGACGTTGGTGCCGACCACCGACTTCCAGGTGACGGCCCCACGCATCGGATAGTTGATGGAGGCGCCCAGCAGCGCGGCCGCGGCCGCCTCGCTGCCCGACAGCTCGTAGTAGATGCCCATGGGCTTGAGGAGCGACTCGTTGGCGTCGGCCATGACGTCGAGCAGATGCGAGATCGGCGAGCCCGGATAGCCGCCGACGTAGGAGACGCCGGATTGCAGCAGCGCCTTGGTGATGGCCAGGATGCCCTCGCCGCGCAGGATCTCGCCGGCCCCGTACCCGAGCTGCTTGACGTCTTCCGCGAACGACCGCTCACCCATGCCGCACCTCGCGGGCGAATTGCGGCCTATTGTGTCACAGATCCCGTCTCCTCACCCGCGGCCGGCCCCTGCGTGCGAGCGCTCAGCCGGTGGTGCAGCCGCTCGAATTCCGCCTGCAGCTCGGCCAGCTCTTCGTCGGTGGAGTTCTCGAGCGCCACCATCGCCGTGCGCGCCCCCTTCACCCCCCGGAGCAGCTCGTCGAGCTTCAGGTGGATGGCGCGGGCATCGCGGTTCTGCATGTTCTGGATCAAGAACACCATCAGGAACGTCACGATGGTGGTGGCCGTGTTGATGACGAGCTGCCAGGTGTCGGAGTAGCCGAACATGGGCCCGCTGATCCCCCACAGAACGATGAGTGTGAGGGCCAGCCCGAAGGCCTGGGGTGTCCCCACCCACTCGGCCGTTCGTTGCGCCGCGATGCGGAACGCCTCTCGCATTGGCACACCTCCTGTCGTGTGGAGAGCAACGTTGGGGCCACCAACGGCATCCATCCTGCATATGAGTAGTTGTACGGATAGACGCCGCCGCGGCACCGCTGCGATGCTTGCGCGGCACCATGCCACGTCGCACGAGCGGCACCCCGAAGGGAAAGATGACGCGCATACTGCTGGCCGACGACCAGCAGGTCGTCCGGCAAGCGCTGCGCTGCACACTCGAGCGCGAGTCCGACCTGCAGGTGGTCGGCGAAACGTCCGACGGGCTGGAGATCGTTCCGCTCGTGGAGCGACTGAAGCCCGACGTCCTCATCACCGACGTGGCCATGCCGGGACTCTACGGCCTCGAGGTGACGCGGCGGGTCCACGAGCAGGCGCCGGCCACCGGCGTCGTGATCCTCTCGCGCTATCCCAACGAGTGGTACGTGACGGAGGCGCTGCGCCGCGGCGCCCTCGGCTACGTCGTCAAGCAGTCGGACGTCGCCGACCTGCTGCGAGCCGTCCGCACGGTGGCCCGCGGCCGGCGCTACCTGGGGGCGCCGCTGTCCGACGATTCCATCGACGTGTGGATGGCGCGAGCCAATCGCGCGACCGCCGATCCGTACGACACGCTCACCGGTCGCGAGCACGAGATCCTCCAGCTCGTCGCCGAGGGCTACAGCAGCACGGCCATCGCGCGACGCTTGACCATCAGCGCGCGCACCGCCGAGGCGCATCGGGCCAACGTGATGCGCAAGCTGCGCCTGCGCAACCAGGCCGCCCTCATCCGCTACGCGCTCTCGCGCGGCATGCTGGCGCCCGTGCTCGCGCTGACGCATCCGCTGACGCCGGGACGCCGGGATCCGCGTGGTCGGTCGGGGCTGCCGTTCGGGCGTCTGCGTCGCAGCTCGTCATAGTCATCCGTAGATCTACGGATGGACACCTCCGCGGCCACCGTCGTAGTCTGGCGCCCGCTCATGACACCCAGCAGCTCGGCCCGAAGCGGCGAGGACCTGCGACGGCGAGTGCTGGCATTCGTCCGCAAGGCCACGCCGTTCGCGTACTGCGATGCGTGCCTCGCGCTCCGGCTCGAGTGCAGCCTGGCCGAGATGGCGGCGGCCCTCGCCGATCTCGCCGACGGCGACGCGGTGCTCGCGCGCGCGCGCCGCTCCTGCTACGGCTGCGGCCGCACGCTCGAGATCAGCGCGCTGCGGGACGGACCGCCGCGCTGACGTCCGCCGGCGCCGGCTCGGTCGCCACCCACGCCCTCAAGACCTCCGCCACGCTCCACGCCTGGGCGATGCAGCCGCGAGGGTTGAACGGAGGCTCGGCGTCGAAGATCTCGCCGATGGAGCCGATGCACGACTCGCTCAGGTGAGACCCGAATCCCTCCAGCCAGCGGCGGGCGCCCGCCCGATCGGCCGGGTGCACGCGCAGCCAGGCATCGACGAGGGGCCCGATCAGCCACGCCCACACCGTGCCCTGGTGATAGGCGGCGTCGCGAGCGCGCAGATCGCCGTCGTAGCGCGGCTTGAAGTCGGGGTGCCGCGGCTCGAGCGAGCGTAGCCCGACCGGCGTCACCAGCCGCGCGCGCACGGCGTCGAGCACGGCCGGCCACCGCGCACGGTCGAGCACGGGATGTGTGAGTGAGAGCGCGAAGAGCTGGTTGGGGCGGCAGGCGGCATCGGCCCCTCCCTCGCCGTCCACCACGTCGTAGAGCCAGCCGCCGTCCGCGTACCAGAAGCGCGCGTTGAACGCCGCCGCCGCCCGCGCCGCGTGTCCGCGCAGCGTCTCGCCGGAGCCGGCGCCGCGATCCTCGTCGAGCCAGCGCGCGAGCAATCGCAGCGCGTTGTACCAGAGCGCGTTGATCTCGACCGCCTTGCCCCGCCGCGGCGTGACGACCCAGTCACCGACCTTCGCGTCCATCCAGGTGAGCTGGTAGCCCGGCGCCCCTTGACGGAGCAGTCCATCGGCGGGGTCCACGCCGATGCCGAACCGCGTGCCGCGCAGGTGATGCTCGGCGATGTCGACCAGCGCCGGCAGCAGGAGCGCCAGCGTCGTGCGGTCGTCCGTCACGGCGACGTAGCGCTGGAGCGCCTCGAAGAACCACAGGCTGGCGTCGGCCGTGTGATAGAGCCCCTCGGTCTCGCCCTCGGGGAACAGGTTCGGGATCAGGCCGTCGCGCACGTAGTGACCGAACGTCCGTAGGATGTAGCCCGCCTCGGCGTGGCGGCCGGTCATCAGCGTCAGGCCGGCCAGCGAGATCATCGTGTCCCGCCCCCAGTCGGTGAACCAGTGGTAGCCGGCGACGACCGTGCGTGCCTCGTCGCCGGCGGCGCGCGCCCGGGTGGCGTCGGCCATGCGCCCGACCGGTGTGATCACGAACTGATCCGCGGCCAGCACCAGCTCGGCGCCGAGGCCCTCGCGAGCGGCGGGGTGAACGTCGGCGAGCAGGCGGCGGCGACGCTGCCGCTCGGCGGCGTCCGCGGCGTCCGGCGCCAGCGCGCTGACCGTCTCCCACGGCTCGGTGGACGCGACCAGCGTCACCTCGTCGCCGACGGCCAGGTCCGCGCGGAAGTAGCCCGGGCTCCACAAGTCGCCGGACGACTCGTAGCCGCGCGCCGCCTCCACGCGGTAGATCACGCCGGCGATGCGCGCGGC
>Ga0134124_10004787_pt1 | contig 10879 bp, 7 predicted proteins | sample KB304_FD_96880 | JGI IMG/M metagenome (GOLD analysis project Ga0134124, IMG submission 96880) | Terrestrial soil microbial communities without Nitrogen fertilizer from Kellogg Biological Station, Michigan, USA - KB3-0-4 | ecosystem: Environmental > Terrestrial > Soil > Unclassified ... | reverse complement strand
CCCTGGCTGAAAAAATCATTCGCTTCCTGGAGTCCCTCGTTAAGGTGACTGCATCCGCAAATTAATATCGGTGTCAGGATGATGCAGACGAAGAACAGGTTCAGATGCGCATTCATCCTCATTTGCTTTTTACCCGTGTTGACTTCGCTGTCGTCAATAATATGTTCGATGATTGCAGAATCATTCCTTTTCCTCTTCCTGATATCTCCAAAAGGAACCGGGCAGTCAGTTTCTGGCTACCCTCATTTTTTCGACACTTACCCCCTCGGCCGTGAGTTCCCTCATTGCCGCGTGGCCGACGACCCTCAGTTCACTGCAAGCGGTAAATAAAAACAGCGCCGATATGACTAACAGATAGCGTAGCATGGGACTCCTCCGGCTGATTCTTCCGCACCTTTTTCCGAGGCATGGAGATCGAGATTTGAATGGTGGAAGCATAGGGAAGTGGCAGAGTATAAACCCCTGCCACTTCCTTTCCGGAGCAGTAACGGCAAAGTTGACTGCTCCCCATAAGTTGACTTACTTCTTCATCGATTTGCGGAAAACTTCGTCAGCCTTCTTCGCCTTTTCATCTGCGACCAGCGCCTTTTCATCTGCGATCTTAGCCCTTTCCTCCGCCATCTTCAGAGCATTTTCTGCCCGGGCTGCGGCTTCATTTGCCTTTAACGTTGCCGCATCGGATGCCGCCTTGGCAGCCTGCGCATCCTTCGCTGCCTGATCAGCTTTCGCATCAGTCATCATCTGCTGTGACTGAACTTTCTCAAGTTCACGTGTTGATGCACACCCCCCCATAGAAAGAGCAGAAACAAGCATCATTGAGATCACCAAAAGACTCTTCTTCATCGTTTATCACCCCCTTTCTCCCGATAATTTCTTCTTGACGGGTTCAATCAATGTCCCGTCAATTTCCAAGTCGATTTTCAAGCGTTTGATTGCATCCTTGGCCTCTCTGACATCATTGAAAGGGCCGGCGACAACGCGGTAGCTGCCGTTCCTTGCCAACACCCTTGCCGGGATTTGCGGACCCTGGTGGTTGATAATGGCGGAAAGCCTCACAGCATCAACCTCGTCACGCACGTCGGCAGCCAGAACAGACCACGCATCTGTTTTCAGTTCCGGTATTTTCGGTCTGCCATATAATTCGCCCGGGTGCTTGACCTCTACGGGTTCCGCAACCCCTTTTCCACTTCCCTGCCTGACCTCGAATATGGGGACAGGAATCCCGCGGGCCTCGGCCAATACATTCTTGACCTTGCTCCAGTCAAGCGTGCGCCCTGATTCCTTTTCAATATTTTTCAATTTTGCATAGATCTTGTCGAACTCGGCAGAGTCCAGGTTTTCCAGGGGCGCATGAACTTCCAGGTAAACCACTCCATTGGATTGACCCAGGAGATACGGCTGTTCAACGATATTTACAGCAGTTTTAACCGGAGTGTTTTCATAGAGTTTTTTCACGTCTTCCGGATAGAGTCTTATGCAGCCATTGGTTGCCCTGAGACCGATGCTGGCCGGTTTATTGGTGCCATGGATCAGATAACTCGACTTGCTTAAATAGAGCGCGCATTCTCCCAGGGGATTTTGAGGACCCGGCAGGACTTTAGCGGGCAGAGGGTCTCCTTTTTTTCGATGATCCTCTGCAATCGAGGCGGGCACATGCCAGGTCGGCCGGAATGCCTTGCGCTCCACGTACATTTGACCTGTGGGCGAGGGCCGCTCTTCGGTACCGACACCCGCCGGATAGGTCAACACCGCCGGTGACTCGCTACCTCCCTTGAATTGAAAAAGCCTCATAGCGGCCAGGTTGATCACGATGTCTTTCCTGGGAGCGTCAGGCAGGATAAAACTCAGGGGCAGCATGATGCGTTCGCCGGCCTTGGGCGCCCACATGTCTACCCCCGGATTAGCCGCACTCACGTCATTGATTCCCAGGCCGAAGTGCCTTGCGATATCCGGCAGCGTATCCCCCTTTTCGAGGCGGAGGAATCCCAGCCGGCCAACGACATCATCTCCTTTGGCAACAGGAAACTCGTTTCGTTCGACATTTTCTGCCAAATGTCTTGGAGCAGGCTCTGCCAAATGCCTTGGAACGAGCTGGTCTTCGTCAGGAGCTCTTTTCATTGCAACAGCACATCCATTGAGGGCCGAGATAACGACGAACAGAGCCGTAAGGCGAAGCGCATTGTATAGGGATGTCAGCTCAATGATTCTGCACATGGATCGAATAAGGTCCTTTCAATTATTTGATGGCACAAAAAAAGCCGGGTCGCCGAATATCTGCTGGATATTTCGGCGACCCGGCTGTCTCAATGAGACCCTGTAGGCTTTCCGTCCCATTCTCGCGAATGGTTTAGTATTATCGTTTAACCAATATATTGAGTTGTGCTTTGTCCGCGAGCATTTGCCCCTGTCGAAGGGGAAATCATCATTGCCGCAGATGCTAATGTGATGGCACAAAAAAAGCCGGGACCGAATATCTGCTGGATATTTCGGCGACCCGGCTATCTCTGTGAGACCCTGTAGGCTTTCCGTCCCATTCTCGCGAATGGTTTAGTATTATCGTTTAACCAATGTATTGAACTGTGCTTTGTTCGCTGGCATCTTACTTCAACGGGGAAGTTTGTCAAGAAAACTAATAATACGTTGCGGGGTCAGGCTTCCAAGTAGATCAGGATGACAAGGCATGTCACCAGTGCCAGCGAGGCATTAAATAAACAGTCCCCGGAATTTCTTACAAAGTCAGGCCAGGTACGGTGACCCGGCCATCTCCACGTGGGTCAGGAACAGCCGGGTATCAAATTCCAGTTGATGATAGGCGGGTTCCATGTATTCACAGAGCTGGTAGAAAGCCTTGTTGTGCTCCTTCTCCTTCAAGTGCGCCAACTCGTGCACGACAATCATTTTCAGAAATTCTTCCGGAGCGTCCCGGAAGATGGTGGCGATGCGGATTTCGTGCTTTGCCTTCAGCTTGCCTCCCTGGACCCGTGAGACAAACGTGTGGGTCCCCAGGGCATTGTTGATCACATGGATCTTCCCGTCGTAGGCAACCCTGCTTAGCGGCTGGGCGGTGCGCATGAACTCGTTCTTGATAGTGACGGTAAAGTCATAGAGCGCTTTATCTGTTCTGACATCATGCGCCTGCGGATATTTCTGCACAATGACGCTGCCCAGGCGGTTTTCCGCTACCAGTTGCGCCACCTGGGCCGTAATCGGCGGCGAATAGCCGGCTAAATATTTCAAATGGTGCATCTGTATCCCTTCTCTTTCGATTCCGCATCATACCTGCAGTTTCCGCACAGGTCAAATGAACAGCCCGGCTTGACCCCTCCCAGCTACATCAGCCTCAGAAACAGCAAAGGCGGCCCATTGGCCGCCTTTGCTGTTTATCTGGATGTTGTCTGATTTTGAAATGGGACGGTGGCCGGGACCCTTTTCGAGGTCGTCGTCAACGGCTGCGCACACCTTTAACGGGCGGGGAGGACATATTGTGAGGAACCGTAACCGTCGCAGTCTTTGCAGTCTTGATCCCCCCCCTGTTGATAACGACAACGGTGATCGTATATTTCCTCCCGTCCGTGTCGTTTGCGTTTCTCCAGGCCTCCAGCATAACGGTGCTGCCAAACGTCAGATTGTTGTACTCGTACTTGCCGTATTCATCGCTCACGGATATGGAAACCGAGTTAATATCGGAACCGTAAGCTTCTACCCCTCCTGCTATCGTCACCGGCACCATTTGATGATTGGGAGGCCCGATGACATCCGGAGTCGCCGTGATCGTGATTTGAGGCGGTTTCGATGCCAGAACGACCATCGCTGTTGTCGTGACCGCATTGCCTGCTGCATCGGCCGATGCAGCGGTTATTACATTTTCACCTTCCCTGAGGCCGGAAATATCGGCCTGCCAGGTTGTCGCGGTCGGATACGAAACTTCGCCCGCTGTCGCCGTGGCGCAGGTCACGCTTACCGCTGCACCGGCTTCTCTTGTGCCGGTTACCGACAGGCTCGGCTGGCTGGTCGGACCGGGAACCGGATCGATACTGAGCGCCGGTGGCGTGATGTCGTAGATGACGTTGCGCTGGACGCTGGCCGATGTGCCGACCTCGTTCGTTGCCGTAACGACAATGCCGTAGGTCTTCTGTTCAGTCAGGGTCACTGACTGCTCGAATGTGCCGTCAATAACCGGCGGCGTGAAAATCTCGTTGTCCTTGCTTATCGTCACGCCGACCGCTGTAAGGGCGTCAGATACCGTCCCCTTGATGGTCAGGCTGCTCTGGTTGGTCCTTATGTCCTGGTTCGGCACGGTTACGGCCAATGAAGGCACCTGGTCATCGAATACCACCGTCCGTTTCACGGTGCTCCGGTTCCCCGCAAGATCGGCGGCAGTTATCTCGATGGTATTGTATCCCGGATCCAGTGTTATCGTGGCGGTAAAGGCCCCGCCGTTCATGACGGCACTCTGGACAATGTCTTTCATCTTGACCGTTACGACGGATGTTTCGTCCACTGTCCCGCTCACTTCGAGGAGCACTTTGCCGGACTTGCTGTTGTCTGCCGGCGTTGTGACTGCCAGGACCGGCGCTGTCTGGTCGAGGGTCACTGTCCTCGTGTCCGCTGCCGTATTGCCGGCGCTGTCTGTTGCCGCAAAGGTTATGACGTTGACGCCGTTCTTCAGCAGCAGCGCATAGCTGAAACTCCCGTCCGCATTCACCTGTAAGGCTGTATCGTTGACCGTGATCCCTTTTACACCAGTGTTGTCCGTCACCGTCCCCGCAATGTTCAGGATTTCGTTACTGGTGTACGCGCCGTCACTCAGGGTTGAAATCGCCAGTACCGGTGGGATCGTGTCGATGACATAATTTTCGATTTTAATCTCGCTGTTATTGCCGGCCAGGTCCCTCCCGAAATATTTGAGGATAGCGCCAGCCGGGACAGAGATCGGCTGGCTGTACGTTGTGGCACTTGCGGTCGGAGTCGAGCCATCCGTCGTGTAATAGATGACGGTCTGCTCATTCGCGGCAAGGGTTACACTCTGGGTTGAGTTGTAGATTCCGCCGCCAGGCGTTGCGCCAACAGCGGGCGGGGTGGTGTCGACGGTGATCGTCGCTGTGGCCGTGGCGCTCGGGTTCCCGGCCGTGTCAACCGCATAGACGGTGATGGTATTGCTTCCCTCCTTCAGCCCGGAAACATTCACGCTCCAGGTAGTGGCGGTCGGATAGGAGATAGTGCCGATTGTGGCCCCTGCGTAGCTGACGGCAACAGTGGCGCTGTCGCTGCTCTTGGTGCCGGTGATGGTTTTGCTGGTGGTGTTGATCGGCGCAGAAACTGGATCGATGGTCGGAGCGACAGGCGGCGTACTGTCGATGGTGAAGCTGAGGGGGTGAGTCGAACCGTTAGCCAAGGTGTCGGTTGGCTTAATGGTCGCAGTGTATGATCCATCGCTCAGTGCCGCAGACGGCGTAAAGGTGACCGAGCCGGTTGTGCCGCTCCCGGAACTGCTCCATGTCCCGGCGATATTGAAACCTGAAGCATTCCTCACTGTCGCGCCGTTCAGGGTGGCGGTAAAGTCGAGGGGGGATAAGGCGTCGGCCAGGGTAAAGGTGACTGCGCCTGGGGCGGTCTTCAGAATCGCGTTGTTTGTCGGTGTTGTGGTTGTAACCTGTGGCGTTGTTGTGTCGAGGACGACCGTCAGAGTCACCGGCAGGCTGTTGCGATTCTGGTTGTCCAGTGCGGTGACGGAGATGGTGTTCATCCCCTGCGACAAGGTATAATTTGTTTGCCAACTGGTCGTCCCATTGAGCGGCACGAGGGTGGTGCCATTAACCACGATGGCGGTGTTGGCTTGTTTGGTACCGTTGAGGGTGATGCCAGTGGTGGCAGTTGGCGATGTCACGGGGGTCACCGTCGGGTAATTGACGACGTAGTTGCGGTAGAGAAGCTGGATATCGGTCGCGGAGAGGGCGCGGTTGTAGATGGAGACTTCATCGATCAGCCCATGAAAAAAAGCTGCGTCGGAAGATATAGGTTGTCTCTGCAGAGCACCTATCGCAAAAGATATGTTTGTATCAGTATTTAAAACTGACCCCGTATTTGCCATGCCTGATCCTGGTGCCAATAATCCATTAACATACAGCCTGATTTCAGTTCCTTCTCTGACGCCAACTATGTTATACCACTGACCCGCTTGCAATTCAGATGCTTCTACTTGATATCCTGTACCTACTCCATAAACAAAAAATTGAACCTTATTGTTACCATTTTCATTGACAGCACCTAAACCATATCCGGCATTGGCGGGTGTTCCATACACAGTCAACCCTTTATTGATGATGCAGGATCCATTTCCAGTTTTAAACTCTGACGCATTTATCCATGCAGCAACGGTAAAGTTGCTTGTCCCCATGTCAAGAACGTCGCCAAAAGTGACATAATCATTCACTCCGTCAAAGCTACCCGCATTGGTTCCAATCTTTGCATTTGAGCTGCTGAATATCGCGCCACCCTTGGGCGTCCCGTCATTGCCAAAAACCGACGTATCTTTCCAGTCGTTGTCCATGTGCCAAAGTCCCACAAGACCGGTCTTGCTAATCTTGATCTCTTGAGACTTCGCTGGACTCTCCACATTGCCGGCGTTATCCGTTGAGCGGAAATATACGTACTGTTTCCCATCGTTATCGAGAACAAACGGAGCAGAATAAGTCTGCCATGTCACGTTGTCGAGACTGTACTCGGTCGTTGCCACTCCCGAGCCATCCGCACCATCTGATACCGCAAGGGTCACGGTCACGGACGTTGAGTACCAGCCATCGCTTCCTTTTTTACCCGTGAGGGTAGCTGACGTGGTCGGCTGCGTAGTGTCGAATGCCGCCAGGGCTGTGACCGGCACCGTAATGAGCGCCACCAGCATTAAGATGCCCAACATCAAACTACGTAGTGTGTTCATTGTTGTTACCTCCCGTGTGCTGAATTTCGTCGAAACAAAATTTCTAAATCCCGCCCGGCCTCCGTTTACGAAAGGGAGGAGAAAACACCGGAAACTAAAAAAGCCCACCCCGAAAAAGGGCAGGCTTTGGCAGGACGAAGATAAAATCATCCTGCAAAGTCACTTCGACAGCTCCTCTAACCAGCGTGCGCTGGATGGTGGCTCTGTGCCACACGGTTACCCGTGCTTTACCCTTTCGGTGACTTACCCGATTCCTTCAGCCCCTGCGATAACATTCCGCTGCAAGGCCCGAAATCGAATCGGACTAGAATTTTAAAAGAACAGATCCTGAAACACGACTACAGCTTTCGCAAGCCTTTAATATTCAACGAAAACATGCGTCAATGCCGCAGAGCATCTCAAATAAAATATTGGACATTCAATAAAAAAAGGAGCGCTCTCATCTTCCGAAGATGAGAGCGCTCCTTGTATCGGTAAAATACCGGGTGCCAAGATGCAAATTCATCTCTTCGGCAACCCGGCTATCCTTTTATGTCAGGACCCGTGGCTTTGCGTCACCAGATTACTCTGATTTTGCCCGTTCGGAGAACGTTTTTTCATTTGTGGAATTAAATTTATCATATGCCCCAAAAGAATAGCAACCTTTTTTTTGGGCTTTGCTGAATTTCTTCATGGAGAATTTCACCACCGGTTTCCTGGCCGGCATGGTTCCCGATGGCAGAAAGAAATTCAGCAAACAGCAGTAAGTCAAGCCGACCCAGGAAGTGTTCCCACTGTATACACGTATACACGTATACATAATTGGCGGTGCCATCTTAAGACTTTATAGTTACGGTAACCATACCGCATCTGTGTTTCGAGGACGTCCATGTGTAAAAAGCTCTTTATTGCCGCAACCGGGCAAAACTGCGGAAAAACAACCATCAGCCTGTCGCTGATGCATCTTGCGCTCAAGCAGTATCCCAGAGTCGGCTACATCAAGCCGCTTGGCCCCAAATGCCTGGAGTTTAACGGCATTATTGTCGACAAGGATGCGGCGCTTATGGCTCGTGTCTTCGGCCAGGAAGAGCACATCGCCCTGATGTCGCCTCTGGTGCTGGGCAAAGGCGCCACCCGCAGGTTTCTGGATGGGGAGCAAACCACAGAATGGGCCACGGAACAGATCCAGTCAGCCTGCCTGAAACTTGAATCCAAGTGCGACCTGATCCTGATCGAAGGTGCGGGGCACAGCGGCGTCGGCTCAGTTATCGGGCTGAACAATGCTGACATGGCGAAGATGCTGGGCGCACCGGTCCTGATGGTCGCCGGTGGCGGCATCGGCAATGTCATTGATTCGGTGCGAATGAATCTGGCGCTGTACGAGCAGGAAGGGGTCAACGTCAAGCTGCTGCTGGTCAACAAGATGATCCCTGACAAGCGTCAGTCATCGCTGGAATATCTGGAAAAGTACTTTGCCCCGAAGGGGATCAAGGTCAGCGGGGCATTTGACTATTCGTCTGTTCTGGCCAATCCGACCCTGCAGAATCTCTCCAAATTGCTGGGCAACCCGCTGCAGGGGGATCAGAGCAAGCGCCAGAGAATCATTCACCACATCCAGCTGGGCGCAGCGTCATCGCAGAAGGTCATAGACAACCTCAAGGAGTCGACTCTGTTGATTACCACCAGCTCACGCGATGAACTGCTGGTTACGCTTTCTTCGCTCCATAACATTCCGGCCTTTCAGAGCCGGATCGCAGGCATTGTCATTCCCGGCCACGCCCCGGTTTCCGACATTACCCAGCGCATCATCGATGAGAGCGGCATTCCGCACATCCGGGTGAACGAGACGACCGCAGAGGTATTCACTGTCCTGACAGCCCACGTTTCGAAGATTACTCCGGAAGATACGGAGAAAATCTCGCTGGTGACAAGCCAGGCCGAAAAGGTCATTGATTTCGAAGCCATTAAAACCATTCTGTGATCCCGGCGCAGAAACGCTTGACCTTGATCCCACCCCTGCACACCCTGCAACAGAAACAGCAAAGGCGGACGATTGGCCGCCTTTTGAATTATGTATGGATGTCCCTGAATTGTCCATAGCCCCGGCAGACGGCACCTGTCACATCGATCAGTTCATAACTGCGAGAATGTATCTCGTCGGCCCGGGTAAAGCTACCTGCTGATAAAAGCCAGGACGAGAGCGACGAAGACAAAGACGCCGACGACCAGCCAGATTAAACTCGGCAGTGGTGAAGGTGTTGATGGGTTAGATTTTCGTGTATGTTTCCTGACGTCAAGCTGTTTATGTGCCATTGTGTGACGCCTCCTCTCAGCTTTTACCAACTCCTGCACCATTAATTGGGGTCAGAGTCGTTTTCTGATGATACGGATCACTTCTTTAGGAACAAGGTGATAGGATAAGAACTCCAAATCAAAACTGCAAATACTTCATATGGAGAAGACAAAAAGCCCACTCTTTTCCTAATTGTTACTTGAAAGAGCCGCCAGGATCTCGCGCAGGTGGTCGATGTGAAACTGGATGTGGTACTCGCCCAGTCCAGAGATCATCCCGCCAAGAGTGGGGTACTCGCCCAGAGGAGAATCTTTCAGCTTCGGAATATGCGCTTTTCTTGCCAGTTGCTCCTCGGTCAGTTCCGCCGCGAAGTTGGCTACTCGTCGATAATTCATCTCGCACTCCGCGACAAGCTCACTGAAGCTCATGGCTGCACGAGTTTCGGTAAAGAACGGATTCTCGGTATCGAGTTCTATCATCGGAGTATCGCTGTCGAGGAAGGCCCTGAGGATCGGCAGGTGCCCCACTTTCTCGGGACCGCACAGGTGGGAAAGAATCTGCTTGGGTGACCACCTGTCCGCCGGAGCGCGCGAGGCCAGGCTCTCGTCCACTCCCTGGCATACCTGTTTCAGGGCTGTTACTTTCTGCCCGATTTCCTGAGCCAACTCATTGCCACGTAAAGTTGCCATGGTATCTCCTCCTTCTGCTTATCTCCTTTCCCTTAGTATACAGCAGATCGTCCCGTACGCCCACAAACTGCATATCTATGACAAATTTTGTCGTGCCGGGACTTTTTTGGATTGCGTGGTTTATCTTTTGAGATCGCCCTGCCAATATAATGACAGAAAAATGTTTAATAAATTCAGTTCACTATTTACAGGAAAGAAAGAACCTGGAAAAGGGGAATCCATTTTGCACCTATACGAAAAATTTCAAGATAGACGACAATACTAAACCATCCGTGAGGATGGGACGGAAAACCCAAGGGTCTCTTTGTAGACAGCCGGGCTGCCGAAATATCACATTTCCGGCACCCGGCTGTCTTTTTTACAGCGGCGAGAAAAGTCGGGCAAGGAAGTATTGAAGGATTCCTGCCGCTGTAATTACAAATGGAGGTATTGCCATGACCGTCCGCCATCGCCTACTCCTGTTACTGACCCTGTTACTGATCTTTACGTTCCTTGTTGTAGTATCAAACAGTGAAGCTGCCCGAATAAAGGTGGAAAAAGCAGAAGCCTCGCAAAGCAGGAAAGATGTTGCCGTTAAAAAGCAGCAGCCATCCGGGAACGATTCACGTCATGATTCTCGTCAGCGCCCCCTGCCATTGGAAGAAGAATATCTTGCAGCGGAATTTTCCCCAGAGAATAATGCACAGCTGCGAAAAGCTCTCGGCCTCCTCGGGATCAAGTACCGTTTCGGTGGAAGCAGCTATGCGGGTATCGATTGTTCCGCTTTTGTGAAAAAGGTGTTTGCATCCCAGAACCTGCCCAGAACGGCGAGAGAGCAGTATATGCTCGGGGAAAGTGTGCCGGCAGAAGAACTGCAGAAGGGCGACCTTCTCTTTTTTCAGACATATGCTGACTTCCCCTCGCACGTGGGGATCTATATCGGCAACAGACTCATGATTCACGCCTCTTCTCAAGGGGGGAGAGTGATGATTTCCAGAATGG
>Ga0134124_10004784_pt1 | contig 10880 bp, 11 predicted proteins | sample KB304_FD_96880 | JGI IMG/M metagenome (GOLD analysis project Ga0134124, IMG submission 96880) | Terrestrial soil microbial communities without Nitrogen fertilizer from Kellogg Biological Station, Michigan, USA - KB3-0-4 | ecosystem: Environmental > Terrestrial > Soil > Unclassified ... | reverse complement strand
TACGCAGGTAGGCGTCGCCGGCGTCGGCGAAGCCCTCCCACCGTCGGCTCCCCATCGCCGCGCCGTAGGCCTCATGCCAGGCGCGCAGCGCCGCCGGCACGTCGCCCGCCGCCAGTGCCGCATCCACCGCCGTGAGATGCGACGTCACCATGCTGCCGCCCTCCTCCGAGCGCCGGTCACCGAGTTGATCCATGTCCCACCTAAAGGCAACACGGATGCCAGAGCCACCTCGCGAGTTACGTGCATGAAGTCGATCACTTGGAAGGCACGACCGCATCGGTGGCCTGGTGCCCGCCGCCGGTCGGTGGGCAAGAATCGGGCGGCCCGCCCGGTGGTCAATCGATCGATTTGACTCACGGCCGGGCGTCGTCTAGTGTCGCTTCGACAGTCCACATCACGCCGAATCGCAGAGGAGCGGACATGGCGACCTTCAACATCTGGATGAACGGGCGGCTGGTGCCCCAAGAGCAGGCGGTGCTGCCGGTCAACAGCGCGGCGGTCTTCTACGCCACCAACGTCTTCGAGGGCATCCGGGCGTACTGGAGCGAGCGCGACGGCGAGATGTACGGCTTCCGCCTGGCCGACCACTTCGCGCGGCTGCGTGAGTCGATGAAGATGATGCGCTTCACGGTGCCCTACAGCGACGACGACCTGTTCGAGGCCGTGCGTACGATCGTGACCGGCAACGAGCTCCGCGAGGACATCCACATGCACCTGGTCGCGTACGTCGGCGCGCCGGGGCTGGACGCCACCACGCAGACCGGGCTCTACATCAATCCGCGCAAGCGGCCGCGCGTGATGGAGGGCAACGGCCTGAAGTGCAACGTGTCGTCGTGGACGCGCACCTCCGACAACGCGATCCCCATCCGGCTGAAGTCCGGCTCCAACTACCAGAACGGCCGGCTGGCGACGCTGCAGTCCAAGGCCGACGGCTACGACCAGCCGATCTTCCTGAACCGCCACGGCAAGGTGGCCGAGGGCAGCGGGGCGACCTTCTTCATGGTCCGCAAGGGCCGCATCGTCACCCCGGGGTCCAGCAGCGACATCCTCGAATCGATCACGCGCACGACGCTGATCGAGTACGTCTGTCCGCAGGTCCTCGGCATGGAAGTCGTCGAGCGCGACATCGATCGCACCGAGCTCTACGTCGCCGAGGAAGCGTTCTTCTGCGGCAGCGGGTACGAGATCACGCCGATCCTGTCGATCGACCGCTTCGGGCTGGGCAGTGGCGACGTCGGCCCGGTCACCAAGCGCATCTCGTCCGCGTACCTCGACCTCGTCCGCGGTGTCGACACGCGCCACCCCGAGTGGCGCACGCCCACGTACAAGCCCGTACACGTTTGAAGATGGGGGGCCCCGAAATGGCCCCCCATACCCCCCCAGCGCTCGGAGCGCCCCGGCCAAGCCGGGGCGCTCCTCGGGTTCCCGCCAGGCCAGCCGAGACTCCACTGTCACTGACGAGCCGAAGCACCCCATGAAGTTCGACATCGGCATCATGAACAACCAGCCGGTCTCGACGGTCGTCCGGCAGGCGCAGCTGGCCGAGTCCCTGGGTTATGACACGGTGTGGATCACCGACTCGCACCTCGTCTGCCGTGAGCTGTGGGTCACGCTGGCGGCGTGCGCGCTCGGGACCACGCGCATCAAGCTCGGGCCCGGCGTCACCGTCCCGCACACGCGCCACTGGTCCGTCGCCGCCAGCGCCATCGCGACCCTGGACGAGATGGCGCCCGGTCGGATCGTGCTCGGCATCGGCACCGGCGGCAGCAGCGCCGAGACGATGGGCGTGAGCGTGCAGCGCGCCGCCAGGATCGCGACGCTGGAGACGATGACGACGTCCATCCGCGCGCTGCTGGCCGGCGGCGCCGCGCGGCTGGACAGCGGCCTCGACGCTCGCCTGGCCTGGCTGGACGGCGCCCGGCGGATCCCGCTGTTCGTCGCCGGCTCCGGCCCCCGGATGCTGGAAGCCGCCGGCCGGCTCGGCGACGGCGCCATCATGTACGCGGGCACTGACCCGGCCATCCTGCGCGCGGGGCTCGAGTGCGTGGCCCGCGGCGCCGCCCAGCGCGGGCGCCGCCTGGCCGATCTCGAGGTCCTGCTGTGGACGCCGACCGCGGTCGATGCCGACCGCGTGCGGGCCCGCGATCACGTGCGCGGCCGCGTGGCCTCGGCGATGCGCCATCCCCTCCCGGTCGCGCTGGCGCCGGAGGACGAGGCCGCCGTGCGACGTCTACGCGAGGCCTACGACTCCTACCAGCACGCGACGGCGGCCTCGCGCCACCGCGAGCTGGTGCCCGATCGCTTCGTCGACATGATGGCGCTGGCCGGCGCGCCCGAGGAAGTGCGCGAGCAGGTGCAACGCGTGATGACGGTGCCGGAGATCACGCGCATCATCCTCCTGCCCCAGAATCCCGGGCAGGGCTTCATCGAGCGGGAGTCGATCCTCCGGACGTTCGCCGAGCAGGTGATGGCGCGTCTGGGCTGAACGGCTCGAACAGCTCGACGGGATTGCCGGAGGGGTCCTCGACGAGGATCTGCCGGCCGCCGTTACCGGTCACGATGTCGCTGCGGAACCGGCGGCCGGCCGCCCTCAACGCCTCGACCCTCGCCGTCAGGTCCTCGACCTCGATCTGGATTCGGTTCCAGCCGCCGGGCGTCGGCGTCTGACCGTCGGGCATCGTCTGCCCCGCACCCCCGGCGCCGGGACGGTTGAGCAGCAGCTGCAGATCACCATGCAACAAGCGCGCGAATCCTGGCGCCGGATGGATGTCGACGTCGAACCCGAGATGCTCGGTGTAGAACGGGATCGCGGCGTCGACGTCGGCGACGATGTAGCGGACGCTGACTTTGCTCATACGGCCAGATTGTCTCATCGGCGCGCCGCGTGTCCAGCCGGCAGCCTCAGTGCGCTGCGAAGTCAACGGCGGTTGTATTCCCGCCGCTGATGACCACGCCCACCCGCTCGCCGGGCGCCGGGACGTAGGCACCGCCCAGCAGCGCGGCGACGGCCGCCGAGCCGCCGGGCTCCGCCACGATCCGTACCGTCTCCCACAGCCGCTGCTGGGCCGCGCGAATCGCGTCGTCGCTCACCAGCACGACGCGGGCGACGTGCGCACGCGCGATGGGAAACATCAGCTCGCCCACGCGCCGGGGGGCCAGCGAGTCGGCGGCGACACCGCCGGCCGGCGCGTCCACCGGCGCGCCGGCCTTCAGCGCGTCGAACAACGTCGGCGCCGCCTCGGGCTCCACGCCGATCACCTTCACGCGGCCCGCGTACCAGGCCGCGATGCCTCCGATCAGCCCGCCGCCGCCGACCGCCACCAGCAGCGTGTCGAGCGCCGGCGTCTGCCGCTCCAGCTCGAGCCCGAGCGTGCCCTGCCCCAGCAGGGTCTCGGCCTGGTCGAAGGCGTGCACGGGCAGCGCGCCCGATTCGGCGACGTAGGTCTGGCTGGCCGCCAGCGCGTCGGCGTAGCGCTCACCGCCCACGACCAGCTCGCCGCCGTAGCCGCGGATGCGCGAGATCTTGGCCGGCGACGAGACGGTGGGGACGAAGATCCTCGCGCGCACGCCGAGCCGCATCGCGGCGTAGGCGACGGCGGCGCCGTGATTGCCGCCCGAGGCCGCCACGACACCGGCCGGCGGGATCGTGCGGAGCAGCAGGTTGGCGAAGGCGCCGCGGGCCTTGAACGAGCCCGAGTGCTGCAGCAGCTCGAGCTTGAGGGTGAGCGGAAACGGCGCCAGCCCGGCGTCGGCGCCGCTCAGCTCGAGGACCGGAGTGACGCGGACGTGCGGCCGGATGACCGCGTACGTCTTCTCGATCTGCGGCTCGTCGATCGGCACCGCGCTCAGGCGCGCGGCTTCACCCACGTCTCGGACCACGCCAGGCACGCGCTCGACGAGTCGCGGTCGCCGCGCTTCTCGGTCCACACCTGACCGGTGGCGAAGCGGCCGTTCAGCTCCGCCTGGGCCGAGCGGGCCGGGAAGAACGTGCTGAACACGCCGATCGGGCGGTTGTTGGTGCCGGGCGCCATGGTGAGCACGAACGGCTCGACGGTGTCCCACCATGTCAGGCGGATGCGGTCGGTGGCCGAGTCCACGCTCTCCGTCGCCGTCGAGCTGGCGTCGCCGCTGCGCGCGAAGGCGGCGCCGATCACGGGAATGCTGGTGTCGGCGAAGGCCGGGAAGAGCAGGTGCTCGATCGACTTCTGCAGCCAGCGGGCCACCGCCGGATTGTCGCTGTAGATGCGGACCTTGTTGTCGGTGAGATCGCTCTGCGCGAACAGCGCGTGGCCCGAGCCCGCCGCGCACCACAGCACGCGCCAGTGGCTGAAGCGGCTCGCCAGCGTGGCTCCGCCGTCGTGGCTGAGCCGGATGAACGAGTTCTCGCCCGTCATGAGGACGCCGTTGGGATCGACCGGGGAGGCCATCGTGGGCTAGCTCCTCTGGGGCGCGGCCGCGGCCACCTCCACCCGGGCGTCGTTGTAGCAGGCGCCGCCGCAAATGTCGGCGTGGGTGGCGGGGGCGAGGGCCGAGACCGTCTGGTTGTTGTCGCTGGTGCGGAACCACGCACCCTTCAGGGACGAGACGACGCCGCGCGGCACGTCGTCGGTGATCCGGACCGGCAAGCGCACTTCGCCGAGGTCGTTCCACACCCGCACCTGCTGGCCGTCGCGCAGGCCGCGGGGCCGGGCGTCGTCGGGGTGGATCTCGAGCGGCGGGATGTCGTCGCTAGTGTGGGTGCCGCCGAACGTGGAGGTGATCCGCTGGTCGGAGGCCGGCGAGATCAGCATCAGCGGATACGTCGACTCGATCGTCCGGTAGGACGGCAGCCGCGCGCCGTACTTCTGGTCGAGGTACGACGACGCCAGCTCGATCTTCCCCGAGGGCGTCTTCGGGAACACGTTCGTGAACATCATCGCGTCGGCACCGCTCACCGTCATGGGCATGGCACGGTCGAGCGGAATGCGGCTCGGCCGCACGCCGCCCAGCCGCGGATCGGCGGGATCGACGGCGTCGTCCATCAGCTCGGCGTCGGTGGCCGTGAAGGTCGGCTCCGTGTAGCCGAAGCGCGCGGCCAGCCGGCGGAAGATCTCGGTGTTGGGCATGGACTCGCCCTGCGTCGGAATGACCGGCTCGGCGCGCTGCAGCCAGTGCTGGCCGTAGGCCGCGTAGAGGTCGTGATACTCGAAGCTCGTGGAGGCCGGCAGCACGATGTCGCAGTAGAGCATGCTGTCGGTCATCGCCACCTCGATGCCGGCCGCGAAGACGTCCTCGCGCTCGAGCCCGCGCCGCATGCGGTTCTGGTCCGGGTGCACGACGACCGGGTTGTGGTTGTAGATGAACAGCGCCTTGAGCGGCGGCGACAGCCTCGACTCGGTCAGGTGCGTGCCGATGTCGACGATGTTCAGCGTGCGGGTGCCGGCCGGCACCAGGTCCGGCCGCGCCAGCTTCTGCGGCGTCTTGGGAAACGCGAACCCGGCGCCGTTGACGAGGCCACCGCCCTGGACGGCGAACCGCCCGGCCAGCGCCGGCAGCGCCAGCACCGCGCGGATGCCGCTGCCGCCGTTCTGGTTGCGCTCCAGGCCGTTGCCGACGCTGATCGCCGATGGCGTGATCGTCGCGTACCAGTCGGCGAAGCGGGCCACGTCCGCCTCGGCCAGGCCGCACGTCTCGGCCGCCCGCTTGAGCGTCCACGGCCTGGCCAGCGCCATGAACTCCTCGAAGCCTCCGACCCAGCGATCGACGAACGCGCGGTCGATCACCCCGCGGCGCTCGAGCTCGGCCGCCACCGCCCACGCCAGCACCACGTCGGTGCCCGGGCGCAGCGCCAGGTGCAGATCGGCCTGCTCGGCGACCTTGACGCGCCGCGGGTCGACGACGACCAGCTTGGCGCCGGCGCGCCGGGCGCGGTTGATGATCGGCATGAGGTGCAGGTTCGACCAGGTGACGTTGTTGCCCCAGGCCACGATCAGCTTCGAGTGCTCGACCTGCTCGGGCCGGATGCCGGGGATGGTGCCGAACGTCCCCACCCACGCCTCGGTGCGGATGCCGCCGCAGAGCGGCTTGCGGTCGAGCAGCGTGGCACCCATGCGGTGGAAGAAGCGCAGGTCCATCGAGCCGCCCGCCAGCAGGCCGTGCGGCCCTGCGTAGTTGAACGGCATCACCGCCTGCGGCCCGTGCTCGGCGATGACCGAGGTCACGCGCGCGTGGATCTCGTCGAGCGCCTCGGACCACGAGATGCGCGCGAACTTGTCCTCGCCCTTGCGCCCCATCCGCTTGAGCGGCGTGAGGATTCGCCGCTCGCCGTGCACGAACTCCGGGTAGGCGCGCGGGACCTTGGCGCACAGCACGCCGTCCGTGTACGGGTTGGCGTGGGAGCCCCGGATGTTGACGATCCGCTCGGCCTCCACGGTCACGGTCAGGCTGCAGGTGTCGGGCAATCGAGGGGACAGACGCTCGGGTGCTCGGTTCTCATAGTTCCTGGACTGTGCCGCGCCGCGGGTGATGCCGTCAAGTGAGCGATTGGCCCGGTCGTCAAGCCAACCGTCGAGTGAGCCACGCCCCGATGTCGCGGATCTCGGCGTCGCAGACGGCGTGCGGCATCGGGTACTCGTGCCACTCGACCGGGTACCCGAGACGGGTCAGCGCCTCGTGCGCCTGACGGGCCCGGGCCAGGGGGATGACGGGGTCGTGGGTGCCGTGCGCCAGGAAGATCGGCACGTCGCGGTTGGTGGCGCTCCCCTCGGCGGCCACCCGATCGGCCAGCGGCAGGAAGCACGAGAGCGCCATGATGCCGGCCAGGCGCTCGCCGTGGCGCACGCCCGTGTGCAGCGCCATCGCCCCCCCCTGAGAGAAGCCGGCCAGGACGAGGCGCGAGGCCGGCACCCCGCGCGCCTTCTCACGCGCGATCAGCGCCTCGATGCGCTGCTGCGAGGCCCGCACGCCGGGCTCGTCCTCGCGCCGGGCGCCGGCGTCGTGGCGTACGTCGTACCAGGCGCGCATCACCATGCCGCCGTTGACCGTCACCGGCTGCATCGGCGCGTGCGGGAAGACGAAGCGGACGGTCAAGCTATCGGGCAGTCGCAGGACCGGGGGGACGTCGACGAAGTCGTAGCCGTCGGCGCCCAGCCCGTGCATCCAGATCACGGCGGCCCGCGGTGACGGCGCGGTCTCGACCTCCAGCGCTTCGAGCAGGTCTTCGGCCATGGCCCCGGATGCTACCGCAGCGTGTCGCCGGCTGGAAGCGCGATGGTCACGCGGCAGCCGTGCTCGTGGCCGCCGCTCGACGCGGCGCCGACGGTGATGGTTCCGCCGTGCACCTCGGCCACGCGCCGGGCGAAGGTGAGTCCGAGTCCGACGCCGCCCGCGGCGGCGCCGCCCGGCGTCCGCGCGGCGTCGAGGCGGTAGAACGGATCGAGGACGCGTTCGCGGGCCTCCGGCGCGATGCCGGGGCCCTCGTCGGTCACGCTCAGGGCGACGGCGTCGCCCTCTCGCCCCGCCGCCAGCGTGATGGGCGGCGCGCCGTACTTCGCCGCGTTCTCGACCAGGTTCCACAGCGCCCGCCGCAGCAGCGCCTCGTCCGCCACCAGCGTCAGCCGCTCGCCGTCCTTCACGCTCACGGTCTGGCCCGCCACGGCGGGATCGTGGCGCGCGCGCTCGGCCAGACCGGTCAGCAGCGCGCCCACGTCGACCTCGGCCAGGCGTGTGGGCAGGCCCGTGGCGTCCAGGCGCGCGGTCGCCAGCACGTCGTCGATCAGGCGGTCCAGCTCGGCCAGGTCGCGCTCGGCGTCCGCGATGCGGGCCTCGGCGGCGCCGTCGCGCGGCAGCAGCGCCAGCGCCATCCGCAGGCGCGCCAGCGGCGAGCGCAGCTCGTGCGAGACGTTGGCGAGCAGCTCCTTGTGGCCGCGCACCAACCGCTCGACGCGCTCGGCCATCTCGTTGAACGCGCGCGTCAGCTCGGCGATCTCGTCGGCCGGTGCGTGGCCGCCTCGCCACCCGCGCGCCCGCCCGGCCGGCGCGGGGGCGCGAGCACCGAGATCGCCACCCCCGAGCTGGCGGGCGGCGGCGGTCAGTCGCTCCAGCGGCCGCGACAGCCGTCGCGCCAGCGGCCGCGTGCCCAGCGCGACGACGACCAGCACGATCGTCACGAACAGCAGCGGGCGCAGGAGCGCGGGCGGGCCGAACCGGCGCTGCGCCGACACCTGCACGGTCGCGACGACGGCGCCGGAAGCCGGATCGCGCACCGGCGCCATCGCGTACGGAGGGTGCGCGTGGGCGATCACGCGCCCCGCGCGGACGGCGCTCACCACGTCGGGCGGCGGCGGCGGCACCGCGGCGCCGGCGGACGCCAGGACGCGGCCGTCGAGGTCGCGCACGGTGACGTCGAGGTCGAGCGTGCGATTCAGATCTCCGATCCGCCGGGCGAGCACGCCGGGATCGTTCACGCCCTCGGCCGCGAGCACGGCGGCGTGGCGCGCCATCCGCTCGCCCATCTCGCGGAACATGCCGCCGCGGTCGACGACGGCAAAGACCAGGCTCGTCGCCACGCCGACCACGAGGAGGACGGCGAGCGAGTGCAGGTAGACGCGCGAGTGCAGTCTCATCGGGCGGGACCCGGCCGCACCAGCGCGTAGCCCACGCCGCGCACGGTCTTGATGTAGCGCGGTGCCCGCGGGTCCTTCTCGAGCTTGGCGCGCAGCTTGGAGACGTGCACGTCGATCGAGCGGTCGAACGCCTCGTACTCCTGGCCGCGGAGGGCATCCATGAGCTGCTCGCGCGAGAGCACGCGGCCGTTGGCGCGCGCCAGGGCCACCAGCAGCTCGAACTCGTGGTGCGTGAGCACGACGCGCCGGCCGTCCACCGTCACCTCGCGCGCGTCGTAGTCGACGGCGAGGCCGCCGGCGACGAAGCGCGTGCGCGGCGCCTCGGCGCCCCTTCGCAAGATGGCGCGGATGCGGGCCAGCAGCTCGCGCGGGTTGAAGGGCTTGGCCAGATAGTCGTCGGCGCCGAGCTCGAGGCCGACGATCTTGTCCACGTCCTCGCCGCGCGCGGTGAGCATGAGGACCGGCAGCGCCGACCACTCGGGGGCGGCGCGGAGGCGGCGGCAGACCTCGAGCCCGTCGATGCCCGGCAGCATGACGTCGAGCAGCACCACGTCGAAGCGGCCCCGACGCAGCGCCGTCAGGCCACGCTCGCCATCGGGGACGACCGTGACGTCCAGCTCGTGGCGGCCGAGGTACTCGGCCACCATCGCGGCCAGACGGGCGTCATCCTCGACGAGGAGCGCGGCGTGACGGCGGCTCGTCATGCCGGGTACAGTACCGCGACTAGCCTCCGTGACCCGGCCGGTTGGCGCGGATCCAGTCGGCCACGACCTTGCGCTGGGCCGGCGTCAGCACGTCGTGCACGTCGGTGATGGCCTGGCTGATGGCGTCGGCCACCTGCTGGTGCTCGGCCTCGCGCTGGGCCCGGAACGCGGCCACGCGGCCGGGATCGACCGTGTCGGACTCGAACAGCGCCAGCGCCTCGTTCATGTGGGCGCCCCGTGTCTGCCGGTGCGCCTCCATCGTGGTGAACACGCGGTCACGGGCGGCGTAGATCTTCGCGCGCTGGTCGGCGGTGACGTTGGCCGGCTCCAGCGCCTCGTCGATCATCGCCGACACCATGCGCTTCATCATCGCCGGGCGGCCGTGGCCCCCGCCCTGCGCAAACGCGGCCACCGCCCCGATCAGCCCCACGCCCACCACGGCCAGCGACCCCAGGATCGTCCGTCGACTCAGCATGTCGTTCCTCCTTGCGGCCGGCTTCGGCCGGCCTACGCACACGAGGATCGACGCACCGGGTGAAGCGCGTATGTGCGGACTGTAAAGTTCTGTTAGGGCGACGCCGACGCCCGTCGGAGCTGCAGGAGCGAGATCACGTGCATGAGCGTCCACAGCGGCACCGCGAAGGTCGGAACGAGACTCAGCGGGAGCGCGCCGAGTGACGCGCGGCTCACACCGCTCGCCAGGAAGCCGACCGAGCTGGTGCTCGTCAGGACGCCGGTGGCGATCGCACCGGCGAAGTCGATCAAGCCGGCGATGTTGAGCCAGGCGACCCGGGCCCGCCACGCCGGCGCGCCGCGGACCATCGCCAGCACGACGAACGGCGCCGCGAGCCCCACCGCGACGTCGCCCACGCCCGCCGGCCAGGCGAACAGCCCCGGGAGCAGACCCAAGGCGTAGAGGGCCAGGAACATGACGCCGATCACGCGCCACGCCTGCATGGCGGTGAGCAGGCGAAGATCGAGGCCGAGTACGAAGCGGCGCAGGGCGTCCGAGGCGCGATGGACGAGCGTGAAGACCAGGAGTGGACCGAACACCGCCACGAGCAGCGCCAGCGGCGGTTGCGATGCCGCCGCTTCGAACCAGCCCGCCCGACCAGCGACGAGCACGACCAGGAACCACCCGGCCAGGACGGCACCGACGACGGCTGACGAGGCTTTCATGGCCCGTGACCTCCCGTCGACGTTGGGACGCCGGGCTCCGGGCCGGGGATTCGAGCCGCTAGGCGGCCCACACCTCGATGGGCGTGTCACGCCCGCGGAGCGTCTGCGCGCCCCGGCTCGCCAGCCCCTCGATCAGCGGGACGTCGACGGCTTCGCGCTCGACCGCCGCGACCAGCGCGCGGCTGGCCACGATGGCGGCCTCGAGGTCGCGCGTGAGGGACTGCAGGCGGCTGGCGACGTTGATGGTGTCGCCGACCGTGGCGAAGGCCATGCTGCGGCGACTGCCGATGTCGCCCAGCACCACCGGGCCGTAGTGCAGGCCCACGCCCATGCGCAGCGGCGGCTGGCCCGCGCGCTCGCGCTCGTGGTTCCAGGCGGCCAGCGCCGCCAGCAT
>Ga0134124_10004782_pt1 | contig 10883 bp, 8 predicted proteins | sample KB304_FD_96880 | JGI IMG/M metagenome (GOLD analysis project Ga0134124, IMG submission 96880) | Terrestrial soil microbial communities without Nitrogen fertilizer from Kellogg Biological Station, Michigan, USA - KB3-0-4 | ecosystem: Environmental > Terrestrial > Soil > Unclassified ... | reverse complement strand
TCACTTCGATTTCACCCGTCCGCAGAACAACATGCTGGCCGCCGTGCGCGCGTACGCGAGCTGGGGGTTTTTCGATTACCGCCTGGCCAACGAGCGGTTCGACGACGGCTACCAGAGCGTGCCGGTCAATTGGACGATCAGCTCGCAGCGGAAGCGGGAGTTCTTCGAGTTGCTGGCGACGGTCACTGGCGCCAGCCCGAAGTGACGTTCAAGGCTTCAGCCGCTTGCAGAGAGCGCACTGATGGTGACGTAGTACCCGTCCGGATCACGCAGGGAGAATTCCTTGGTTTGAGTGTTCGGGTTCACCTGGGGCTCTGCTTCGAACCGGGCGCCCAGCGCGCGCAGGCTGCCTCGAAATCCGGTAAGGCCGTAGTCATCGGAACGGAAGCCACAATCTCGAGCCATGCCTACAGAAAGGCTCTTGCTGCCCTGCAAATCGAAGCCCACGAGAAAGCATGTCCATTGCTGGTGCCTTTGGTTGAGGAGGGATGGATCGATCACCCCATCACCGAGGAAGTGGCTCGTATCTACCTCCAGGAAGCGTTCCGGGACGGCTTCGCATCGGCCGACGTACTTCTTCTCGGATGTACCCATTACCCGCTGCTCAAATCCGTGTTGCAGCGTGTTGTGCCCAACGGGGTGACGCTGGTGGATTCGGCAGAGTCAGTGGCCTTAGCGGTGCTGAATTTCAGTCAATCGGGCACGACCAGAGTGGGCCCGGGACAACTCGAGGGTGTACTACTGCCTGAAAAGGCGAATATCGATCGGGTGAATATCAGGTTCTTTGTGACTGACTCAGTTGAAAAGTTCAGGCGGCTGGGAACGCGATTCCTAGGACGCGAGATCGTCCACATTGAACACGTGGATCTAAAAGAATAAAGACAATAAAAAAGGCCAACTCGAGAGCTGGCCTTTTTTTCGAATTGAATTTCGCTCAATACAAGCGGAACTGAACTTCTACGTTGATGGCAACTGCAACCGGGCGTCCATCTTTTTGAGCAGGTTCAAACTTCCACTGGTTCACAGCTTCGATCGCTTTTTGATCCAACCCTAGGCCTAGGCTGCGAGCGACGCGGATGTCGCGCGGCTTGCCATCGGGGCCAACGATCAGGCTGAGGACGCAGGTTCCCTGGTACTTTGCCTTGCGGGCTTCTTCCGAATATTCGGGGTCGGGATTGTAGATTGCCTTAGGCGCGCTCACGCCGCCGCCTACGCGAAACACTCCGCCGCCAATACCCCCGCCGCGGCCTTCACCCACTCCCGGGCCAGTGCCCGATCCAATTCCACCGCCTGCGCCGGTACCAATCCCGGCACCAGATCCTGCGCCATTCGAGGGCATCGACGGCATTGCCGCGGTGGGGTTGCCGAGGTTGGGCGCATTCATCGCCATCTTTACCTGCGGGGGCACAACTACCGTTGGCTCAACCGCGAGCTTTGGATGATCGTTCCGCACCACAATCGCCGGAGGCGTTACCTGCTGCATGTCCAACTTCGGAAGCTTGCCTTTGGGTGCCTCGACTTTGTCATGGTCGCCACCTCCGCCACCGCCAGCCACCGCTTTCGGAGATGGCTTCATGATGGGGATGTCGCTCGGCACAGTCAGGGTCACGACTTCCTTCGGTTGTTCGACGACCTTCTTGCCAAGGTAAATCGTGACGGCGAGGATCGCAGTCAGGACCACAGCATGCATCACCAGCGAAAGTGTCGCGCTGCGCTTCTTGTGGTCAGCGTAAAAACCCCAGATGTCCTTTACGGCGACAGGCTTCGATGTCAAAACCAAAGGGGGAAGCTTCTCAGGATAGAATGTGTCCTTGAAGTTCCGGCGCAGGGATGCCCAAAGCCCTGGCTCTGATCCTTTTGGCATGAGCAGATTGAGTTCGGGTTCTGGTTCGGCGTTTTGCGGTGGTTTGAATTCCAATGTGGCCATATGCTACCCGAGATCCTGCTGGTGAGCCCTCTTTGTTGCTTCTTACTTGTTGAGCACCTGCAGCGCCAAACTCGCTCTACCGGTTCTCTTCAAGCCCGAAATCATTGCTACCAACCCACTTATGTTCGGTGCCAAGAACTGTGTTTCTTACACCAGTTTAGATGCTCACACTCGGGAAACGTAACTTTGCGAAAATTGTACACCCAATAGGTCAAATCCTGTATGTCGAAGTTCAGTAAAATTCCCCCTCGAGGTACATAGCCCTTTAGATGCACAATCGCAGGTTCGCGGCCGCGTAGACGATCGTCTCAGGGCTCCCTATAATTAGAAAAATCAGCAATTTGGAGACTTCTTCGAGTGCCTGTGGACCTGAAATCGTCTATCAACCTGCCCAAAACCAGCTTTCCCATGAAGGCCAACCTCCCCCAGAACGAGCCGAAAACGCTCGCTCGCTGGGCGGAAGTCCGGCTTTACGAGCGAATCCGGCAGGTTCGAAAAGGCGCTTCCCAGTACGTCTTGCACGATGGTCCGCCCTACGCAAACGGGCCCATCCACTTGGGACACGCTCTCAATAAGTGCTTGAAGGACTTCGTCGTAAAGTCCAAGAACATGGCCGGGTTTGACGCTCCGTACATCCCTGGTTGGGACTGCCATGGGCTCCCGATCGAGATCAAAGTTGATCAGCAACTAGGCGGCAAGAAGCTGCAGATGCAGCCCGTCGATGTGCGCCTGGAGTGCCGCAAATACGCGCAGAAGTATCTCGACCTGCAGCGCGAGCAGTTCAAGCGAATTGGGGTTGTTGGCCGGTTTGAGAAGCCTTATTCAACCATGACGCCTGAGTACGAGTCGGTGGTACTCGCAACCTTTTACAACTTCTTTGAAAGAGGTTTCGTATACCGGGGTCTGCGCCCGGTTTACTGGTGCATGCACGACCGTACTGCGCTCGCCGAAGCCGAAGTCGAGTATGAGACCCATGTCAGCCCCACCGTTTGGGTGAGATATCAACTGCAGTCTGATCCACGCGACATCGATTCCGCGCTGGCCGAAGCGCGCATTCAAGGGAACAAACCGGTCTTTACCATTATCTGGACCACAACCCCATGGACGCTTCCCGCTTCGCTGGCGGTCGCATTTCATCCCCACGAGCAATACGTCGCACTGGAGACCAAAGACGCGATCTACATCGTCGCCGAGAAGTTGTCGAAAGATGTGGCACTGAAGTGCGGCTTTCCGGATGCTCCGGTGATCGCTCGTTTCCCCGGCCGTGTGATGGAGCACACCTGGTTCTACCATCCTTTTTTGCCGTGGGAACGCAGGAAGATTCTGGGCGTTGTGGCCGACTACGTCACCATGGATACCGGTACTGGAGTTGTACACACGGCGCCGGCTCACGGTTCTGAGGACTTCGCGACCGGCGTTCGCTACAAGCTCGATCCCACCTGCGATGTCGATGCCGCCGGCCGCATTCACAATGGATTGCCCGACTACGATGGGCTTCAAGTGTTCAAGGCAAACCCCTTGATCGTCGAGCTGCTCAGGTCAAAAGGTGCGTTACTGCATGAAGAAAAAGTTGAGCACTCCTACCCCCATTGCTGGCGCTGCCACAATCCCGTCATCTTTCGCGCAACCGAGCAATGGTTCATCTCGATGGAAACGCCGATGGATGGGGGAACCTTTCGTACTCGAGCGCTCGAAGAAATCAAGAAAGTCAGGTGGGACCCAGCCTGGGGCGAAGAACGCATTTCAAATATGGTCGAGACCCGCCCCGATTGGTGCATCTCCCGTCAACGAGTGTGGGGAGTGCCCATTGCCGTATTCGTTTGCGCTAGCTGCAAGAAACCGCTCAAGGATCCGGCGGTGAATGAGAGGGTGGTGAACCTATTCGCCACAAAGGGCGCCGACGCATGGTACACCACCGAAACCGACGTTCTAACCAACGACGCCAAGTGTCCTTGCGGTGGAACGTCGTTCCAAAAGGAAGCGGATATTCTCGATGTGTGGTTCGAGTCTGGCTGCAGCTACCTGGTTGAAGTGGCCAATGAAGCGAATTATTCCTGGCCCTGCGATCTGTATCTGGAAGGCGGCGATCAGTACCGGGGATGGTTCATGTCTTCTCTGCTGTGCGCGCTTGGCGTAAGAAACAGTGCGCCTTACAAGTCCGTCGCCACACCAGGTTGGACTCTTGATGAACAAGGCCGTGCCATGTCGAAGTCCCGTGGCAATGACGTCGATCCGGCAGACATCGCGAACAGGCTGGGCGGAGAGATCGTGCGCCTCTGGGTTGCGTCGGTGGATTTCCGAGAAGACGTTGTGGGCTCGGAAAACCTAATGCAGCGAATTGCCGAGAACTATCGTACGATCCGCAACAATCTTTTCAAGAATTGCCTTGGCAATCTGTATGATTTCACGGCCAACAACGCAGTCTCGTTCGAGCAACTGCCGCCAATCGATCAGTACATCTTGCGGCTCACCGCCGCCCTGGCTGCGGACGTCACCCGTTGGTACGAAGAGTTTGCGTTCCACAAGATCTATCAACGGGTAAACCACTTTTGCACCGTCGAGCTTAGCGCCTTCTACGCGGACATCGTGAAGGACCGGCTGTATACCTATGCGCCAAATTCAGCCGGACGGCGGTCGGCGCAGACCTCGCTTTGGCGGATCTGCGAGGCCATGGTTCGGCTGCTCGCGCCAATCATGAGTTTCACCTGCGATGAGGTGTGGCAATATCTGATCCCGATCGAGGCGCGCGAAGAAAGCGTGCATCTGGCCAAGTTCCCCAGTGCAGCGGATATTTTAGGCAGCCCTTCGATCCTCGCCGAAGATCCGCTGCAACAGCAGGAATGGGCCACGCTGCGCAACGTTCGCGACCAGGTGCTAAAGGCACTGGAAGCAGCGCGCAACCAGAAACAAATTGGTAAGAGCCTGGAAGCGCAAGTGCAACTGAGTGCCTCCGACTCCCTCTATTCGGTGCTTGAGCGCTATCGCGACGAACTCCGTTACCTGTTCATCGTTTCGCAGGTAGAGCTCGAAAGATCGACTTCAGGAAATGGGACAAGTCCTCTGGCGATTCGAGTCAGCAGGGCTCAGGGAGAAAAGTGCGATCGATGCTGGAACTATTCTGTCCACGTTGGAGAAGACCAGCAATATCCCACGGTGTGCGAAAGGTGCTCGGCGGTGTTGCAGGAGTTGTCCTAGGGTGGAGATTAGCTCCGACTTAGCTGATAATCCAGCTCTCAGCCTGCATCAAGAGCTCTTGGCACGAGCGCGAATGGCGCAAAGCTAAGGTGTGCTTTTCTCCATGTTCCGTCGGCGAATCATGCGTGCTTACAGTTACTTAATTGCATTGGCGATTCTGATCCTCGACCGCTACACCAAGTGGCTGGTCGCGAAACGGATTTCTCTGCATGACAGCATCACGGTCATCAGGCGAACCTTTTACATCACTCATGTCGAGAACCGCGGGGCCGCCTTCGGCATCTTCAACGATTCTCCCGCACAATGGAAGATCGGGCTGTTGGTCCTGTTCTCGATCGCTGCCCTGGTGATTGTTTCCGCTCTGCTTTGGCGTAGTCGGCACGCAATGACCGCCAGTTCGATAGGGCTATCACTGATCCTGGGTGGCGCTCTAGGAAATTTGTGGGACCGTATGCTAAGCGGACGAGTGGTGGATTTTCTTCTCGTTTACATCGGCTCCTATCAATGGCCTGCCTTCAACGTTGCCGATAGCGCAATTGTTGTGGGGGCGGCCTTGCTGGTCTTTGAAATTCTTTTCACCAAGGCCCCCGAGGCGGAGAAGACGGCATCCTGATCAGCCGGCAGACGCGATGGATGTGATTCTGCACCGCCGCGGCGGTGAGAACCCTGCTCTTCAGGGCTCCGGAGGCGCTATGGGGTGCCGTACAGCTGGCGATAGACATTCGCATTCCGCATGATCGCCTGCACGTACTCGCGGGTTTCGGTTAATGGAATGGACTCAACAAATTCCTGGATATCGCTATACTTACCGTTGGCTTGCCAATTGACAACCCGTTAATCTCCCGCGTTGTAGGCAGCCAGAGCGTATTCGAACCCCCCAAACTGAACCACCATCGAACGGAAGTATTTCGTGCCGAGTTGCAGGTTGATGGCGGGCGTGAAGAGCTGTTGAGGCGAGAAGTGCTTCAGCTTTTCCTGCTTGGCCACACCGCGTCCCACCTTGGGCAGCAGCTGCATCAGCCCGACGGCATTCTTCGGCGAAACTGCGTTGGGGTTAAACTCCGACTCCTGCCGGATCAGCGAAGCCACCATGTACGGGTCGAGAGCATTCGTCGACGCAAATTTTCTCAAGTCCGGCCAGTAAGGCCGCGGAAACAACGCCTCCCAGTAGCTACGCGGCAAGGAGGAAAAATCAATGGCGAAATAGTTCGGGATTGCCCGCTTCAGAGTTTCAACCGCCAGATTGTAAAAACCCGCATCCTGATACATGCGAGCGATTTCTCCCGCAAGCCAGTTACCCTGGTCTTCATCAGAGGCCGCCTTCAACTCACGGACTGCGAAATCCAGCAATCCTCCATTTTCGAGCAGGTGGGCTTTCTCGACGCGCAGGTTGTCGTCTGGGACGGCTGTGTTCGCGAGTGCCGGCAGATCTTTAATCGGCGGAATGCGGTCGAGAATCGCGTAATGCGGTGGACCCTCTGCCGCCTGAATCCCCAGCTTGGCGCTGCGCTCTCGCGCCAATGGCCCATAGTAATAATTGCGGTAGCGCTCGTTGAGCTTTTGGTAAAAGGCAGCCGCCATTGCCTTGTCGCCTTCTTCCTCGGCCAGGCGTCCGCGCCAGTAGAGCGCGTTCGAAACCTCATTGGAATCGGGATAGAGGGCGATCTGCTGTTCGAAGCCGGCCTTGGCATCATCGGTCCTTCCCTGCCTCAGGCTCAGCCAAGCGACCTTCCAGTGCACGTAATGTGCCCGAGCGCTTCCCGGGAACCGCTGCTCCAACTCACGGAACGAGTCGATGGCCTTGTCGTAGTCACGACGTAGCAAATAGATGTTTCCAGCGGCAAAGAGCGCCTGCTCGAGGTAGGGGCTGGTGGGTGCTGTCTGGCGCAGATCGTTTAACGTGTGCAGGAATCCATCGTCATCGTCGGAGGCCCGTTGAATTTCGCCAATCGTAAAGAGTTTTTGTGCCGCGACTTCAGGCGTTGTGAGGGACAAGGAATCGAGCAAGCGACGAGCATCTTTGCGCTGCCCCGAACGCAGCATCGCATCTGCAAGCGCGAGTTGGATTGACGGCCTGTCGGTCGGTGAGGCCTGGTTCAGCAGCTCCCCATAGGCCTCGATCGCCTCGGGATAACGCTTCGCTTTGGTCAGGGTGTCTGCGCGGTTTCGCCGATCGCCGAAAGTCGGGGGCGAGACTCCGGGTACGTTGCCGAGTTTGCGCAGTTCCGCCTCTGCGCTGGATGCTTCCGGGCCCAGGGGCACGGTGAAATAAAGGTGCTGAAACACGCTCGCGGCCTTAGGGAGCTCCCCTGCTGCTTGATAGGCGCGGCCCAATGCATATTCCAGATCAGACCGTAGTGGCACCCGATCATTTTCAAGCAGCGCGATGACTTCCTTAGGCCGATTGTCGGTGAGCAGCGCGTTCGCATGCAGAACGCGAACATCGCGAACCAGCAGCGATGCCGGATAGGTCTTTTCAAAGGTCGCCAGAGCTGCAATCGCTTCCGAGTTCCGGCCGGTCTGGATGTAGCAATTGGCGAGATAAAAGGCGACGTAATCGCCGATATCGCCGGCATGAGGCTTGGCTCGGTTCAGTGGATCGATGGCCTTGGCACAGTCGTGGTCGAGGAACCGACCATACCCTACCGCCAGCCAGGCAAGTGCACCGGCATCCTCGGCGCTATGTTTCCGCGCGAAGGCCTCGATCCCGGAGTAGGCCAGCGGCGTCCGGTTCTGCAGAAGTTGGATTGCCATAGGCTTCAATGTGCTGGAAGCCACAAACGCCTGATGCATCCTGCGGAAACGAGGAGTGTTGCGTCGTGATGTTCTGCGGGCGCGGCTGCGTTTCGCGGTAGAGGGAGCAGCCACCTTCTTCTTTGCTGAGGGTTTTGGCGTGGCAGGCGAGCCAGTCGCGGCCTGTGCGTCCGCAGCTTGCCCATCGGCGGGCAATGACGGACACACGACCGCGGCAAGAAACAGCGCGAAAAAGAATAACCTAAGAAACCCCGACACGTCTTTCTTCTATTATCGCCGAAAATTGCTGCCTAGAAGAGAAACATCATCTTCGGCGAGGCTGCGAATGAGTTCCTGATTGAAATAGTCTGCGCTCGAGGCGCTGGTACTGCCATAGCGCTTTTGGTACGTGGCACGGCTTTTTTCGATGTCTTCTTTCAGGCGGTCGTAAAGGTCGCGATTTTTACGGCCTTCGGCAACTTTGGCCTGGTTGTAGAGCTTGATTTCATCCATCAGGAGGCGTGCGAAGCGCTGCGCCTTGCGATGGAGATCTTGATCCTCTCCTGCAGGCGCAGAGACCGGACCACCTCCCCATGCCGCAGCCGCAGACATTGCCACGGGTGCTGCTGCAGGAGCTGCCTGCAGATTGGCGGCATGAAGCGGAGCATGGGCGGCAAACGGGTCGTTCGACGAAGAAGTATGCGCAACCTCGTGCGGGTCGGTCGATCCTTCTTTGTGCGCTTGCTTGCGCTGGGAAACTACCTCTAGCCATGAACTGGTCGCACGCACCAGGACGTCGAGCGCGGAGGCATCAAGGGAGCTGCCATCGCCTTCGTCGGCGTAGATCAGGGCTGAAATCTTGTCTTTTAGCAGCAGAGGCAGTACCACGGCGGAGCTGCCGCTCGGCTTTCCGAATTTCTTCACGAACGCGGGATCGAAGTCTGCAATCGAGCCGTGCTCGGCAGCGCGCGATTGCATTGCCTCGGCCACTAGTCCGCTTTGCATTTCCAGGGTGAAGTCTTTGACGTCGCCCTTGCCAAACCCCGTGCCTTGCCAACCCGTGGCAACACCGTTCTTCACTACGAAAAGCGCAGCCCGACCGCTGTATAAGATCGTGCTTTCGAGCAATGCTCGAAGAATTTCCTTTTGGGTAGAGCCTGCCTGAATCGTGGTGATTGCCTTTTGCAGGGCCGCATTCGACCCACCCGGCTGACCGCCCTTCCCTAGGGCAGGCTGGATTTGCTGCAAAACCTCTCGCACCACGCTTTCGCGTAGGGATGCCATTTGCCGCTCGAGCACCTGGGCAACGGCGCTCCGGACCAGCTCTTCGACATGATTGTCAGCCATGATTACCCGCAAACCAGCACGGAACACTGGATTTCTGGATTATAGGTTGAACCTCGGGGCAACTAGGAGGTCACTTTAGTCACATCCACTTACCGGAGGAATGGTTCGATGGCTGGGTAATAACGGTGAGAAGTCGTGAAAGAAAAAAGGGCGACCCGTGGCCGCCCTTTCTGAAGTCCTTACAACCACCTTATAGCATCTTGACGCCTTCCACGTGGATCGAATCCCCGCTTACTTGCCCGGTAACCGCAACATGGTGGCCCTCATGTCCCGTCAATGCGTCGGGATTGTCGACCGTCAACACCTTTTGGTCCTTGTCGGTGACAACCACCATCTTCGCGCCGCCCTTGATGCACTTCTTCGTGCACTCCGCGGCGCCAGCGTTGGCACCCTTGGCTCCGCACTTAGAATCCGAAACGAAGCCGTTTACGGTGGTGGCGTCAGCAGCGAATGCCACGCTGATCATCATGAACGCGACGCAAAGGGCAACAAGAACTAACAGCAGCTTTCTCATAGTCTGGATCTCCTCTTCAATTGAGCAGCTCGGTGACAAGCGTCCCACAACGCCCCGGAACTATATCACAACTGGAGTTTCGCGATTGTTATCGGGGTGTCACTTGCTGGCCGTACGATTAGTCGGAGCGGTGGGGACTGGTTGCGAGGGCGAGACATAGATCACTTCCCCAGGACGCGCATAATGAAACTGCTCCCGGGCCTCTTTCTCAATCCGTTTAGGATCGTTCCTGAGCTGATCCACTCCATCTGAGTACTGCTGATTCTCTTTCTGTAGTTGCTGGATGTCTTTCTGGACTCGCTCGTACTCGGCCTTCTTGGCGCGATATACCACCATTCCATTGGCGCCGAAGGTGACGTGAACAAACAACCAGACAGCCAACACCGCAACCGCAACCGTGGCAATACGCGTTCGAAGCTCGTAAAGGCGCGTCAGATAAGGTTCAAGCGCTGCTTGAACTCTGCCAGCCCAAGCCTCCGCCTGATCTGCTCCGTGGGTGAGCGAGCGCAGCCTCTGTTCGGGTGAGGGTAGAACGCGGATTCGGGGAATGCCTACTCGAAAATCCATTGTTTGGCGGCGGCACTCAGCTTCGACAAGGCCTGTTCGCTGCCCGCTTCGGAGTAAACCCTAACCACAGGTTCGGTTCCGGACAGGCGGTAGCACACCCAGGAGCCGTCATCGAGCACGAGCTTGAGGCCGTCTTTTCGGACGGCTTCTCGCACACGCTGACCCGAGAAGTTCTCGGGGTCGACGCGTAACTTCTCAGTAAACTTCCCCTTTACCTCCGCCGTCAATCGGAAGTTCTCCCTGAGGGGATAGAAGGAACCAACTTCGGCAAATAGCTCCTTCAATTGAGAGCTTAGAGACTTGCCTCGCTTCGCCACCGCCTCACAGCACAGAAGTCCCGCAATGATTCCGTCCTTTTCCGGGACGTGATTTCGAATGGAAAGTCCCGCGCTCTCCTCCCCGCCGATCACAATCTTGTCCTGCTTGATCAACTCTCCGATGTACTTGAAACCCACTGGCGTTTCATGTAGTTCGACGCCATGGTGTTTTGCGAGCGCGTTGATCATGTTGGTGGTCGCGACTGATTTGCCAACGCCGTTCTTCCATCCGCGGCTTTCGACCAGATAGTCAAACAGGATTGCAATCACATAGTTTGGTTGC
>Ga0134124_10004781_pt1 | contig 10884 bp, 9 predicted proteins | sample KB304_FD_96880 | JGI IMG/M metagenome (GOLD analysis project Ga0134124, IMG submission 96880) | Terrestrial soil microbial communities without Nitrogen fertilizer from Kellogg Biological Station, Michigan, USA - KB3-0-4 | ecosystem: Environmental > Terrestrial > Soil > Unclassified ... | reverse complement strand
GCCCACCATCGCCGCGGTGAACGGCGTGGCGGTGGGCGGAGGGCTGGGCCTCGCGCTTGCTTGCGACATCCGGATTTGCTCCACCGCGGCCAAGTTCTCCACCCAGTTCGCCAATATCGGCATGCCGGTGCAGGATGCCGTGGGCGCTTTCCTGCCGCAGATCATCGGCCTGCCCAAGGCCATCGAGCTGATCTACACCGCGCGCATGGTGGACGCGGCCGAGGCGCTGGACCTCGATCTCGTCACCCACGTGGCCGAGCCGGAGGACCTCATGGAGCTTGCCTTGGCCATCGCCGGCCAGATCGCCAATGGCCCGCCGCTGGCGCTGGCCATGTCCAAGCAGGTGGTGTACCGCAGCATCGGCAAGACCGTGGACGAGCAGCTTGCCTACCAGAACCTGGGGTCCTATGTGAATGCCGCGTTTGCCGCCCATGACGTCACCGAGGCGGTGACGGCTTTCCGGGAAAAGCGCAAACCCAAGTTCCGCGGTCCCTGAACACGGACCCGGTGCGAAGACGCCTGCGAAGAGGTTGCCTCAGGCGACCGCGCGTGTCGGTGCTTGCGCGGGGTCGGGCCTGCTTGCCTTGGGCGGGGCGGGACGCGGCGCCGCCCGCCATTCGCGGCTGGGTTTCAACGCCTCGCGCATTTCCTGCAGATCGTTGCGCCAGGGAAAGAGGGCTTGGCGGCGGCTTTCGAACAATCGGATTCGCATGATTACCTCCGGGCGGATCAGTGTGCCACGCCGTTTTTTACCGAAGCGTGCTCGGGGCCGATGCCATTCGTCTCTCCCGCCGCCACAATGGTGGCTTGGGCTTCGGCAGCGAGTCCCGACGCGCCACATATAACAGTATAGGAATAAATCTCTCTATAGCGGAAGCTCGAAAGCGGCGTAGCGCTTCCGCGACAACAACGCTAATGAAAAATTCAAGGCGTCACCCCGGGTGTTGACCGGCGCGGCGGCCTTTGAGCAAGCGGTGCCGCCCCGTATAGGTGCACGCCAGCATGCCCAGGCTGAGCGTCCAGAACACCGGGCCCATGCCGAGGGCCGTGCTCACTGCCCCGAACAGCAGCGGAGTGACCGCCTGCATCACCGAGGCCAGCAGCGACCACAGGGCCAGCACCTCGCCCTCGCGTCCTTCGGGCGCCACGTCGAAAAGCAGCGCCTGCGACACCGGGTTACACGTCCCCAGCGCGGCCCCGAGCCAGGCGGCGGCCAGCACCAGCGGCACAAGGCTGTGCAGGAAGGGCAGCGCGGCCATGCCGAATACGCTGGCCAGCAGCGAGCCCACCAGCACCTGCCAGGCGGTGAAGCGGCGCATCAGCGCCGGCAGCATCAGCCGCGACAGCATGGCGGCTATGGGAAAGCTGCCCGTGAGCACGCCGGTGTGGAAGGCATTCAGCCCCACCGAAACGCCGTACAGCGGCAGCAGGAAGAGCACGGTCTGCCACACGCCCAGGCTGATGGTCGAGAAAATGTAGATGACTCGCAGTTCGGGGTCGCGCAGCAGCGCGAACGCGCTGCCGCTGGAACGCTGGCTCGGGGGACGTGGCGCCACCATGGGCAGGCGGTGGGCGGCGATGGCGACCATGGGCGCGAGCGGCGCCAGCACCATTAGGAGAAAGGCGACGCCGTAGCCGACCTCGTCGATGACGAATCCGCTCACCAGCGGCGCGCAGAAACTGGCCGCCGACACGCCCAGCGCCGCCAGGCTGAAATTGCGCACCCGCTGTTCGCGGCCGCCGATGCGGCCCAGGGCGAGCTGCTGCGCAATGTAGTAGACGTTGTAGAACATGCCCACCACTGTGGCGATGCCGAACAGCGCCGGAATGCTGTCGCTCGCAAAGAAGATGGCGGCGCCGATGACCATGCCCGCGCAACTGATCAGCATGGGCAGGCGCGTCCCGGCGCTGTCCAGCCAGCGTGCGAGGAAGGCCGAAACCGGAATGCTCACGGCGCCGAACAGGGCGATCAGCGCGCCCACCGTGGCCTCGGAGGCCGAAATGTGCACGGCGTACAGCGTCAGGCAGAAGCGCACGCCCATGAAGGCGAACTGGTTGATGCTGCTCAGGCCGATGAGCAGGTACAGCGGCAGGTCGGACTTGGGGGCTTGCCGTGGTTCCAAGTCGTCGAGGGCTGTGAGTTACGGGTGTATGATTTTTTACGCCTTTACCCGTCCAATGCTGGGGCAGGGCGGATGGCGGATCACCGCCGAAGAAGACGCCGCATGTTAGCACGCTGCGGCTCCCGCACTATGCGGGAGATGGGTCTGGTGAAGCTTCAGGCCGCCAGCCGGTAGAACTCCACCGCGTTGTCGCAGGTGATCATGCGCTTCTTGTTCTCGGGCAGGTAGCCGAACTGCTCCTCGATGTACTTGCCCGACTCGGGCCACACGCCGTCGCCGTGCGGGAAATCCGAGCCCCACATCAGCGTCTCGGCGCCGATCATGTCCACCAGCTTGCTGCCCACGCGCTCGTACTGGAAGGAGGCGCGGCACTGGCGGCGCCAGTACTCGCTGGGCTTCATTTTCAGCCCGAAGCTGCGGTAGGAGTTGAGCTCGTCGTAGAGGAAATCCATGCGGTCCAGCGCATACGGCAGCCAGCCGATGCCGCTTTCGGCGAAGGCCACGCGGATGTTGGGATAGCGCTCCAGCACCGTGCCCGCCAGCAGGCTGGCGAAAATGTTGAACAGGTTAATCTGGAACAGCGACTGCGCCACGAAGGTGGCGTTGGGGCGCAGCGCGCCGGCATTCTCCAGCACGCCGCGCGCCATCACCGGGAAGGCGTGGAAGTGGATGGGCAGGTCCACCTCGGCCACCGCCTTCCACAACGGCTCCCAGTGCGGGTCCCACATGGGCTTGGTGTCCCACTGGCAGGGGATTTCCAGGCCCTTGATGCCGAGCCTGGCCACGCGGTGCACCTCCTGCACGGCCTCCTCGATGGAGTAGGTGGGAATGCAGGCCAGGCCGATGTGCCGGTCGGGATAATGCGAGCAGAAGTCCTTCAGCCAGGTGTTGTAGATCTTCATCATGGCACCGGCGACTTCGTCGTCGTTGAGGGTGGTGGCCACGGCCAGCACGCCGTAGATCACCTCGGCGTCCACGCCGTCGCGCTCCATTTCCTTGATGCGCAGGTGCGGGTCGCCCACGCGGTTGATGCCCTTGGCGCCGTCGTCGTAGATGCCGGTGGTGGCCATGACGTCGAAGCGATGCTGCATGCCCTTGGCGTACTTCCTGCCCACCACGCCGGCCGCCTTGGACAGGCCGAGGTAGGCGCCGCTCTTGGTGGTCCAGGTCGGGCCGTCGGGTTTTTCCACCACGTGCGGCATGCGCTCCTTGAGCGCGGCCGGCGCCTCCGAGACGAACAGGTCGTGCGGCAGCCAGCCGAGGTCGAGGTGGCAGTCCGCCGAAATGCGCCGGTATTTCATGGTCTCTCCTCAGGGCGGCGCCCCGGGCGCCGTTACGATGCCGGAAGTGTCGCGCCAAGCCCAATGACAATCAACTGATATTTGTCGCTGCGTCAGTTCTAATTTTGGCAAGACGGTGGCGAGGCCGCGCATGCGGCTTTCATGACAAAATACCGCGTCGGAAAAAAAACTTGCACAAGGAGCGAGACCATGCACCGTTCACTTCCCCTCATGATGCTGGCCGCGGGCGCGCTGCTGGCGGCCTCCGCGCCGGCGCAGGAATACCCCACCCGGCAGATCACCATCGTGGTGCCGTTCCCGCCCGGCGGCCAGCAGGACATCGAGGCGCGCGGCCTGTCCAACTCCATGGAAGGGCGCCTGAAGAAGCCGGTGATCGTCGAGAACCGTCCCGGCGCCGGCAGTGCCATCGGCATCGGCGCGGTGGCGCGCTCGCAGCCCGACGGCTACACCCTACTGATCTCGGGCGCGGGCTCAGCGCTGCTGCACCTGGTGCAGAAGAACCTGGGCTTCGACAACACCAAGGACATCACGCCCGTGTCCATGCTGAGCAACGGCACCAGCCTCATCGTCGCGCCCAAGCAGGTGGGCGCCAAGGACTGGAAGGAGTTCATGGACCTGGCCCGCAAGAACCCGGGCAAGCTCAACTACGCCAGCCTCGGCATCAGCTCGGTTTCCCTGGCCATGGAAGGGCTGAAGGCCGCCGCCGGCAACCTGCCCATTTCCGAAATCCCCTACAAGGGCCAGACCGACTACATGACCGCCGCGCTGCGCAACGAAGTGCAGCTCATCCTCGGCACCATCGGGCCGTTCAAGCCCTATCTCGACAACGGCGCCTTCGTGCCGCTGCTGCAGGTGGCCGAGAAGCGCTATCCCGCCTTCCCCAACGTGCCGACCACGGCGGAAATGGGCTATGGCGACAAGATCCGGCCCTTCGCCTGGACGGGCGTTTTCGTGAGAACCGGCACGCCCGCGCCAATCATCGACAAGCTTTACGGCGAGGTTGCCTACTACGTGAAACAACCCGACTCGCTGAAGCGCGCCGAGGCCAACTACAGCGATTTGATCGGCTCCACGCCGGCCGAGTTCAAGAAGGTGTATGACGCGGATATTGCAGCTTGGAACGCAGTAGCCAAAGCTATCAACTTGCAACCGCAATAGGTATATCGGTTGATACGAAGCTCCCCGCTTCGCGGAGAGAGTTAAAACCCTCGGACTTCGTTGCTACGTGGCGGAGTTGTTCCCCTTCCCGCGCAGCGGGAAGCCTCGTGATTGATTCATCTACTTGCCGGCTACGCGTTCTGCTTCTCGCTGTTTGAGCACTTTTCGTTGCACCTTCCCCGTTGTCGTCATGGGCAGCGCGTCGATGAACTCGATCAGCTTGGGGTATTCGTAAGGCGCGAGCCGGGCGCGCACGTGTTCTTGGATGGCGGCCGCCAGTTCTTCAGACGCCGTATGGCCGGGCGTCAAGACAATGAATGCTTTCACAACGTTGCCGCGGGTCGTGTCCGGGCTGGGCACCACCGCGGCGTTGGCTACCGCCGGATGCTTGACCAGGCAGTTCTCGATCTCCGCGGGACCGATGCGGTAGCCCGCGCTTTTGAACATGTCGTCGGACCGGCCGCGGTACCACAGGTACCCCTCCTCGTCCCGCACCGCCATGTCGCCGGTGCGGCACCAGCGGCCGCTGTACTTGTCGCGCGTGGCCTCGGGCCTTTTCCAGTATTCCAGGAAGAACACCGGGTCATGCTCGTCCCACGCCGAGATGTCGCCGGGCTCGCCCACCGGAACCTCGTTGCCCTCGTCGTCGAGCAGCGCGACGCGGTGGCCGGGGTAGGGACGTCCGATGGAGCCGGGCTTGGCCGGCCACAGCGTGTGCGAATTGCCGACGATGTAGTTGATTTCGGTCTGGCCGAACATTTCGTTCACGGTGACGCCCAGCGCTTCGCGCGTCCACTCGAACACCGTGCCGCCCACGGCTTCGCCCGCGCTCATGACCGAGCGCAAGGCCAGGTTGAAGTGGTCGAGCGGCCGCGGCACGGCCTTCATCATCATTTTCAGCGCCGTGGGGAAGAGGAAGGTGCTGCGCACCCGGTGCTTTTGCATGAGGGCAAAGGCGCGCTCTGGGTCGAAACGGCCTTGCTGGCCGACCAGCGGGTAGCCGTGGTACAGAGTGGGCAGCAGCGCGTCCATGAGCCCGCCCGTCCAGGCCCAGTCGGCCGGCGACCAGAACACGTCGCCAGGCTGCGGAAACACGTCATGCGAACAGGTGAAGCCCGGCAGGTTGCCGAGCAGCGCGCGGTGCGGCATGAGCGCGCCCTTGGGCGGCCCGGTGGTGCCGCTGGTGTAAATGAGCAGGGCTGGATCGCTCGCCCGGGTGCGCACCGGCTGGAATCGATCGGATGCGCGCGCCAGCAAAGCCTGCCAGTCGTGCGTGCCCGAAGCGCGCGCCCCAGCGACGCCCACGACATGGGAGAGCGCCGGCAGCCGTGCGCGGAGGGTTTCCAGGTTGGCGAGCGCAATGGGGTCCGCGACGGCGGCCACGGCCTCGCTGTCGGCCAGCCGCTGCTCCAGCGCCTCGGGCCCGAACAGGATGGACAGGGGCATGGCGATGGCGCCCAACTGGTAGCAGGCGAAGTGCGCGATGGCGGTTTCGGGACGCTGCGCCAGCATGATGGCCACGCGGCCGCCGGCCTTCACCCCCAGCGCGGCCAGGGCGTTGGACAGGCGGTTGGCGTCACGGGCGAGCGCGGCAAAGGTCCAGTTTTGCGCGACGCCGCGCTCATCCTCGCAGATCAGAGCGACGCGCCCGGCATCGCCGGCATGGTCCCGGCAGCAGGCTTCGGCGATGTTGAAGTACTCGGGGACCCGCCATTGAAACGCCGAGTAGATTTCCTGGTAGCGGTCCTGCATTCCCCACCTCCGCCGTCCGCTTCGTCACGGCATTGTAGCCAGCCGAGCCGTGAAGCGCTGTTATGATGGTCCGTAAACAACATTCAGGCGCCGAGCTATGAACGAATCCAAACCCGTGGTGGCGATGCTGGGCGCGTTGCCGCGCGACGTGCAGGACCGGCTTGCCCGGGATTATCGCCTCATCGTCGCCTACAAGGATGCGGCCGAGACGGTGAAGGCCTCGCCGCTGGCCGGCGAGGCGCGCGCGGCGGTGATTGTTTCCGGCGCCAACATGGACAAGCGCATGGTTGATTTGCTCCCGCGCCTGGAACTGGTGTGCTGCTACGGCGCGGGCTACGAGCAGGCCGACACCGCCGCGCTCAAGGCGCGCGGCATCCTGCTCGCCAACGCCGGCGGCGCCAACGCGCCGTGCGTGGCCGACCTGGCCGTGACCCTGCTGCTCGCTTCGACCCTGCGGCTGCTGCCCGCCGACCGCCTGGTGCGCGAAGGGCAGTGGACGCGCACGCCGCCCAAGGGTTGGAAGCTTTCTTCCGGCTTCGGCGGCAGGAAGCTGGGCATATTCGGCCTCGGCGCCATCGGCCTCAACGTGGCGCGGCGCATGGCCGGCTTCGACCTCGAGATCGGCTACCACAACCGCCGCCCGCGCCAGGACGGCGCGGCCTACCGCTATTTCGCCGACCTCGAGGCCATGGCCGAATGGTGCGACTACCTGGTGGTGGCCTGCCCGCTCACCGACCAGACCCACCACGCGGTGAGCGACGAGGTGCTGCGCGCGCTCGGTCCTGCCGGCTATGTGGTGAACGTGGGGCGCGGCGCCATCATCGACCAGCAGGCGCTGATCGCCGCGTTGCGCGACAACGTCATCGCCGGCGCCGGGCTGGACGTGGCCGAGGGCGAACCGGGCGTCCCGCCCGAATTGGCGCAACTGCCCAATGTGGTGCTCACGCCGCACATCGGCGCCGTGACCCAGCGCGCCTTCGAAAGCCTCAACCAGCGCCTGTACGACAACCTCGCCGCGCACTTCGCGGGAAAGCCTCCGCTCAGCCCCGTGCCGCTGTAGCCCTCCGTCCGGTTCAGTGCACGGACCGTGCGCCCAACAGGAGTATGCTTGGTGCGACTTCCAAAAGGAGGGAGCATGGCATTCAGGCAGAGCATCCGCGCGGCGGCGGCGGCGCTCGGGTTCTTCGCCGGGCTGGCATTCGCCGGAGAAGCGCTTGCGCAAGCGCAGGCTTTTCCGAATCACCGCTTCACCATGCTGGTGGCGAGCGGCGCCGGGGGCACGCTCGACCTGATGGCTCGGCTGATGGCCGATTTCATGCGCAAGCACACCGACCAGCCCATTGTCGTGGAGAACCGGCCAGGCGGCGGCGACACCATCGCCCTGACCGCGCTGGTGGCGGCGCCGGCCGACGGCCACACCATCGCCTTCGGCGGCCCGCCCATGATCGCGCCGCTGTTCATCAAGGACATGCCCTACAACGCCGCCGACGTGACGCCAGTGAGCATTCTCAGCCAGACGCCCTACACGCTGGTGGTGAGCAAGGCCTCCAACCTGCACAACTTCAAGGAGTTCATGGCCTACGCCAAGGCCAACCCCGGCAAGCTCACCTTCGGGTCAGCCACGGCCTCGCACTCCCTGGAAATGTACGGGCTGATGATCGCCCTGGGCTTCGAAGGCAATGTCATTCTCTACAAGGGCTTCGCGCCGGTGGAGACGGCGGTGCTGTCGGGGGAGGTCAATGCCAGCATTTTCGGCAATATCGGCAAGGTCAAGTCCGGGCAGATCGTGGGGATCGTCACCGGCGGCGACGCGCGCAACCCGGACATGCCCGACGTGCCCACCTACAAGGAACTGGGGTACAGCTACGATCCGCGCGCCGGTTACACGGTGTTGGCGCGCACCGCCACTCCGCCCGCGCTCATGGACCGCCTGGTGAAGGAATGCCAGGACCTGGTGCGCACCCCCGAGTACACGGCCCGCATCACCAATGGCCTGGGCATTCCCGCCGTGGGCTCGACGCACGAGTACGCAGTCAAGTACAACGATGCCTACTACCTGCAATTGAAAGCGGCGGCGGACCGCTTCGGCATCAAGCCTCAGTAGCCGTCCACCGCCATCCAGAGGAACGGTAATGCCCAAAATGCGCTTCGGCGTGACGCGCTACGGAGAGGGGGTCATTCCCCAGGCCGACTTCACCCGGCTGGTCGAGGACATCGGCTTCGACCTGGTCGGCTACGGCGACACCCAGAACATGATTCCCGACTGCTACGTGGTCATGACGGCCATGGCGCAGGCCACGCAGAAAGTGCTTATCGGGCAGACCGTGAGCAATCCGGTGACGCGCCATCCCGCCGTCACGGCCAGCGCCATGTCGGCGCTGCAGGAAGTGTCCAACGGCCGCGCCTTCTTCGGCATCGGCACCGGCGACAGCGGCGTGATCAACATCGGGCTGCGCCCGGCCAGGATGGCCGAACTGGAAGAGTACTGCCTGGCCGTGCGCGACCTGTGCGACGGCAAGGAAGCCACCTATCACGGACACAAAACCAAGCTGCAGTTCAAGCCCAGGCGCGTGCCCATCTGGATCGCCGCCGAAGGACCGCGCATGCAGCACCTGGCAGGGCGCATCGCCGACGGCGTGATTTTCGCCAACGGCATCACCGAGGAGGTGGTGAAGGACAACCTGCGCCGGGTGCGCGAGGGCGCGCTGTCGGCGCGGCGGGATCCCGACTCCATCCAGTGCTGGTTCCTGGCCAAGCCCTATTTCTGCGAGTCGGAGCGGCAGGCCTGGACGGACCTGGCCTGGACGCTGTCGGCCACCGCCAATCACGCCTTCCGCTTCAGCTTCGAGGGCAAGTTCGTGCCCAAGGAGCACGAAGCGGGCCTCAAGCGCCTGATGCAGGGCTATGCCTCGCACCAGCACAACGTGCAGGGCGCGGCCGCCAACAACTCCCGCATCGTGATCGAGAACAACCTCACCCAGTTCCTGGGTCCGCGCTTCCTCATGGCCGGAACGGCCGAGCGCATCCGCGAGCGCATGCGCCAACTGGCAAGCTGGGGCGCCACCAACCTGATCCTGAACATCCTGTTCGGCGAGCCCGTGGAATACGCCAAGCGCATCGCGCGCGAAATCATCAATCCGCTGCGCGAAGAAGGGCTGTAATGCTGCGCTGCGCGGTTCTCGACGACTACCAGCACGTGGCCCGCAGCTTCGGCGACTGGACGCGCCTGTCCGGCAAGGTGGATCTGCAGGTCCACCACGAACATTACGAAACCGAGGAGGAGGTGGCGCGCGCCGTGGGCGACTGCGAAATTGTCGTGGCCATGCGCGAGCGCACGCCCTTCCGCGACAGCCTGCTCCAGCGCCTGCCCAGGCTCCAGCTGCTCATCACCACGGGCATGCGCAACGCCGCCATCGACGTGGCCGCCGCGGCGAAGCGCGGCGTGGTGGTGTGCGGCACGGGGCATTTCGGCAGCGGCACTTCGGAACTTACCTGGGGCCTGATCCTGGCGCTGGCCCGCCACATCCCCGCCGAGTACAGCAGTTTCCGCGGCGGCGGCCCCTGGCAGGCCAGCGTGGGCATGGACCTGTACCAGCGCCGCCTGGGCGTGATCGGGCTGGGACGGCTGGGCAGCAATGTCGCGCGCGTGGGCCTGGCCTTCGGCATGCGCGTGCAGGCATGGAGCAAGAACCTCACCGCCGAGAAGTGCGCGGCCGCGGGCGTGGACTTCGCGCCTTCGCTCGACGCGCTGCTGGAGAGTTCGGACGTGGTCACCGTTCACCTCATCCTCAGCGACCGCAGCCGCGGCCTGATCGGCGACAGGGAACTGCGGCGCATGAAGCCCTCGGCGCTGCTCATCAACACCTCGCGCGGAGCCATCATCGACGAGGCCGCGCTGGTCGCGGCGCTGCGCGAAAAGCGCATCGGCGGGGCGGGGCTGGACGTGTACGACCGCGAGCCCCTGCCTCGCGACCATGTGCTGCGCGGCCTGTACAATGTGGTGTGCACGCCGCACATCGGCTACGTGACCGACGAGACCTACAAACGGTACTTCACCGATGCCATCGGCAACATCGAAGCCTGGCTGGCGGGCGCGCCCGAGCGCGTCATTCCGCCGGCGTAGTGCAACCAAGGAGAACCCATGCAGACAGCGCGCTATGAGGCGCCGAGTACCCTGAGCGACGCCGTGCGGCTGGCGGCGGCCGAGCCCATGGCCAAGTTCTTTGCCGGCGGCACCGACCTGCTGGTGCAGGTCAAGGGTGGCGTCATCGAGCCGTCCCTGTACATCGACCTGAAGCGCATCCCCGGACTGGTGGGCATCACACTGGATGCCGGCGGCCTGCGCCTCGGCGCCGCGACGCCGGCCGCGATGATTTGCGAGCACGCCGAAGTGAAGAAGCTGTGGCCCGGCTTCGTGGAAGCCGCGCACCTTATCGGCTCCACGCAAATCCAGGGGCGCTGCTCGGTGGGCGGCAACCTGTGCAACAGCTCGCCCGCCGCCGATTCGGTGTGCGGCCTGATCGTGAACCAGGCCGTGTGCGTCATCGCCG
>Ga0134124_10004778_pt1 | contig 10889 bp, 11 predicted proteins | sample KB304_FD_96880 | JGI IMG/M metagenome (GOLD analysis project Ga0134124, IMG submission 96880) | Terrestrial soil microbial communities without Nitrogen fertilizer from Kellogg Biological Station, Michigan, USA - KB3-0-4 | ecosystem: Environmental > Terrestrial > Soil > Unclassified ... | reverse complement strand
TCCGCCCGCTGGAGAATGCCGATATGGGCGGCACCGATCTCACGCTCGCCATCCATAAGAGGGGGCTGCCGGACATCGACAGCCGGCCGGGTCCGTCGCCCTACCTTGAGAAGTTGGTGGCGGACGGCAAGCTCGGCTTCAAATCCGGCGAAGGCTTCCGCAAATGGACGCCGGAGCAGCAGCAGGCGTTACGCATGAAGGTATTGCAACATCTGAAAAACGCGCGCGCACACGACAAGTAACAGGTGCGCCATTGGAGGGAGCGATGACCAAGCCTACGACGATGTCCCGCCGCACGTTGGTCAAGACCGGCCTCGGCGCCATCGCCGCGCCGGCGGTGCTGAGCGTGCTGCCGGCCGAAGCGCAATCGGCCGTCATCAAGATCGGCCATGTCAGCCCGAAGACCGGCCCGCTCGCCGGCTTCGGCGAGGCCGACAATTTCATTCTCAGCCAAGTGCGCGGCATCCTGGAGAAGGGCCTCACGAGCGGCGGCAAGACCTACAAGGTCGAGATCATCTCCAAGGACAGCCAGTCTAACGCCAGCCGCGCCTCCGAAGTCGCCTCCGAGCTGATCCTCGGCGACAAGGTCAACCTCATCGTCGCCTCGGCCACGCCCGACACCACCAACCCTGTGTCCGATCAGTGCGAGGTGAACGAGGTGCCCTGCATCACCACCAACTGTCCGTGGCAGCCTTATTTCTTCGGCCGCAAGGGTGACCCGAAGAAGGGCTTCACCTGGACCTATCATTTCTTCTGGGGCCTCGAAGACGTCATCGCCTCGTTCCTGGCGCTGTGGGGCGAACTGCCGACCAACAAAGTGGTCGGCGGCATTTTCCCCAACGACGCCGACGGCAACGCCTGGGGCGACGCCAAGCTCGGCTTCCCGCCGGCGCTCGCGTCCGCCGGCTATAGACTGGTCGATCCCGGCCGCTATCAGGTGATGAACAACGACTTCACGTCGCAGATTTCTGCCTTCAAGGCGGCGGGCTGCGAGATCGTCACCGGCAATATGATCCCGCCGGACTTCGCAACCTTCTGGTCGCAGGCGGCGCAGCAGGGCTTCAAGCCGAAGATCGTCACCATCGGCAAGGCGCTGCTCTTCCCCTCCGTCATCGACTCGCTCGGCGAGCGCGGAAACGGACTGACCAGCGAAATCTGGTGGACGCCGAACCATCCGTTCAAATCCGGCCTCACCGGGCAGAGTGCGCGCGAATTGACCGACGCCTGGAGCAAGTTCTCCAACGGCCGCCCGTGGACGCAGCCGATCGGCTTCCAGCACGCGCTGTTCGAGGTGGCCATCGACGTGCTCAAGCGCGCCAAGAACGTGAACGATCCGAAGTCGATCCTCGATGCGATCGTCGCCACCAACTACGACTCCATGGTCGGCCACGTGCAGTGGACCGGGCAGCCGGTGAAAAACGTCACCAAGACGCCGCTGGTCGCCGGCCAATGGCAGCGCAAGAACGGCAAGTTCGAACTGGTGATTGCGGAGAACAAGACCGCACCGAACATCCCGGTCGGCGGCAAGCTGCTGCCGCTGTCCTGACGCCATACAAACATGGCCCCGATCCTCGCGCTCGATGGGATTTCGAAGCGGTTCGGGGCCGTGGTGGTGGCGGATGGCATCGACCTGACACTCGCCGACGGCGAGGCGCTCGGCATCATCGGACCGAACGGCGCCGGCAAGACGACGCTGTTCGGCATGATCGCCGGCACGGTGAGGCCGGACAAAGGCCGCGTGCTGTTTGCCGGCGACGACATCACGAAGGCTTCGCCGGAGCGGCGCTGCCGCAAAGGCATCGCACGCTCGTTCCAGATTCCTCACCCCTTCTCCGGCATGACCGTGTTCGAGAACGTGGTGGTGGCGGCCGCCTTCGGTCGCGGCCAGAGCGAGGCCGCGGTCTACGACGACTGCGCGGCGCTGCTTGAGCGCTGCGGCCTCGCCGATAAGGCCAACCGGCGCGCCGGCGCGCTCACATTGCTTGACCGCAAGCGGCTGGAGCTCGCCCGCGCGCTCGCCACCGGCCCACGCGTGCTGCTGCTCGACGAGGTCGCCGGCGGGCTCACCGAACACGAATGCGCGGCGCTGGTTACGCTCGTCAAAGACGTGCGCGCCGGCGGTGTGTCGGTGATCTGGATCGAGCACGTGGTGCACGCGCTCATCGCCACGGTCGACCGGCTGCTGGTGCTGCACGGCGGCAAGTTCATCGCCGGCGGCGATCCGCACGCCGTGATCAAGAGCCCGCAGGTGGCGGAGATCTATATGGGGATCGAAGCCGATGCCTGAGCCCCTGCTCTCTTTGCGCGACATCGACGCCTTCTACGGCGACTTCCAGGCGCTGTTCGGCGTCTCGCTCAGCGTCAGCACCGGCGAAGTAGTCGCGGTGATCGGCGCCAACGGCGCCGGCAAGAGTACGCTGCTCAAGTGCATCGCCGGTCTGATGCCGGTTAAGCGCGGCGACATCCGCTTTGCCGGCATGGCGGTCGCGAGCGCGCCCGCCTTCGAGATGGTGACGCGCGGCGTCGCCCTGGTGCCGGAAGGCCGGCGGCTGTTCCCCTCGCTCACCGTGGAGGAGAATCTGAAGATCGGCGGCCAGTGCGGCCGTCCCGGGCCGTGGACGCTGGCGCGCGTGTACGAGCTGTTCCCGGTGCTGGCCGAGCGGCGGCATCTGCCGAGCACATCGCTCTCTGGCGGGCAGCAGCAGATGGCGGCGATCGGACGCGCGCTGATGTCCAATCCGCATCTGCTGCTCTGCGACGAGATCAGCCTGGGCCTCGCGCCGATCATCGTGCGCGACATCTACACGCGCCTGCCGACGCTGGTGGCCGAGGGCCTCTCGCTCGTCATCGTCGAGCAGGACATCGCGCAGGCACTCAAAGCCGCGACGCGCGTCTACTGCCTGCAGGAAGGCCGCATCGCTTTGCAGGGCGCCGCCGGCGAACTGACGCGCGAACGCATCTCGGCCGCGTATTTTGGGGTCTGACGGATGATGACGTGGCTCAACATCATCCTGCAGGGCGTGCTGATCGGCGGGCTCTACGCTATGTTTGCCGCCGGCCTGTCGCTGATCTTCGGCGTGATGCGGCTGGTGAACATCGCGCATGGCGATCTCATCGTGCTCGCCGCCTACGCCGCGCTGATGGTGACGCAGGCAGTCGGCATCGATCCGCTCACCTCGCTCATTCTCGTCGTGCCCGTGATGGCGCTGATCGGCTACGCGCTGCAGCGCGGGCTGCTCAACCGCACGCTCGGCGACGACCTGCTGCCGCCGCTGCTGGTGACCTTCGGCCTCTCCATCATCATTCAGAACGGCTTGCTCGAGCTGTTCACCGCCGATAGCCGCAAGCTGCAGGCCGGCGTGATCGAGGTGCAGACCTTCCAGGTCGCCGAAGGCCTCTGGGTCGGGCTGTTGCCGCTCATCCAGTTCATTGTGGCGGTGGCGGTGATCGCCGGCTTGCAGGTTCTGTTCTACCGCACCGCGCTCGGGCGCGCCTTCCGCGCCACATCGGACGACCAGTCGGTCGCGCAGTTGATGGGCCTCGACACCCGCCACGTCTTTGCCATGGCCATGGCGCTGTCGCTCGCCATTGTCGCCATCGCCGGCGTGTTCCTCGCCGTGCGCGCCAATTTCGATCCGGCCATCGGGCCGGCGCGGCTGATCTTCGGCTTCGAGGCGGTCATCATCGGCGGCCTCGGCAGCATGTGGGGCACGCTCGCCGGCGGCGTCATCCTCGGCGTCTCGCAGGCGGTCGGCGCGCAGATCGATCCCGGCTGGCAACTGCTCGCCGGACACATCGCCTTCCTGGTCATCCTGGCCGTGCGTCCGCAGGGCTTTTTCCCCAAGGTGTCGCATTGAACCAAGGAACGACCAAAGTTCAGCATGCCACCACGTCGAGCCGCGCCGGCGTGGCGCTGATCGCGCTGGCGCTGATTGTGCTCGCCGCCGCGCCCTACTGGGGCGACCGGCAGACGCTGCGGCTCTTGGCCGAGGTGTTCACCTTCGTCGCCCTGGCGAGCCTGTGGAATCTGCTCGCCGGCTACGCCGGGCTGGTCTCGGTCGGCCAGCAGGCCTTCGTCGGGCTCGGCGGCTACCTGCTGTTCGCGCTGGCCATGCTGGCCGATGTGCACCCCATCGCGGCGATCTTCATTGCCGGCCCGCTCGGCGCGCTGGTGGCGATCCCGGTGGCGGCGCTGATTTTCCGGCTGCGCGGGGCCTACTTCGCGATCGGCACCTGGGTGGTGGCGGAGGTGTTCCGCCTGCTCGCCTCGCAGGTGTCCGTGCTCGGCGGCGGCTCCGGCATCAGCCTGCCGGCCGCCGTTGTCATCGCCATGGCGCCGAGCCGGCAGATGCGCGAATTCGAGATTTACTGGCTGGCGCTGGGGCTGACGGTGCTGGTACTTGCGGCTATCGTCGTGCTGCTGCGCTCGCGCCATGGACTTGCGCTCACAGCGCTGCGCGACAACGAGACGGCGGCGCAGAGCTGCGGTATCGACGTGACCCGCATCAAATTCCTGGTCTACGTGCTGACCGCCTTCGGCACCTCGATGGTCGGCGCGCTCATCTTCCTGCAGAAGCTGCGCATCTCGCCCGACACCGCTTTCAGCGTGAACGACTGGACGGCGTTCGTGATTTTCATCACGGTGATCGGCGGCATCGGCCGCATCGAAGGGCCGATCATCGGCACAATCGTATTCTTCATCATGCGGCAGTCGCTCGCCGACCTCGGCAGCCTCTACCTACTGATGATGGGCGCGGTCGCCATCGTGGTGATGCTGTGGGCGCCGAAGGGCCTGTGGGGACTGATCGCGGAACGTTACGGATGGCAGGCGCTGCCTTTGCAGCGGCGTCTCATACAGAACGACACGAGGACATCATGAGCACGATTATCGACATCTATTGCCACATCTATCCGGACCGCTTCTTCCAGGAGATGACGCGGGTCGCGCCCAATCTGCAGAACATCGGCAAGCGGCTGCGCGGCATCACCAAGCTGTTCGACCTCGACGCGCGCTTCAAGGAAATGGACCAGTTCGGCGACTACCGCGAGATCATCTCGCTGCCGAACCCGGCGATCGAAGACATCGCCTCCCCCGAGGTCGGCATGCAGCTGGCGCGTATCGCCAACGACGCGATGGCCGAGCTGTGCCGCAAACATCCCGAGCGCTTTCCCGCGTTCGCCGCGGCGCTCTGCCTCACCGATGTCGAAGGCTCGGTGGCGGAAGCGCGCCGCGCCGTGAAGGACCTCGGCGCCCGCGGCGTGCTGATCTACACGAACATCGCCGGCGAGCCGCTCGATCAGCCGAAGTTCGAGCCGATCTTTGCCGCCATGGCCGAACTCGATCTGCCGATCTGGCTGCATCCGGTCGGCACCGCATCGATGCCCGACTATCCGGCCGAGAAGAAATCGCGTTACGAGATGTGGTGGTGCTTCCACTGGCCGTACGAAACCTCGGTCGCCATGCTGCGGCTGGTGTTCTGGGGCCTGCTCGACCGCTATCCGAAGCTCAAGTTCATCACGCACCATCTCGGCGGCATGATTCCGTATTACGACGGGCGCGTCGGCAACGGCCTCAAAGTGCTCGGCCAGCGCACGTCGGACGAAGACTATTCGCAGATTCTGCCGTCGCTGAAACGGCCGCACATGGACTACCTGCACGACTTCTTCGCCGACACCGCCATGTTCGGCGGCGGCGCGCATGCGCTGCGCTGCGGGCTGGAATTCTTCGGCGCCGACCGCGTGGTCTACGCGACCGACACGCCGCTCGGCCCCATCGCGCCGACCATCGAGGCGGTCAAAAAGCTGGAGCTTGCGCCACAAGACCAGCGCAAGCTCTTTTGCGGCAATGCCGAGCGGCTTTTGAACATGACGTTTTAATCGCGTTTAGCGGGCAGGTTGCTTGTCGAGGAAACGCTCTTGAGACCATAATGCGGGAGAGCTTCGCGCGACTTTCGGGAGCGCAGACCATGCGACGCAGAACGTTTCTTGGCCTTGCCGCCACGTCGTTGGCGATGGGCTTGTCGCAGAAGGCAGCGCTCGCGGAGACATGGCCAGTGCGACCGGTGCACTTCATTGCGCCCTCAGCCGCCGGTGGCAGCCTAGACATTCTCGCCCGCTTGTTTGGGCGTGGGCTGAACGAACGGCTCGGTCAGCCCTTCACCGTGGAAAACCGCGGCGGCGCCGGCGGCAACATCGGATTCGATCTGGTCGCGAAGTCGCCTCCCGACGGCTACACGATCATGATCGCCTCGGACCCGCTGGCGGTGAACACCAGCATCTACAGCAATCTGAGCTACGATCCGCTGCGCGATTTCGCGCCGATCATCATGATCGCGACCTTGTCACAGGTGCTCGCGATCAACCCGAAGCTGCCCGCGAAGACCTTGGCTGAATTTGTCGAGCTTGCTCGCGCCCGGCCGAACACGCTGAACATCGGCAGTTCGGGCAACGGCGCCCCCGGCCATCTGGCGGTCGCCTTGTTCAACCAGGCCGGCGTGCCCCTCGTCCATGTCCCCTATCGCGGCGCCGGACCGGCGCTAATCGACGCCATGGCCGGGCAGATCGACGGCGCGATCGTGACGCTGCCGGCGACCATCGGCATGATGAAGCAAGGTCAAATGCGCGCCCTGGCGGTAACGTCGTCGCGACGCTCACGGTTCGTACCGGAGTTGCCGGCGATGAAGGAGACATTGCCCCAGGTCGTCGTCGATTCCTGGCAAGCCCTGTTCGCGCCCGCCGGCACGCCGGCTGACATCATCGGCCGCCTCAATGCCGAATGCGCCACGCTTCTGCAGTCGCCGCAGATCACCGCCGCCTTCGAGACGCAAGGATTCGAGGCTGGCGGCGGCTCTCCTGAAACGCTGGGCGCGTTTCTGCGCGACGAAATCACCCGCTGGGGTCCCATCGTCAAAGCCGCCGGCATCCGCGCCTGACCTGCGCCCCGTTCCACTCATGTCAACTCACTGTCCCGAAATCGGAAGGATCCGTTAATGAAACGCAAGCCGGTGATTTTTAACGAGCAGCGCTTGCAAGCGATGATGGATCGCAAGCGGCTCGATGCCGTCATCCTGCGCGGTACCGAGAATTCGAAATACATCAGCGAGTTTTTCCATAACGGCGGCAATCTGGGCTATCGCCCGTTCACGGTGTTTTATTTCCGCGAGCCGGCGCGCAAGCCGGCTTTCGTTGTGCCGGCGGTCGACCTGCATCTGGCGATCGATTCGACCTGGATCGAGGACGTGCGCGCCTATGCCATGGCGGAGTTCTTCACCGATCTCGATGTGAAATTCTACAAGGACTTCTTCGAAGCCGCGCGGGACATCCTCGCGGAGCGCAAGGTCATTGGGCTAACGATCGGCACCGAAGGCGACAATCTCACCACCGGCTATAACCAGAAGCTCACGGATATGCTCGCCGGCAACACGCTGGTCGACGTTGCGCTCGACATGGACATCGTGCGGATGGTGAAGAGCCCGGAAGAGATCAGGCGCCTGCACCGCGCCACCGAGCTCACCGTGAAGGCGCATGAGAGCTTCCGCAGCGCCATCAAGCCCGGAAAAACCGACGAAGATCTGACACGGGCCGCTCTCGGCCGCATGATCGCCGAAGGCGCCGATGGCGTTCACTTCATCAATGTCGGCTGCGGCCCGAAAACATCGTTTGCCGCGCACAGCCCCTTCCCGATCGGCCACACGATGCAGGTCGGAGATTTCGTCAAGGTGGACATGGGCGCCATGTATCGCGGCTACCCGGGAGATTTCGTGCGTTCCTATTTCATTGGACGGACGAGCGACCGCCATCAGGAAATCTGGGCGCGTCTCAATGAAGTGCAGCTTGAGCTCGGCGCATGGCTCAAACCGGGCGTGACGGGGAGCGAATGCTTCGAGCGCTTCTATAAAAATATCAGCAAATATCTACCCAACTATCCGCGCGAGTTCGTCGGGCATGGTCTCGGATTGAACCCGCATGAACAGCCACGCATGAATGCCGTGAACAGGACCGTGATGGAGCCCAACACGGTCATCTGTCTTGAATCCAGCTATTATCACGATGGGGTCCGCCACCACACCGAGGATACGTTCCTCGTCAAAGCCGATGGCGTGGACAATTGGACCGCCGACTGCCCCCGTGAACTGGTCGTTCCGGTTTAGAGGGGCTTTTAATAAGCTAGAGCTTGCGCCGGAGGACCGGCGCAAGCTCTTTTGCGGAAATGCCGAACGGCTTCGTAGATGAAGTTCGACGCTCTAATGCGTATGCGGCCGGCGGCTCGGCATCTTCTTCTTCACGTCGCCGGGCCCGGTGACACCGGGGTTAAATGACGGCGGATCGCTGGCCGGGAAGCTCTCGTCGGAATTGATCGTGACTTCGTCTTCCTCGTGCTCGATGCGCTCGCGTTCGTGTTCGGCGTGGTGTTTCATCGTATCCATGCGCCACTCCTTCCGGTGTTGATGGGGCGGCCGTTCAAGCCGTGGAACCCTCGGCTATCAACGGCCGGCCGGATGAACCGTTCCCCGCGGCAAATCGCCCGTGAATTCATAGAGTTCGGTTGACGAAGGGACCGGCCTCCTGTTGGGTTCCGCTGGCATACAAGGGAACTTGGCGATGTTGCGGCTAGCCATTTGCGGAGCGGGTCGGTGGGGAACCCGGCTGATCGAGTCGGTTTACGGCAAGAGCGACCGCGTCGCCTTTACCACCGTTGTGACGCGCGACCCGGCCGGTAAGCGGGCGCTGGCCGACCGCTTCGGCCTCAAGCTGACAGCGAGCTACGCCGAGGTGCTGGCCGATCCCGCCATCGATGCCATTCTGCTGGCGACGCCGCATTCGCAGCACGCCGCGGAAACGATCGCCGCCGCCAAAGCCGGCAAACACGTGTTCTGCGAAAAGCCCTTCACGTTGACGCGCGGCGAAGCGGAAGCGGCGATCGAGGCCTGCCGGACGGCGGGCGTCACGCTGCAGATCGGCTTCAACCGGCGCCATGCACCGGCCTATGTCGACATGGTGCGGCGGATCGCGGCGGGCGAGATCGGCGCGCTGCGCCACATCGAGGGACAGTTCTCCGGACCGCGGAGCTATCAGATCGATGCGAACAATTGGCGCTCGAACCAGGTCGAAAGCCCCGGCGGCTCGATGACCGCGCGGGGCGTGCATGTCATCGACAGCATGGTCAACCTTGCCGGGCTGGTGACGACGGTGTTCGCGTTCAGCGGCCGGCTGCAGCTCGCCATCGACGTCGACGATACGACGTCATGCCTGCTGCGCTTCGCCGGTGGCGTCACCGGCTATCTCGGCACGCTGCATGTGGCCAGTCAGTTCTACCGCATCCACGCCTTCGGTTCGGAAGGGGCGCTGGAGATGCGCGGCGAAAACGAACTGCTCGCGTCCGATCTCGCCGGCGCCGTGCAGCGCCATACGTTCGATCCGGTCGACAAGGAGCGCGCGATCCTGGAGGCCTTTGCCGCGGCAATCGCACAAGGCACGCGGTTTCCCACCGCGCCGGATGCAATCGTCAACAACGTTGCCGTCATGCAAGCGGTCGCCGCCTCGTCACGCAGCGGACAGATGGTCGCGATTGCCTGACTACTGCATCGAGGCCTGCGCACCCAGAGCGCCGAACTCGGCCGACAGCGCGCGCGTGGCCGCGCAGACCGCCTCGCGCATCGCGTCGAGGTGCTCTTCGCTCGCACGCATGTTCGGCGTCGAGGCACTGATGCCGCCGATCACAGTGCCGGCTTGATCGCGGATCGCCGCGCCGATGCAAACCACGCCGGGCAAGTATTCTTCGCGGTCAAGCGCGTAACCGTCACGGCGAACGTTGCGCAATGCGTCGAGGAAAGCCGGCACTTCGGTGATGGTGTTGTCGGTGAAGCGCTTCATACCGCGACTGAGAATGCGGCGGGTTTCGTGTTCCGGCAGCCAAGCCAGCATGGCCTTGCCGATCGAGGTGGCGTGCGGCGCAGCCAGGCGGCCGACTTTGCCGGTGTCGACACGCACGGCGTGCACGGCTTCGCGCAAGGCAAGCGTGACGACGGCATCGCCCTGCAGGCCGGCAAGGTGCACGGTTTCCCCGGTCGCACGGTTGAGCGCTTCGAGATAAGGCTCGGCGCGGCGCGGCAGATCGACCTGCAGGCAGGCATGCCCGAGATCGACGATGCGCGTGCCGAGGGTATAGAGGCGCTTGCCCGGCACTTTGCCGGCAAAGCCGCGCTTGATCAGCGTCGCCAGGAGGTGGTGGCAGGTCGAAATGTTGAGGCCGGTACGTTGGGCGAGATCGGTCAGGGTCGTCTCGCCGCCAGCCTCGGCAATCGTTTCTAGCAAATAGAGGGCCCGGTCGACCGATTGGATGCTGTGGCGGTCGCTTGCCGGCTCGCGCCGCGAACGGCCGCCGGTCTCCCGCGATTTTGTAACCGCATCCATTTCTATCGTCCTCCCCGTTTTCTTATGGCGCCAAGCGAACTGGGCATCGGCCATCAAGTCAAGAAATTTTCAGGGCGACGGATGCTGGTTTCACAATATGAAATGTCAAAAAAATAGCCCGCGCGAGGCGGGCTGTTCGTGCGGTCTGCGCGGCTTACTTGGCCAGACCGAGTTCGATCTCCAACGCGCCGCACAGCATCTGGCCAAGCAGAATGTGCATCTCCTGAATGCGCGCGGTGGTGTCCGAGGGCACCACCAGCAGGTGGTCTGCCAGCCCGGCCAGGTCGCCCCCGCCCTTGCCGCTCAAGGCCGCTGTCACGAGCCCCATGGCCTTGGCCTGCTGGAGAGCCTTGATCACGTTGGCGCTCTTGCCCGACGTCGAAATGCCGACGGCCACATCGTCCGCTCTGCCGAGGGCCTCGATCTGCCGGGCGAAGATACGCTCGAAGCCGAAATCGTTGCCGGCGGCGGTGAGC
>Ga0134124_10004777_pt1 | contig 10890 bp, 9 predicted proteins | sample KB304_FD_96880 | JGI IMG/M metagenome (GOLD analysis project Ga0134124, IMG submission 96880) | Terrestrial soil microbial communities without Nitrogen fertilizer from Kellogg Biological Station, Michigan, USA - KB3-0-4 | ecosystem: Environmental > Terrestrial > Soil > Unclassified ... | reverse complement strand
CCCCACAATGGATGCGGGTCATACCCGCCTCCCATGAAGCTCGTCGAAAAAGGGGGTACCCCCCCTTTTATATCCCCCGTAATGGATGCGGGTCATACCCGCCTCCCATGGGCTTCGCCCAGCAGTCCGCGCGGCCACAGGATGAGCACGCCGATGAGCACCAGGTAGGCCATGGCGGCCTTGAAGCCGTCGGGGAGGTACACGCCGGCGAACTGCTCGATCAGCCCCAGCAGCAGCCCGCCCACGATGGCGCCGGGCACGCTGCCGAAGCCGCCCAGCACCACGGCCGCCAGCGCCTTCAGCATCACCACCCACAGGCCGATGTCCACCAGCGCGATGGGCGCGAGCAGCAGCCCGCACACCGCCGCCATGGCCCCGGAGATGGCCCACACCAGCGAGGTCACGCGCTTGACGCGAATGCCCGAGAGGTAGGCCGCGAGCTGGTTCTGCGACGCGGCCTGGATGGCAACGCCGAGATTGGTCTTGCGCAGGAACACGAACAATGCCAGCGTGATGATCAGCGCGGCCGCCACGATCACCAGGTTGAGATCGCTCACCACCACGCCGCCGAGCTCGGTGTTGTGGCCGCTCCACGGCGTGGCATAGGTGCGCGACTGGGCGCCGAAGCCCATGCTCACCAGCCCGCGCACCATGAAGGCGATGGCGATGGTGAGCATGACCCCGGCGAACTGCGGCTGCCCGGCGATGAGGCGCATCACGCGCGCGTCGATCAGCCATGCCAGCAGCGCCGCGATGGCCATGGTGGCGGGCGCCGCGGCCCAGAACGGCCAGCCGGCGCCGGCAATCAGCGCCCAGCCCACGAAGGCTGAGGCCATGAGCACGTCGCCGTGGGCGAAATTCAGCACCTCGGTGGCCTTGTAGGTGAGCACCAGGCCGAGCGCCACGAGGGCATAGATGGCGCCGATGGCCATGCCGTTAACCGACAACTGGAGAATTTGCGCCATCTAGGCCGTTTTTCCCGACAACGCCGCCAGTTCCTCCAGGAAGCGCGCGAAGGAATCATTGGCGGTGGGATAGCTTTGCCCCGGCGCTTTGCTTTGGGTGAGCGCGTGCACCGTGTCACCCGGCTGCTCCGCGTCCAGCAGCATGGCCGCGCTCTCGGCCGTGGTGGCGCGGCGCACGATGCCGGCGCCGCACACCAGCACTTCGCCGCTGACGTCGCAGGCCTCGCTCGCCAGCCAGCCGACCAGAGGCGCCACCTGGGCGGGATCGAATGTCTTTTCGGCGTTTTTCTCCATGAAGGGCGCTGTCATCTGGGTGTAGCCATAGGGCAGGATCACGTTGGCCGCCACTGCGTGGCGGCGGCCCTCGATGGCCAGCGCCCGTGCCAACCCCATCACCGCCGCCTTGGCAGCAGAGTAGGCGCTTTGCCCGCGGTTGCCGTACAGCCCTGCGCTGGAGGCGGTGAGAATGACCCGTCCGTAGCCCTGTCCGATGAGACGGGGCCACGCCGCGTGCGCAAGGTGCAGGTTCCCCAGGAAGCCCACATCGAGAATGGCGCGAAACTCCGCCAGGCTTTGCTTGTGGAACAGCGCTCCGTGATCTATTCCGGCGTTGGCCACCACGATGTCCAGCCGCCCGAAATGCGACAGGGCTCGCCCGACCATGGCCTCACCACTTTTTGGATCCGCTACGTCGCTCCAATCCGCTTCGGCCTCCCCACCCGTGGCGCGAATAGCCTGCACCGTCTGCATGGCCGAGGTGTCGGCATCCGCTTCGCCCAGGTGGCGGCGGTTGTTCACCACCACGCGTGCGCCCTGCGCCGCCAAATGCAGCGCGTAGGCGCGGCCCAGTCCCTTGCCCGCGCCCGTGACCACGGCCACCCGCCCGGACAGCGATACTTTGGAAGACCCGGCAACTGTCATTTGGGCAACAGGGAAAGAATCAGGTCGGCCACTTCGCGCGGCTGCTCCAGCGTGGTCTGGTGGCCCGAGCGCTCCAGCCATTCCAGGCGCGCGCCGGGCACCAGCGCGGCGAAATCCCGCGACAGGTCCGGCGGCGCGACACGGTCCTCGCGCCCGCAGGCGATGAGCACCGGCATGTCGAGGCCGGCCAGCATGGCGCGTCGGTCGGCGCGGACCATGAGGGCGCGCACCTGCCGGATGGCGGTGGCCGGCCCCACGGCGTGCAACATCCGGCGCATGCCCTCCACCAGATCGGCGTCGGCGCGGCTGTCGGGATGGATGCTGAACGGAATCATGCGCTCCACGGCCTGGGCGAAATCGCGCTCGAAGCCGGCGATGGTCTTTTCCAGCATGCGCAGGGTGTCGGGCGTTTCGGTCGCGGCCGACGTATCCAGAAACAGGGCGCCGGCAACACGCGCGCGCTGCTCGGGGCTGAGCCGCGCCAACAGTTCGATGGCCACGTACCCGCCCATGGAATAGCCGCACAGCACCACCGGCGCGGGCGAACTGTCCACCAGCCGCCATGCATCCGCCGCCATGTCGGCCATGCTGGACTGCGTCCGCACGTCGGCAACGCGCACGTCCGCACCGCGCAGGAACGGCAGCACCGGCTTCCAGATGTCCACCGTATTGAGCATGCCCGGGATGAGCAGCAACAGCGGCCCTGGCCCGGCGCGCCGCGGCGGGGCTCCGGAATCCCCCTCCTCCAAAGGCTCTCCCCCTGGGCGTTACGCCCTCAAACGTGGGGCGCAGCGCGCCCTCAAACGAGTCACTTGCTTAATTGAACTGACTCAATGGTATCCGAAGCGTTTTGGAAAAGGCAAGGCGGGCGCATAATGGTCCCCTACGGGAGAACACCATGCCCACGCGCGAGTCCCTGGTCGAATACTTCAGCAGCCTGGCCGACGATTACCTGCTCGACACGTTGGCCTCCGGCAGCCTGACCGCCATGGCCGCCGGCATTGCCGGGGCGGAAGTCGACCGCCGCGGCCTCGTGCGCCTGCAGTTCGCCGCAGTCGCGGCTGACAGCGAACCCGAGGCCCTCGATGAGGAAGACGCCGCGCTGGTGACCGTGGCGCGATCGCTCACCGGCCACCGGCTCGACATCCTGCGCGCCCGTCTGGTCGCCGAAGGCATTCCCGCCTTCGTCATGGACGGCAACACCAATCAGGCCTATTCCATCATCGCCATCGCCATGGGCGGCGCGCGGCTGCAGGTGCCGCGGCGCCACGAGGCCGAGGCGCGCCAGTTGATCGCCCTCATCCACTCGGGCGTGCTGGCCGCCGGCCCCAGAGACATCGAAAGCGGCGACCTCGGCACCTAGAGCGCCGGCCGATAAGCCCGGCGCGGCTGCTATGCTTGCGGTCCCGTAACAGGAGGACTGCAATGACCACGAACGCCACGGCCCGCCCCATCCGGCGCGCCATCCACGTCGCCCTTTCCGCACTGCTCGGCGCCTGCGCGCTGACGGCCACCACGGCCGGCGCCCAGGCTTGGCCGTCCAAGCCCATTCGCCTCATCATCGGCTACGGCCCGGGCTCGGGCGCCGACATCGAGGCGCGCTTCCTCGCCAATTACCTGGGCGAGGCCTGGAACAACCCGGTGGTGGTGGAAGCCAAGCCGGGCGCGAGCACCGTGATCGGCACCGACTACGTGGCGCGCTCGGCGCCCGACGGCTACACCTTCCTGGTGTCCACCGCCGCCATCACCACCTACGCCTCGCTGATCAAGAGCGTGCCCGTCGACCCCATCAAGGACCTCGATCCCGTCTCCATCCTGAACGACGCCTCGCCCATGCTGCTGGTGAACAACAACGTGCCGGCGCACACCCTGCCCGAGTTCGTGGCCTACGCCAAGGCCAACGCGGGCAAGCTCAACTACGCCTCGGCCGGCCGCAACACCGTCCTGCTCATGATCGAATCCTTCAAGCAGGCAGCCGGCATCCAGATGACCGAAGTGCCCTACGCCGGCCAGGGCGCTTACGTCACCGCCTTCCTGCGCAACGATGTGCAGTTGATCATGGCCTCTTCGCAGGCGGCCAAGCCGCTGCTCGATGACGGCCGCGCCAAGGCCATTGCCGCCTTCGGCACGGCGCGCGCGTCCAACCTCCCCAACGTCCCGACCGTGGGCGAGCAGGGCTATCCCACCCTGCGCGGCGGCGGCTGGTATGGCGTGCTGGCGCCGCACGGTACGCCGCGCGACATCATCGACAAGTTCGCCGCCGAGATGCCCAAGTTCGCCGCCACGCCGTCGCAGAAGGACCGTGCCGCCAAGGGAGGCTTCGTGTGGATCGCCAGCACCCCGGCGCAATTCCGCGACCAGATCGCCCAGGACGTGAAGTTCTGGGGCGACATCGCCAACAAGGCCAACATCAAGCCCGAATAGTCCGGCCGTAGCTACAAGAGGGCGGGCATGGGAACTTGCCCGCCCCTCTTCCTGTCGATGAAATAAGGGCAATGGTTCTTGCAATGGTTCTCGCAATGGTTCTTGCGCCGCAACATGGCTTGGCCTTGACGAGCGCCCCGGCGAGGAATAGAACTTAACCGGCTGATCCCGAACTTCAACTGCTGGCCGTTTCCTTTCACGAGAAGGAGGTCTGTATGAGAAGGCGCCTGTATTTCATGCTGCCCGACCTGGGCAGCGCCATCCAAACCGCCAACGACCTGCTGCTGGCGCGCGTCGAGGACAGGCACATGCACTTCCTTGCGCGGCGCGACATGGACCTGGGCGAACTGCACCAGTCCAGTTACCTGCAGAAATCCGACCTGCGGCACAGCCTCTACCTGGGCATCCTGCTCGGCGGCGCGCTCGGATTCGCTTTCGGCATCTACATGTACCTCACGCCGGGCGACAGCATTCACACCGAACTCATCACCGTCCTGGTGGCGGCGCTCGCGGGGGCGGTGTTCGGTGCCTGGGCCTCCAGCCTGGTCGGCATATCCACGCCCAACGTGGCGCTGAAACGCTTCGAGCGCGACATCGAGGCGGGACGCATCCTCCTCATGGTGGATGTGCCCAAGGGCCGCGTGGACGAAATCCAGGCCCTCATACACGCCAAGCACGCCGAGGCCGGCGATTTCGGCATCGAGCGCAGCATGCCGGCATTCCCCTGACCGCGGCCGGACTTCGGCGCCGGGCCTTCGCCGCCTTCACGGCCCTTTCCACGGCGAGGGCAGGCCGCCGAAGTCGTGTTTGCCGGGCCGGCACTACGGACCCCAATTCGAAAGCCCGAGCGCCATTCCCCTGGGCCATCGATAGCGCGGTTATAGCAAGAACGATCAGCCTCATTGCGTGTGGTTTCCTTCGGCGTGTTTCCTTCCGCTTGGCCTAGCTCGGATTTTTAGCGGCGCGCAATGAGGGGCGCCGGTCAGTGGCTGGCATCGCAACCCTCTCTATCCGTGATGCCTCAAGGTCACTGCCTGCAATCGTACCCATCTCCATCCGCGATACCTCAAGGGGAATGTGCCCTCCGCCCGTGAGATTGGGCACATCCGGTAGCGCAATCGTGCGCGGCCAGGGCGCAAACTTTGATGCAAATCAATTTGAGGCGAGTGTGCCGCCGTAGCATCCGAATGCCTGGTCCGTCGGACCATCACCAGGGAGTCCCTCCCGTGGAACTTTTCCAGTTACTGAAAGCCATGGTCGACCACAACGCTTCGGATCTTTTCCTGAGCGTCGGGGCGCCGCCCAACATCAAGATCGAAGGCATGACGAGCGCGGTCCATGCCGCCCCCCTTGTCCCCGGCCAGGTCAAGGAGCTGGCCTACAGCATCATGACCGAGCGCCAGATGCGCGACTTCGAGGAAACCCAGGAGGCCAACCTCTCCATCAACGCCGAAGGCATAGGCCGGTTCCGCATCAACGCCTATGTGCAAAAGGGCGAAGTGAGCATGGTGGTTCGCTACATCAAGTCGCGCATCCCCGATCTCGCCGAACTCAACCTGCCGGCGGCGCTGCGCGACCTCATTGCCCTCAAGCGCGGCTTGGTGCTCATGGTGGGCTCGGCGGGCTCCGGCAAATCCACCACCATGGCCTGCCTGATCGACTACCGCAACACCCGTTTCACCGGGCACATCCTGACGGTGGAGGATCCCATCGAGTTCGTGCATGCGCACAAGTTGTCCATCGTGGATCAGCGCGAAGTCGGCATCGACACCCGCTCTTTCGAGGAGGCGCTGAGGAACGCCATGCGTGAAGCGCCGGACGTGATCGCCATCGGCGAAATCCGCGACCGTGCCAGCATGCAGCACGCCATCGCCTACGCCGAGACCGGCCACCTTTGCATCTCCACCCTGCACGCCAACAACGCCAACCAGGCGCTCGAGCGCATCATCAACTTCTTCCCCGAGGAGGCGCGGCGCCAACTGCTCATGGACCTCGCGCTCAACCTGCGCGGCGTGGTTTCGCAGCGGCTGGTGCCGGGGCTGAAGCACAAGCTCGTGCCCGCGGTGGAAATCATGCTCAATTCCCCTTACGTGGCCGACCTCATGATGAAGGGCCGCGTGGATGAGATCAAGGCGGCCATGGCCAAATCCAACGAAGCGGGCATGCAAACCTTCGACCAGTCGCTATACAACCTGTACATGGACCGCAAGATTTCGCTGGACGAAGCGCTGCGCAACGCGGACTCGCGAACCGATCTTGCGCTGCGCGTACGCCTCTCGATGGGCAAGCGCGCCGCCGATGCGCCGGACCTGGGCATCGACCGCGGAACGGCCCCGACTTGAAAGCAAGGCATCTCGAATCAAGATGCCTCAGCGCCTTCAACACATGCAATGCAACCGACTCGCGCAAACCTTCATCCTCCCGCGCGGCGCAAACAGCGCGTCCGTTTGGCGTTTTACTTCGGAACATTGCCGGAACATACTGTCTTCTAGCGACTGCAGTGATCGGGAAACACTCGTGCCCGACGTAAAGGGAGAGAAAATGCCACCCGGGGAGCCGGCGGGTGTCTATTCGCCGTGGGTAAGCCGTGCCCTGCGCCACGCCATGGCCGCCGGGCGGCGCTTCTGCCATGCCCTCGTCCTCGACATGAGCGAACGAAGGCGCCTCGAAGCCACGCTGTTCACCAGCCGCGAGCGCCTGCGGGCGCTGCTGGACAACATTCCCGACATAGCCTGGCTCAAGGACACGGAGGGACGCTATACCGCGGTGAACAAGGCATTCGCCTCGGCGGTCGGCAAGCGCGTCGAGGACTTCGCGGGCAAAAAGCTGCAGGACATATGGCCCCAAGCCGTCGAAAAGAGAACGTTCTACAAGGACGACCAGGGCGTCATACAGTCCCGCGCTCCCGTGCGCACCGAAATCAGCGTCATGACGTCTCAAGGCGAGCGGTGGCTAACCGTGACGCGAGTGCCGGTTTTCGGCGCGGCCGGTGAGGTCACCGGCGTCGCGGGCATTGCCCGTGACATCACCGATGAAAAAGCCGCGACCAGAAAAATCCAGTACATGAATTCGGTGCTGCGGGCCCAGCAGCAGACCTCGCCGGACGGCATTCTCCTGGTCGACGAAGGCGGCAGGATTGTCAGTTACAACCGGCAATTCATGGCGTTGTTCGGCATCGACGACCAGCTTGTCAAGGCGGGGAAGGACAAGCTCCTGCTGCAGTCTGTCATGGGAAAGATCGCCGCGCCCGAGGCCTTTCTCGCCAGGGTCCGCTACTTGTACGAGCATCGCGAAGAGAAAAGCCACGAGGAAATTCTGCTCACCGACGGCCGGACGCTGGAGCGGCACAGCGCGCCGGTGACCGGGGAAGGCAAATACTACGGTCGAGTGTGGTATTTCCGCGATATCACCGAGCGCAAGCGCTCCGAGGAAACCAGCCGGCAGCTCGCCGCCATCGTGCAGTCCTCGCGCGTAGCCATTGTCGGCAAGGATCTGCAGGGCCGCATCACGAGCTGGAACCCGGGCGCCGAGGCCCTGTACGGCTATTCGGCGGCCGAAATGATCGGACGTTCGGTTTTGACCCTGACTCCAGATGCGGAGAAAAGCAGGGTGCTGGATTTGATGGAGCGGGTCCGGCGCGGCGAATCGATCTCCAACTTGGAAATGGAACGCGTTGGCAAAAATGGCGCGCGCCTGCAGGTATCGGTGGATCTCTCGCCCATCCGCAACGAGTCAGGCACCGTTGTCGGCTCGTCCGTCATTGTCCGTGACATCAGCGAGAGGAAACGGGCGGAACGCATGCTGCAAAGCGTGAACCGCGCCCTCAAGGTGCTGAGCGCCTGCAATGGGGCCCTGGTGCACGCCGGCGACGAACCGCAGTTGCTGGCCGACATCTGCCGGCTGATTGTCGATCTGGGCGGCTACCGCCTGGCATGGGTGGGCTTTGCCGAGCACAGCCCGGAAAAGACGGTGCGCGTGGTGGCCAAACACGGCCACGATGGCACCTATCTTGAGCAGGTCAATGTGGTGTGGGCTGACACGGAACGCGGCCGGGGGCCGATCGGCACGGCCATCCGGACCGGAGCCACGGACATCGCACAGAACATGACCGAGGAACCCCGAATGGCGCCGTGGAGGGAGGCGGCGCTGCGGGAGGGCTACGGGTCCTGCGTGGCGCTGCCGCTCACCGTGCAGAGCGAGGTCATCGGCACGCTCGCGATCTATGCGTCCGAGGCGCTGTCCTTCGGCCCCGAGGAGATCAAGCTGCTGGAGGAACTCGCCGCCGACCTTGCCTTCGGCATTGAGACCCTGCGCACGCGGGCGGCGCACGAGGCGAGCGCCTCGCGCCTGCAGCGCAGCATGGAGGCCACGGTCATGGCCATGGCCTACACGGTGGAGAAGCGCGACCCCTACACGGCCGGCCACCAGGCCAGGGTGGCCCAGCTTGCCGTCGCCATCGGCCGGGAAATGGGCTTGCCGGAAGAGCGGCTGCACGGCATCGGCCTCGGCGCCAGCATTCACGACATCGGCAAAATCTACATGCCGGCCGAGATCCTCAACCGTCCCGGCCGGCTCAACGAGCATGAGATCGGCCTCATCCGCACCCACCCCACGGTGGGCTACGACATTGTCAAGGACATCGAATTTCCCTGGCCCATCCGGGACATGATCGTGCAGCATCACGAGCGCATCGATGGATCGGGCTACCCGGCCGGCCTCAAGGGAGAGGAGATCATCCTGGAAGCACGCATTCTCGCCGTGGCCGACGTGGTGGAAGCCATGTCATCGCACCGGCCGTACCGGCCCGCGCTGGGCCCCGCCCGCGCGCTGCAGGAAATCAGGCTCTGGAGCGGCGTGGCTTACGACCCTGCCGTCGTCGCCGCCTGCCTGCGCCTGTTCGAGGAAAAGCGCTTCGATTTTGATTTCAGTCAATCCCCGGCGCCGTAGGGCGCCACCTTGCCGGAAATACCTTGAACGCTACCCGCCCCATCATCCGACCGCCCTTGACCTCGCCGCTCGCGGACATATCGGGAGATGTCCGCGAAGTCACCGTGCTGATGACCGACCTGCGCGGCTTCACGGCCATGGCGGGTTCCCTTGCCCGGCGCGAAATGCTGGCGCTGCTCAACCGCTATCTCGCGCGCATGTGCGAAATTGCGGCGGCAAACGGCGGCAACGTCGACAAATTCCTCGGGGACGCGGTCATGGTGGTATTCGGCGCTCCGCGCCGCCTCGCCCACCATGCCAGGCAGGCCGTGACCTGCGCTGCCCAGATGCAGCTCGCCATGAACGCCCTCAACCGCGCCAACAGCAAGCTGGGGCTTCCGCCGCTGTACATGGGCATCGGCATCAACAGCGGCCGCGTTTTCGCCGGCACGCTCGGTTCGGAAGTGCACGCCGAATACACGGTCATCGGCGACGACGTGAACCTGGCCTCTCGCATCGAGTCCTTCAGCCTGCGCGGACAGGTGCTGATCAGCGAGGCCACTTACGCGCGCTGCGGCCGCTTTGTCGCAGCGGGCGGTCCCATGGACGTGCGAGTCAAGGGAAAACCCAAGCCGTTGCGGGTGAGGGACGTGCGCGGCATTCCCTCGCTTGGCCTGGAAGTGCCGGCCCGCAGCAAGCGCAAGAGTCCGCGCGTGGAGGGCAAGCTTCCGTTCACTTATCAGAAGGTGGTCGACAACATTGTCCTGCCCAAGGTGCACAAGGGCACGATACGCGATATCGGGTACGGAGGCCTCCTAGCCGAAGTCAGGCACGGCCTGAAGGAGCACACTGACATGGTGATGCAGTTCGATCTGCCGTTGATCGGCCGCCACGAGCGGGAAATCTACGGCATGGTCCGGCATTCACGGCACCATCGCGGCCGGCGCCTTGCCGGCATCGAGTTCACTTCCGTGCGGACGCGGGCCGAACAGGACATCCGTTATTTCGTGCAGATGCTCATTCAGGGCAGCCCAAAAAAATAGGCCGCATCTCGATCCAAGGCCGCACCCGCCTCAGGCGGGCCGCAGGCCCAGCTTGTCCATCAGTTCGCGGTCGGCCTCGGCCTCGGGATTGCCCGTGGTGAGCAGCTTGTCGCCGTAAAAAATCGAGTTCGCCCCGGCGAGGAAGCACAACGCCTGCACCGCCTCACCCATCTCCCGCCGCCCCGCCGACAGCCGCAGGTAACTGCGCGGCATGGTGATGCGAGCCACCGCCACCATGCGCACGAAATCGAAAGGGTCGATGCGCGCGGTGCCGTCGAGCGGCGTGCCTTCCACCTGCACCAGGTTGTTGATGGGCACCGATTCGGGCTGGGGGTCCAGGTTGGCGAGCTGCGCGATCAGGCCGGCGCGCTGCATGAGCGACTCGCCCATGCCGACAATCCCGCCGCAGCACACGCTGATACCGGCCTCGCGCACCCGCTCCAGGGTGTCCAGCCGGTCCTGGTAGTCGCGCGTGGTGATGATCTGGCCGTAGAACTCGGGGGCCGTGTCGAGGTTGTGGTTGTAGTAGTCCAGGCCCGCCGCCTTCAATTGCTCGGCCTGGCCGTCCTTGAGCATGCCCAGGGTGGCGCAGGTTTCCAGCCCCAGAGCCT
>Ga0134124_10004774_pt1 | contig 10894 bp, 12 predicted proteins | sample KB304_FD_96880 | JGI IMG/M metagenome (GOLD analysis project Ga0134124, IMG submission 96880) | Terrestrial soil microbial communities without Nitrogen fertilizer from Kellogg Biological Station, Michigan, USA - KB3-0-4 | ecosystem: Environmental > Terrestrial > Soil > Unclassified ... | reverse complement strand
TGCCGAAATAAAGCGCGCTCCAGCCGATAAGTGTGAACGAGTAGTCAAGCACTTCAACCGGATATCTCGCCCAGTTGATACTGAAGCCGAATTGCTCGGGATTCATTAGCCACAGACCGGTTTGTTCGCCGAACGGCCATAGACTGCCGAAAGCAAACGACGTGATCACGATCAGCAAAGCGATAACAGGCACCGAGCGAGCGCTCCCAAGGTGTTTGTAGATCGGTCGCATGAGAGAGGTCAGCAGGAAGCCGGCAACCGATCGACTGACTTTTACCTGCAACAAAGTAAACCTGCCGCTCGGCGGAACGACCGTGAGGAAGGTGACGTAGATCAGCACGCCGTACAACGCCCAGCCAATCAACTGCAAGACCCAGAACGAAGACAATGGGGCCTTCAATTTGTCGAGAGAAAACACTTTCATTTCCATCAGGACCGCGGCGGTGTTTGCCAAAGAATGTCTGTAATCATCCACTTTCCGTCAAACTTCGCCAGGTGCAGATAATCTATACCCCACATCGCCGTCAATTTCGCTGACGCTGTTTGGTCTGCGACATCGTAAACAACGATCTCCTTCTTCGAGTTCTTCGGAATCCTGCCCGTCTTATTCCACCTCGCGGCGAGATCATAAAGCTCCTGGTAAGTCATGCGATATGGTTTATACGTTCCGTCTTTATCGCGTTCAAAACCGAGCTTGAACAAGTCGCGGTGAATACTCCTTTCGATTCTCGCAGGGTCGGCTTCGTAAAGGGCTTCGACGTAATCGAGCACGGCTTGTTTGACGGCTTCGCGATCGTCAGGCAGTTGAGTCTTCGCTTTTGGCTCACCATAAAAAACCTTATTGATGATCTTCCATTCACCGTCAACTTTCAGCAGCGACATATAGTCGGTCAGCACAACATCAGGATAATCGAGAACTATCCGGGCGACGCCCGCGTTGCCGGTAAGGTCCAGACTGTCGATGCGTCGCTTGCGCTGCGACTCGTCCATCGCAGGCTTCCCGCTAAAGCGAGAGGCAAACTCCTCGACTGAGAGATTGAGAAGTTTTCCATCTCGAAACGCCATGATCTTAGCGTCCGGCAAGAAGGCCTTGCGGATGTACTCGGGATTGCCGGTCGCGTGGGCGTTGATGTAGTTCTCGAGTGGAATGCTAGCCGCTGCGGCTTCTGCTTCACTTGCGGCAATCGGATTTCTCGTTTCGAGAAATGGCACCCCGGCGATGATTGTGGCGAGCACGAAGGTCAGAACTCTCATAACAACCTCCAATGTAAGTTTCTGAATCGCGCGCCAGAATACGAGGTTGGACCAACCGCTCGCAGCTAAGAATCTACGAGCGGCACACTGTCTGGGTTAAGCGGTACTGATGATCTCAGGGTAGCCGGACTTTTCTTTTCGCGTTGTAGAGCGCCGTCTGTAAAACTGGATGAGAGTGACCCAATCTGAGTGCCGAAGTGTCCCAGTTACAAGCGGGCACGGAAATACTCGGTGTCGGAATCGGTTGCGCACCGGTATTGATTAGACCAGCGAAGGTCGGCGCCGCATCAACTCGTGGCGAGAGTGAAGGCGACAGGCCGTATTGATCGCGCAACGTTGCAAGCAGTGAAGCGTGATCGAAGGGCGGCGTTTCCTGAGGCGGTCGAAAGACGCCGGGGTTAACGAACGGATTAATGAAGAGAGTCGGGACGCGGACACCATACACATCGTAGTTAAAACCCACGACAGTTCCAGCCGCAAACGGAGGCGTCGCGCACGGCGGCGTCACATGATCGAACACACCGCCATGTTCATCGTAAGTGACAACCAGAAGAGTGGTCGCGAACAAGCTTGGGTTTGCAGTCAACGCGTTGAAGACTTTCGCCAGCATCTGCTCGCCACACGAAACGTTGATGGGAATGTCTGAGTGGCCCACTGCCATGCTGTCGCCCGGATGATTGCTGGTGGGAGCCTTTATACCTAAAGCGCTCAGCATCTGATAGCGAGGTTCGATCAAACTAAACGTAGGCAGACGATTGTTTTTGACGTCGTCAAAGAAGTCGCGGTGGAAGATATCCGGATCAGACTCGAACGGCCACACGTTACCGCCATCGAAGATCTTGTCCCAGTGATCGTCGACATACTTGATGATGGCCGACACCGGAGCTTCATCGTCGAAATATACCTTCCAGTTATAGCCGGCGTTATCCAACTGTTCGAAGATCGATAACTGATCGAGCTGGCCAATAATCAACGGGTAATCCGGATATTCCGGATTATTTACGTATGCGGTTTGGGTGTGGGGGTTGTAACAGGGTGTGCCGCAGAGTGAGAACAAACGATTGGGCCAGGTTTGCACTGGGCCAGAGGCGAAGTAACGATCGCTGACGGCATAGGTGCTTGCCAAAGCATGGGTCACGGGAACGTTCTGCGCGATGAAGTATTGCATGATATCCGGCGGCGTGGCGTTGCTCACTGTCGCATAGTCGTTAACAAAACCCTGCATTGGCGGCGAGGTGTTGATCTGGTCGAACATGTCGGCATAGCTTTCCTGGGGATCGGGAAAAGGAATGTTTTGCGCGGCGCTTCCTGCCGGCGCATTCCACGCGAGTACCGGTGGACCAGGAGGATAAGGATTCGACCAGTTAACAGGCACGCCGCCATCATTAGGAGTGGAAGGGTAAAAAGCTCCGAGTACATTATCGAAGGATCGATTTTCAAACATGAGAAGGATTACATGTTCGATGTTTGGAAGTGGTGGGGCCATGAGTGTCTCCGTACTTGTAGTTTTGATCGTAACTTGAAGGCAATTACTTGCCGCAAGTTTATATTAATCTGGTAATTCCTGAACTTAAATTTCCGCTGGTTTTTGAAATTAACTCCGAACTGTCTTCTCTGGTTGCAGGATTAACCCTATAATGCCCCTGCCTAATTAAGGAAACTCTGCTCCAGCAGCACTGGTCGCAAGCCATCACGTCACTGATCGGCCAGCGGCCCAACTACTCAACCGTAAGGAGATCCCCCATGCCACGATCATCCAAAAAGAAAAAGAAAAGCAGCACCGAATTAGCCGAGGCCTCTGAACTCTCAGCGCTGAACCCACTTCGCACGGGAATGCCAGCAATGGATTCCATAATCAGCATCAAGCCGCTGGAGTCATCGGAGGCTGCAGCCATGGCGGAGTCCCTCGAGGTTCCGCGTTTCCGGATCATTCGCACCAACGAGGTAGACGCCTACGAGAAGGCCGCAACTTCGATGGAGACTCTCGATGCGGCCCTGGCCGAGGCAGCACCTGTTGGCGATAATTTCAAGGGCACCGCGCGCAAGGCCGCAAAGCTTTCGATCGCGAATGCCCCCACCAAGACTTTTACCGATTTGAAGAACCTCATAAGCTCTCTGCCCAGCCACGAGGACATGGTAGCTCTGAAAATAAAAACCACCGCTACGTCTGACCGCGTTGCGCAAGAGAAGCGCAACGTGCGGGGAAAGGTTTTTCTCTACGCAGCGAGCAGGGAGGATGACAACGACTTTCACTTAATTTTGGGACGTGATCCAGACAGCAGTCCGGAAGTTTACATGACCATGGAGTTATCCGGGTTACCGCCGGACAACAAGCCTTCGTTTGAAAAACTGAACGCTGCCCGCGATGCTTTCAAAGCGTTTTTCGGCGGGGATCTGCCGGGCGTGTCGTACGATTTTTATGATCCTCCGATTCCTGTGAAGATTGAGGGTTCATTGTTTTGGGACGCGAGTCACGCCAAGGGCAGCAGACCTGGGCCGAAGAGTTTGAAAAGCCGGATGCCAGTTGTCTGGGAGATTCATCCGATAACCAAGATAACCTTTAATCCCTGAGGCGATTTGCGCAATCGTACGGGAGCGTATGCCGAGATCATCAGGCAAAAAGAAAAAAGGAGCCAAGGCTGGCGGCGAGTCTCAAACGACTCTGCCGCCGCCGGATCCGCTTCGCCGAGGTATGCCCGCACAGGATTCGATTATCAGCGTGAAAGAGATGAAACGAGGCGGGAAGGTTTTCCGCGTCATAAAGACGTCCGAGATTGATGAGTACGACGAGCCGCCAACAAAGGGCCCGCGGAAACAGCGCTGATAAGCTGTCGAGGCTGGTTCTTTCTACTCGGGTTTGAACTTTTCGGCCACTTTCGCGACCAGGGGGACTTGCAGAATCTTCTTGCCGATCTGTACTTCCAGATTGTTGGGAACTTCGTCTGGCTTTTCCTCAAAAAGGGCGATAACGGCGAAAGACTTTTCGCCCTTACGCTTCACTTCGTCAATCGTGACGCCGTGCGCGCCTAGTCCGACCAGGAAATCGGAGTGCTGTTCGCGCGCCAGATCTGCTTCTTTTTCGCTAGCCAAAATGCTTCCTCGTTACTTCTTATGAGCTTTCTTTGAAGCTTTCTTTGCTGTCTTCTTTGATGCCTTCTTCGATGACTTCGGTTTTCCCTTTTTAATTGATTTCGTGACGAGTTTTACGCCGAGCGCTTTGAGCACGTCGTCAATCGGATTGAAGACACTGCCGCCATCGGCGCCAGCAAAGTGCAGACCGACGGCGCGTCCAGTTGCCTTGTCAATAACGAGCGAGCCTGAATCTCCATCCTCCGAGTAGCGCGTGCAAAGCACTTGATCAATGAATCCGACCTCACCGGTGTTACCTTCGAAATCGAGGGTAAAGCGGAAGTGTACGTCGCGGATTTCTCCCGTTGTCTTGCCCGTCGTGCGACCGACTTTTACTACCTTCATACCGCGTTCAGGCTTGATCGTTCCTTTCGGGAAACTCAAACCCTTGATTTCCGACACGAGGTCGGCCAAACGGTCAGACGTGGGCTTTGCAATGGCACAATCCACCCGATTGACGAAGTCTGGAGTTAAGATGAATTTCTTGAATCCGGAAAGCTTCGCTACCAGGTTATTTTGTTCCGTTCCCCCGTCGGCGTCAGCCGGGTAAATGATCGCATCTCCTTTTTTAGCCGAACCGCAGAGCGCCAGCACATGACTATTACTGAGGATATAAAGGTCACTGCCTTTGGTTACAACGGCGCCCAATGTGCCCGCTGTAATGTCCACATGGCCGATGCTGTTACCCGGTTGCAAAGGGTTTTTGATCGCGTTTATCTGCGGACGTAGTTTACCCAGTACGACCACATCAGTCGGAATGGCTTCTGGCCCACTAAGCGCTGCTGACACTGTCGGTGGCACAGCTTCATCCTCGCGAAGTTTCTTTGGCGATATCTTTCGCTCAACGTAGAACGTCAACGCAAGTTTTCCGGTCCGCTTACCCTTTGAAACTTTCTCACTGATACCTACTGCCACCACGTTTTTTGTTTTGACGATGCGGCGCATGGACTCTGTTGGACGCGAGCGCGCACTCCCCTCCCTCAAGCTTCGCCTTTTCATAGGACTCTTCGCCGCGCCCTCTGTCGCCATGGAAAAGATGGGTTCCAATGCAGGCTCAGTAGGTTCAGGAGCTTTGGGAGCTGTGGTCAGCAGGTTAAGCACGCGTTCAATATTTTTCTCCGTGCTTTTATTCGACGGTGGGGCCATCTCACTCTCCTCGGATGTGGATCAAGTCTTTGCGAGTTTTTCAGTGAAGGTTACGAAGTTGATCGCCAGCCGCATCAATTCTTCAGTTTAAGGTCCAGCCGAACCTCTTCGCCGCCTTTGACCTTAACTTTCGACGAACGCGCACCGAATTCGTCAGCCGAACTCTCAACAACATACTCTCCAGGTGCGGGTGCGGTTAGAGAGAACTTCCCATCCTCATCTGTTAAGGCGGCAACATCCGGTAACGAACCGGGCCCGGCCGTGAAGTAGACGCGAGCATTGGAAACGGGCTTGCCCTCGGGACTACGCACAACGCCGGAAATTACACTCGGAGATCGGGCCATAAAACATCCTCCCTCTTGTCAGTACTTAGTCCCGAGGCAACAAACGATTCATCAACAAATCGCTCACTAAGCCTTCCAGGCAACCATATTGTCAAAGACTGGTTTGACAATCCGCGTGCCTGAATTTGTCGTAGCGCCGCCATAAGCGTGGATGGCAATGCCATAGCGGCCTCCGCTCATGATCCGGTAGACTGCGCTCCCGCTCTGTCCGCCGAACGTGTCTATGTCGTAGTACACCTTCCTGGCGTTAACTGACGCGATTTGATGCGCGTCATACCACTGAGTGCCTGCGGGCTTGTCGCCGGGATAACCGGAAATATTGCCTACAGACGAAGTGAGGTCCGAGTCCGAAAAGACGCCGAATCCAAACCAACCTGTAGTGTCGCCGAGATTCGTCGGAATGATGATCGCGCCATAGTCAAAATTTTCGTCTCCACTGTTGGTCCAACCGATGACGGATCGGAAGTTCTTACTCGTTACTTTTCCGTAGGGTAAGCTGCTGCCGTTGCGGCCAGGCATGACGTCGATGCTTCTGACCCAACCATCACGTCCGGGCACACCACTATTCTTGATGTGTACAACGTGCCCCGCGGTCATCAGAGTGTGGGGCCCGATGAACCAACCCGTACCGATCCAGGCCGAGCCGTCGGCCGCAGTGATTAGCAGCGAAGCGTGCGCGCGCCACGGATAGACATCAGTATTGGTAATCTTGACCCGGTTATCTGGTCCATGGACCGTCTCGGCTCGAGGAGGCGGAGGCCCGAAAGACGCTTCGCCGATGTCTCTTAGCTTACTCGTGCTCGGCGCCTTGAATGATTCAGCAGCCATGGCAGACTCAGTAAGCTTGAGCTTGAATCCCTTGACGCCCTCAGAGCCATCTGCTCTCGGTTTGGGCGTCTTCGGATCTTTACCTTCAGCTGGCGGCCTTGAAACTGAGGTCTTGGGTGTGGGGGCTTCAGCGGCCTCTTTAGACAGATTAGAGACCGGGGTATGCTGGCCGGTAGGTACGGTCACTTTCTCGTTCTCTTTCTCTTTCCCTTTTGTAGCCATTGTCGTTTTTCTCCTTTGGGGTGTGGCAAGGTTGATTCAAATTTTCGAGATGGTTTTTCGGGTAAATCTACATAGAATCAAGACGGAGATCGGACTCGCATTTCGGATCGGCAGTCCGACTTGTTAATCCAGCTTGTGGCTCTTCCGCTTAACACTCTCGCAAGACTTCTGGTTAGTCTCGAAGGGTGAGGGACGGCGGAATCAAACGACCTGACTAATTGACGCAGGGACGATAATACCCTTTACGGGAAAAGGCAAGAGTTACAAATCAAGAGTTTGTTTGCGAGCAACGCGTACGGTACTGACCTCTCTCAAAGCCTGGCTCCTGACTTTTGTGCAAAGCTGCTCATCACGGCTCAATGAGAACCTTAATCGATTCGCGATCATTCATCGCACGATAGCCGTCAGGCACTGCATCAAGATTTATGGTGCGATCAAAGACGCGGCCCGGATGAATCCGGCCTTCGACGATGTCGGGTAAAAGTTCTTCAATGTACGCACGCACGGGAGCAGGACCACCTGCGATGGTGACGTTCTTATAGAACGATTCATCGGCCAAAGGAATCGTTGTGTCCTGAGGTACACCGACACGACCAACCGCGCCGCCGGCACGAACAATGCCCAATGCGGTGGCGGTTGATTGCTCCAGGCCAACGCATTCAAGTACTGAGTGAGCGCCCAAGCCGCCAGTTATCTCAAGCACTCGCTCGACGGCTTCGGCGCCTCGTTCTTTCACCACATCGGTCGCGCCAAATTCCTCAGCCAGCGCAATACGGTCGCGATGATGGCCCAGCATGATGATCTGTTCGGCTCCAAGTCTGCGCGCTGCTATTACACCGCACAATCCTACCGCGCCGTCACCTACAACGGCGGCGATTTTACCTCGCGCAACCTTCGCAGTGACGGCCGCGTGATGACCTGTGCCCATCACATCCGAAAGAGTAAGTAGCGGCGCCATTAGTGCATCATCTTTTGCCACCGGCAAAGAAAAGAGTGTTCCATCGGCGAGAGGAATCCGAACTGCTTCGGCCTGGGCACCCGCGACTTCTGCGTTGCCGAAGAACCCTCCATGAACGCATGCCGTTTGTAATCCCTTCGCGCAGAACTCACACGTTCCGTCTGACCAGGCAAAAGGCATGATGACGAAGTCGCCGCGCTTTATGTTGCGAACGTCTTCGCCGATGTCTTCGACGACGCCGATCGCTTCGTGTCCCATGACAACGCCGGTCTCGCTCGGCTCCATTGCTTTATATGGCCAGAGGTCGCTGCCGCAAATGCAGGCACGAGTGACTCTGACGAGTGCGTCGGTCGGGTTGATAATGCGCGCGTCGGGCACGTTGTCGATCCGAACATCACCGGCCTTATACATAACAGTTGCTTTCATGACTTAATCCTTCTCGTATTAATGCTGGTCAAACTCTATTGCTCTGATTTTCCAGGCATAGTTTTACGATCACGTGCGGCATGATCGTTGATTTTCTCATCGCTATGCAGAATTTCAATGAAACGAAACACCAGTAATCTCTTTGCACAAGTTTAGAAATCTATCCTGCAACTGCACATCATCGGCTTCGGGGTTGTGACGGGCTTCTTTCTTATGATGGAAATAAAGTCCGCTTACCCTTGCCCTTTTGTCGTTGCTGACCGCAAGCCACGCCTGCGTCTCAAATCCTTTTGTCAGATCATCGGGTGCGCCTGGCCCACCCATCTTTGTAGGAACCCACCCGGGATCAACTGCATTCGCGTAAACCTCCGGCCAGTTCCGTGCTACCGCCATGCACAGCATCAACACATGCAACTTCGAATCAGAATAGGTGACGCGGCTGACACTGCTATCTAAACTCTCCAGCTTTGCACTTCCACCGAGATGCAGGCCAGAACTCAGGTAGATCAATCGTCGCGGTCTTTCTATGAGACACGTAAGAATGTAAGGCGCCAACGTGTTGACCGTAAAAGTTAGTTCCGCCGGTGCCTGGTAGACGCCGGCGTTATGAATCACTGCGTCGAAGTTTCCCAAAGCATTCACTTTTGCTGCTAGCTGTTTTGTCTCCGAGATGTTGCCAAGGTCGGCTGTCAGCACAGTTTCTGCACCGGGCACTTTTTCCAAAGCCTCTTGCGCCCGCTTTTCATTACGCGCATGAAGTACAACCTCATGCCGTTGTGCGACCAGTGCAGTTGCTGTCAACTGCCCCAAACCATCTGCCGAACCGGTGATGAAAATTCTTGCCATAAGCGACTAATGTGAATCCCCAACATGACGCGATTCTAATCGCGTCTGACACTCACGTCGCAGGGGTTCTTGCTCGACCTATTTGGGATATTGCTCAAAACGGAGCGGCTGTCAGTACATCGTATGGTGCAGTTTGCCGGTTACGAAAAAGTGTGTGATTCCTGCTAATTGTGAGGCTTTTTTAGGCTTCGCAAGAACAAGCAATGTTGGCGTTGATGGCGGAGGTAAGCCACGTTTGTCAGAGCTAGCACGCTTAACGAGGTAGCACGCTTAAACGTCGCTTAAACAAAGCGATATGGCTCTTGTAAGCGTAGTGTACATAATGTACATTGACCTAAAGGTGGAGACTACACATGCGAACGGCAGCTTCACTGACGACTTGGTTCGCGGCTGTATGTGTGTGGCTGTGCTCGGTGAATCCTGCCTCAGTGCAGGACCGAACTTACAATGCACCTGAATATTGGGACGGACGCCTGGACTGGTGCTTGGGGTTGGGCAAAGACTGCGGCCAGCCCGCCGCGAAGGCGTATTGTAACTGGCGGCGGTTTGAGGATGTTGTCGTATTTCGCGCCGAAGTTGTTGGTAAATCAGCTGCCACTCGCACGATCGGTACGAAGGAAACATGCAGCAACAACGTAGGATGCACAGCTTTCGCGTATATCACCTGCTCGAAACCAATCCCCCCGTCCAGAGTATTCAAAAATCCAGTATGGGAAGGCAAGCGGCTTGATGTGTGCCTGCAGTGGGCAACCAACTGTGGCAAGCCTGCAGCGGATGCATTTTGCAAGGCCAAAGGCTTCTCCGAAGCACTGCATGCCGATCCGGATTTCCAGCCAGGTAACTCGTCCACGAAGGTGATCAGCTCAGGCAGAGTATGCGAAGGACCTCGTTGCCGAGGTTTTCAGCAAATCGTCTGCAAATAACGAAAGCTGCAGCAGCGCGACCTTGCACGCTGGTTGTGACGGCAACGGTGCTTCTCCATTTCGAAAGCGCCGCAAGCTCAGTTAGGACCGCTAATGGTAGAGTCTTTCTACCCCCGCCAAACCACCAAGCGTTAAAAACGTCCAGCCCGGACCTGTTCCGTGCTTCTTTGCAAAAGCCTTCAGATCGCGAGGGGAGTCTTCCTCGGGACTGAGGCTGATAGAGTAAAAGAAAATGTCACGACCGACGCGGCCATCCAACATTTGCTGAACCTCAACCAGATGATGAGTAATCACCGGACAGATGTCCTTGCAGCGCGTGAACATAAACTGGATGACCACGCGCTTGTCCTTGACGAGACCGTCGTAGAAGCGAATCTTCTTGCCGTCCTGCGTAATTAGCTCGACATTCGAAAGGTGGCGACGCTGCAAAAGCTCGCGCGGTGAGCTGTTCTTGCCGTCGCGGATTCCTTGACCTGGATCCAGATCGATTCGTTAGAATCGACGAGAATACTTACCGAACAGTCACTAACGAACTCAAGCTCGACGGGCGACAAGACCGATCCTTGGTTGCGCACGTTACGAATAGGAAAGAAAGGAGCTTTGATCTTGGTTCTTTGAGATTGTTTGGAAGAAGTACCCAGCACAAAGATCAAAGTACAAAAGAATATGCTTAGCGAAACTTACCAGGACTTGAAATACTCGGTGCGCATGTTGCGCAAAAACCCGGGCTTTGCGTGTGTGGTCGTGCTCACACTCGCCTTAGGCATCGGCGCCAACACTGCGATCTTCAGTTTCGTCAACGCGGTCATTCTCAATCC
>Ga0134124_10004770_pt1 | contig 10900 bp, 11 predicted proteins | sample KB304_FD_96880 | JGI IMG/M metagenome (GOLD analysis project Ga0134124, IMG submission 96880) | Terrestrial soil microbial communities without Nitrogen fertilizer from Kellogg Biological Station, Michigan, USA - KB3-0-4 | ecosystem: Environmental > Terrestrial > Soil > Unclassified ... | reverse complement strand
GACGCCGATCCTCATCTGCTTGACGTCCTTCGCCCACCGACCGCCTTGGCTCTTGATCGTCACCCCTTGATCGGCAGATTTGATCGTCTGTTCGCCGAGCAAGAACCACTGGTCCGCAGCTCTGGCACTGCCCACAGCGCCCATGAGGACGACGGACGCGACAGCGAGAGAGGCCACCAAGGATCGTACCTTCATGGTTTTCCTTCCGTTCTCATCTCTTCCGTTCTCATCTTCGACGGGGCCGAAGATGAGTTTCCGCCTACCGCTTTGCTCCGATTCAGGCAGCGCCAAGGGACCCTTTCCGGATAGCAGACGGGAAGCCACGGCACTATCGGACCTTGGTCCCGATTTAGTTAGCTGTCGAATGGGGTAGGAGTGCATCTGGGAATCCGCTGGGAATTCGGACCGGGTGTGCTATGTCGACCAGGAGCCTACTGGGTTGGAATCGTGAGGATCGGAGGACTCTCTTTGCTGGCCGTCTCCACGAGCGTGAAGATGAACATGATGAAGCTGAACAAGCGCTTGGACATGACGTCCCGGTCGTCGATCCAGAACCACGAGTCGCGATAGGGCACGGCGACGAAGGCATCGGACGGGCGATCCGGGGAGTTGCCGATGCGGATCAAGGGCGGGATAGGCCCCTGACGGCCCATCTCGGGCTCCGCGGTCGCGTTCACGCGACCGCTAGCCACCTCGGCCTCGGGCACGGCGATCAAGGACGAGAGGTCGATCAGGATTTCCAGGATGGACCGGCTCAGGATGGCGATCTCCTTGTCGTTGGCCGCGATCCTTCCATACACCACCCGGAGATCCTCCGCGCTGGGGTCGAGGCCGAGGAGCTCCCTGACGGCCCCGATGTCCGCCTCGACGCTGGGCTCGACCTTCCGCCGGAATGTGAATAGAAGAGCCTCCTCGCGATCCATGCGGCGCACCCGCATCCCGAAGGCCCCGGAGAGCTGGATCCGGCGGAGCCGCTCGATGAGCTCGTAGAACTCCGGGTCCGCGCCCGCGGCCCGCGCCTCGCCCCCGTACCGGTTGCGAAGGCCGTTCACGGCGTGGACTGTGAGGCGGAGAATCAGGTCCACGGGGTATCCCGCCTGGATCAAGTTCATGAGGGCTGGCGGTGGGATCGGCGTCATCAGCGAGCGGGCGAAGCGCTCACCCATGAGCGGGGTGTAGGTGATCGTTGGGCGGTCGGTGAACTGGCCCTGGGCGCCCAGCCCGATGCTGCTATTGGGCACCCCGGGGACGACCGTACTCGTATTGAAGATGCTTCCGGCGGCCGAGAACGAGCTCTGTACGGTGTAGCCGCTGACGATCTGACCGACTTCGAGGAACATCGGGGCGTCGCTGTACCGGAGCTTGACCACGTTCAGCAGCATCTGCCGCTTCCACGATTCGGCCACGGCCGCGCTGTAGTCAAATCGATCCCGGCTCACTGTGGCCGGCCCGATGCTGCACCCGGCTAGAGCCACTAGGGCGAGAAGGAGAACGACGTGCATCACGGCGGCACGATAGCATGATGTGGCGGAACCTTGCTCGTGCGCTCAGCGATGAGCAGCCGACTAGATCGTCCGCACCCAACACTTTCCGTGATTGGCCCCTATTGAGCTGGACCCAAGCATGCCGCTCTTAGGCACCCCAGCCTCGTTCCGTTACCCCCCTTTGCCCCCTCGGCCTGGCAATTTGAATCTGGCTTCGATAAACCTCTGCCCTTGCTTCTCGCCCTCTAGGATGAGCCGATTGATGTTTTCTGACGAGCGGTCCAACTTGTCTTCATAGGTCAGAGTTTTTGCGAGATCTTCGGAGATCTCAATCATCGGGATGTGCCAAGGTTGGTCCCACAACAATGTATTGATCATTCAAGCCGATCTGTTCAACCCGTACGGCGAGATACCGCAGACGATGCAGCAAGCGAACGAGCGGGTTAAGGATATTCAGTACGCGAGCACACAGCGATTGAACTGGCACCGGATTCGAGAGCACGAAGAGCTGCGCGCCCCGCTGCAACGCGTGCTCGAGAAGATCGGCGAAGAGCATGGGAACGATGAAGACCTGCTGAGGCTGCCCGCCCTCTGCGAACCTCATTCGATCGGTTGGGTGCGCTTGGTCAATGACGGAAGCGCCCGTGCATCGCCATACAAGGACGTCGATTTCTCGCACCGAACCGTCACGGAGCTGTGGAAAGACGGCCTCGACGATGTGCGGAGAACGATGCGGGACGAGACGTGGAGAGCGGCGACCGAGGTTGCGCCAGGCTTCCATTTTTTAGAAGCGACAGCGGCTCGTTCGTAGGAAGGCATCACTCTTCGCCCACGAGAGCACCCGGCCGCACGAGAGCTAGACCAGAGCACGTGACCTTTTGGAGTGCTCCCCCAATCCTCTGGAAGCGCGGCGTGTGGTGACCGCGTGCAGCGCGTGACCCCTCGTCATTGCTGGTTGCGGGGGCTGGATTTGAATCAGCGACCTTTGGATTCTGAGGCGAGTACTCGCCGCAATGTCATCCAACGATTCCCAACGACAACGAAGACGATGTCCTTGGCTCCAGCAAATCTCGGCCGCGGTCTCGATGATGCATAATGGCGGGCAGATGACGATAGCGACGCTGCCGAAGCGCCTGGGTTTCTTCACGCGCCTTCTCGATCAGACGGACCCCGCCGAGCGGTACCGGCTGGCGACCGCGCAGATCATCCACGCCGAACGGTTCGGCTTCCATTCGGCCTGGATCGCCCAGCACCATTTCCATGAGGACGAGGGCGGGCTTCCCGCGCCGTTCGTCTTCCTGGCCCAGGTCGCCGCCCAGACAACGCGGATCCGCCTCGGGACGGGAATCGTGACCCTGCCGCTCGAGCTTCCGATCCGGGTGGCCGAGGACGCCGCCGTGCTTGATCTGATGTGTGGCGGCCGTCTGGAAGTGGGTGTCGGAGGCGGGGGCAACCTTTCCTCCTATGCGGCGTTCGGTCAGAACAGTGCCGAGCGCACGACGGTGCTCGTCGGACACCTTCAAGTGTTGCGCGACGCCTGGGCGGGGCGGCCGTTGCCTGGCGGAGGAGATCGGCTGTATCCGGCGAACCCGAGCCTGGTCGAGCGCGTCTGGCAGGCAACGTTCTCGGTCGAGGGAGCCAGGAGAGCTGGCGCCGCGGGGGACGGTCTCATGCTGTCGCGCACCCAGCCCCGGCCGCCCAATGCTCCCGACCTGTCGCTGGTCGAGATCCAGAACCCGATGATCGACGCCTACCTGGCGGCGCTGCCCGAGGGTCGGGAGCCCCGCATCCTCGCCTCGCGCACCGTGTTCGTGACCGATGACAACGACGAAGCCCTGCGTTTGGCCGAGATCGGGCTGGAGCGGCATCGCGCGCGCCTGAACAGATTGGGCCGCGCGACCGGAGATGGATCGCTGGACGGGATGATCGCCGCCATGGATGTGCATCTCGGAACGCCAGACAATGTGATCGCCTCGCTCCAGACGGACACCGCGCTCGCCCGGTCGACGGACGTTGCGGTTCAGGTGCATTCGATCGATCCGCCACATCCCTTCATCCTCAGATCGATCGAGCTGGTCGCCGAGGTGCTGGCACCCGCGCTCGGTTGGGGACGGGATGCGGCGTGTCGCGTGACCACTGAGCCAAGAGGACGATGAAGATGCCAGAGACAGACGCCGACGTCATCGATGCGCTGGTCGGGATCACGCCGGGGTCTCCCCTGGATGCGATCCGCGCTCGGCGACCGGAAGCGCGCGCTCACGCGCAGGCAACCTATCGGGCGTTGTTCGAGCCGGAGGCGCCCGGCAACATCAGTGCGCAGGAGCGTTTCGCGGTGGGTTCATTCGTCGCCGGCCTGCATGGCGCCACGGCGATCGCGGCCAGTTATGCCGCGCGGCTCGCCGAGAGCGGAGCTGTGCCGGCGCTGAAGGATGCGGTTGACGTGGCCATCGCGGAGGCCAGGACCAACGGCCCCTATGGCCGCTACCCGGCGGGGCCGCTGAGCCGCGAAGACACGGCCGGCTTGAGCTATCGCGTGGGAGCGGCGATCCGCCGGGAGCTCGGTCCGCGCCTCGCCGCGGCCTTCGAGCACGTGCACATGCTCGTCTTCCACCCGCGCGACGCCGCGCCGGCGGCGCTGCAGGCGCTACTAGACGCCGGCTGGTCCACCACCGACATCGTGACGCTCTCGCAGATCGTCGCCTTCCTGTCCTTCCAGATCCGCGTGGTCACTGGATTGCGCATCCTGGCCGCTCGTCCCTGACCCGCGAGGTGCCAACATGAGCGACAAGGTCCTGGTTCCCCCGGAGCACACAACGCCCGCCGCGTTCACCCGAGCCCAGCTCGACTGGCTCCCCTGGCTCGAGCCGCTCGCCGTCGATGCAATGACCGAGCGCCACATGGCGAGTCTCGTGGACGCCGCGCGTGTGAAATCGCCGTACTTCCGCCTCCTCGCCCGCGACCCGGACGCGCTGGAGGCCAGGACGCGAACCGACAAGGACATCTTCTACAACCCCGATGCCGGCCTGCCGCGGGCCGAGCGCGAGCTGGCCGCCGCCGCGACGTCCCGCTTCAACGGATGCGTTTACTGTGCCTCCGTGCATGCGCGCCACGCCGCGACTTACTCGAAGCGCGAGGCCGACGTTCAGCGCCTGCTCGACGCCGGCGTCACCGCCGATCTCGGAGAGCGCTGGAACGCCATCGTCGCGGCCTCGGTGGCGCTGACCGCGACGCCGAGCGTGTTCGGACCGGAGCATGTCGACCGCCTGCGTCGCTCAGGACTCGATGATCTGGCCATCGCCGACGTCATTCACGCCGCCGCCTTCTTCAATTGGGCCAACCGCCTGATGCTCTCGCTCGGCGAACCGGCGGCCACGGCCTCGGCATGACGGTGATTGACCGTTTGAATGAGCTCCTCGAGGCAGAGCGGGCGGGGGTGGACACACTTTCCCGCCTGTTCCCCGAGGCCCGCAGCCCCGAGATGCAGAAGCTCTTCGAGGAGGTCAGAAACGACGAGGCTTGGTCCTGCGCCGGGCTCGTCCGCTCCATCAAGACGATGGGCGGGACCATCTCGGAGAAGAAGGGAGACTTCGCGGAGAAGGTGATGCGTGAGCCTACCCTCGCCGCCCGGCTTCGGTTGCTGAACCGGGGGCAAGGATGGGTCGTCAAGCGGCTGGATGGTCTTCTCGGCGAGACCCTCCCTGCGTCAGTCCTCGGCTTTCTCGAAGAGATGAAGACGCGCCACATCACGAACATTGACGCCTGCGAGCGGTTGGCGGAGTCTCTCAACTGAAAGCTGAGCCCTCGCCTCTCCGCTGAGGCCTTGACGAACAGCCACTCGAACAAGCTGTCGCCGACGAACGCCAGTGCCGCGATGCCGGCACGAAGCCGATCGCAGACCCGACAGGCGAACGTCCGATAGCGCACCTTCGAGAGTCCCGAGCACTCAGCGCGCCGGCGGCGCCAGGAAGAACGCTCGGGCGACAACTCACGCCCCGTCAATGAAGGGGCTGTGGCTCGCCGTAGATGAAGTCATCCATCATGACGATGTCGTGTTTGCCATCATCATCCGGCCCCGGAGCGATGTCGCCGCTCGTGATCCGCACCCGAGCGATGCGCGCATCGCCAAACAGGATGCCGAAGAAGGACAGACTCCCATCGCCTGGCGAGGCTGGGACGAAACTGCTAAACAGCAGCTCGCCGTGTGGGTCGAAGTACTCGATCAGCGTGCTGGCCCCACGGTTTCCTTGCTTCTTGCCAGGCCCGCTTCCATCCGGCTGGTCGACGTCTGTGAAGACCGCGCCGAAGCCACGGATCGTTGCTGGGACATCCCCGTTGGTGCCGGGTACGAAGAACAAAGCGTCGGTGATGTTGCTGCCCACCGGGGTGAACAGGCGCAAAGGGCTGAAGGTGCTGAAGGTAGTAGCGTAGGTCGGATTGTTGAAGAGCCCCGCAAGGCCGCCCTGCGGCCCGCCCGATGGGGGAGCCTGCGAAAGGCCCGTCCCCGGTGTGGTGAACTGGCCGCCGCGGGTGTTCAAGAACACGTTGAACGGCGTTACCGGGGCCGTAGTCGTGTCGTTCGCGCCGCCGCCGTCCCAGTTGATCTCGCGGCGACCGGTCGCGAGCGGGCCCGGTGCGTTGCCGTTGTTGGGCTCCCCCAGCGCAGCGCGGAACTCATCGACCGAGCCCTGAATCGAGTCGGCGGTTGGCCCGGCTGCCTGGAATACGATCGGCGGAACAAACTCCTTTGATGTGTTGCCCTGTGCGCCCGCCTGGGGAACCGGGACTGACACCAGGACCGACAGCAGGCCAAAGGCGGCTACGACTGTTGAGAGAATAGGCTTCTTCATCGCTGCATGCTCCCTCTGTATGCCGATAACCCACCACCGCGAAAACCCGCCACCGCGAAGCTCCCGATAGCGTACCTCCGATAGGTGCCCGGCGCGACGCCCCGACCAGCCAGCCTCGGGGCGAGAGGACATCCACGGGACCACGCAGCCATTCATGGCCGCGTCAAGTCGTTACGAGACCGTGTCCTAGATCCTGTCTCAGCCACTGTCTTGCGCCACAAACGCACGTCCGCCCGTGCCCTACTCTTGCGGCCCGACGGTGATGATCTTCTGATCCGCGGTGGTCTCACTATCGACGACAGCGACAGCGCAGGCCAGGAGGCCGAGGTCTATGTTATCTACGCTCCTCGCCGTAGCGTTCTGAGGTATGGTGCGGTCCGGAATCCTGTTCGAGAGGGAGGATACGCATGCTTCGCTTCGCGCTTCCCGCCGTCCTGTTCCTCGCGCTCGTGGCGCCTGCGGCCGCCGAGTATCCGGAGCGGGCCCTGACGATCGTCGCTGCCTACCCGGCCGGCGGCATGGTGGACATCGTCGCACGCCCGATGGCCGAATCGATGAAGAAGACGTTCACGAAGGGCGTCGCCGTCCTCAATCGACCGGGCGGCGGCGGTTCCGTCGGGATGGCGGAGGTCGCGCAAGCGAAACCCGACGGCTACACCGTCATCCTCGCGCCGAACTCGACCCTGGTGATCCATCCGCAGCTCAACGAGCTGCCGTACAAGACGCCGGACGACTACGAGCCCATCCTGAACACGATCACGTTCTACACGCTCCTCACCGTGAAGGCGGACGCGCCGTGGAAGACCATGCAGGAGTTCATGGCCGCCGCCAAGGCGAATCCCGGCAAGGTCCGCGTCGGCTCGCCCGGCGAGGGTACGATCAGCCACCTCACGCTCGAACGGTGGCAGGGCTCCGGCGGATTCAAGACAACCCATGTACCGTTCTCCGGCTGGGGTGAGACGAGCCCCGCCCTGCTCGGCGGCCACATCGACGCCGCCATGGCGCAGCCCGGGGAGGTGAAGCCGCTCGTCGACGCGAAGAAGCTCCGCGTCCTGGCGGTCGCGAGCCCGCAGCGGCATCCGTTCTTCCCGGAGGCGCCGACGGGCAAGGAAGTGGGGCTCGGAGACGGGATCGGGACGTGGTTCGTTCTCACGGCCCCGAAAGGAACGCCGGGGCCCGCGCTGAAGGTACTCCACGATTCCGCGAAGGCCGCGCTGGAGGAACCGTCGTTCGTCGCGCTCATGAAGTCGCGCGGCGTCGACATCGACTACAAGAGCGGCGACAAGCTTCGCCAGGAGCTCGTGCGTGAGCAGAAGGAGTGGAACGACGTGCTCAAGCGCCTCGGGATGATCAAGAAGTAGGTGCTCGCGCGGGCCGTTCCTCTCATCCTGCTGGTCGCCGCCGGAGTCTATCTGACCGTGGCGCTCCGGCTGCCGTTCGGGGCGGCCGCGCGTCCGGGCGCGGGCTTCTATCCTGTCATCGTCGCGGTCTTCGCGATCGTCGTCGCGCTGGTGGCGACGGCGAGCGCGTTCCGGGGCGCGCCGGGTGCCGGGGCTGTTGAGCTGGACGCCGCCCCCCGCCGCCGCGTGATGATCACGGTGGTGGCACTGGTCGCGTTCTGTCTCGTGTTGCCCTGGGTCGGCTATCCCGCGGCGGCGTTTGCGTTCGTGACCGTCGTCCTCCGTTACCTCGGCGGCCGCTGGACGACCGCGCTGCTCACGGGCGTGCTGAGCTCTGCCGGCTCGTACGGACTCTTCGCCGTGCTCCTCGATGTTCCGCTCCCGCACGGGCCCTGGTGAGCTGACGGATGGGACCGCTCGAAGGCCTCGCCTACGGGTTCTCGATCGCGCTCCTACCCGGCAATCTGTTCGCGTGCTTCATCGGCGTCCTGGTCGGGACGATCGTCGGCGTGCTGCCCGGCATCGGGCCCGTCGGCGCCATGGCCCTCCTCTTGCCGTCCACCTTCGCGATGCACCCTGCCACCGCGCTGATCATGCTGGCGGGCATCTACTACGGCGCCATGTACGGAGGCTCGACCACATCCATCCTCGTCAACGTCCCCGGCGAGGCCGGCTCGGTCGTCACGTTGCTCGACGGATACCAGATGACGAGGAAAGGGCGGGCGGGCGCCGCCCTCACGATCTCCGCCGTCGGCTCGTTTTTTGCCGGCACCGTCGGGGTCGTCGGGATCATGCTGGCGGCGGGCTGGCTCGCCGACGTCGCCATTCAGTTCGGGCCCCCGGAATACTTCGCGATCACCCTCGGGGGGATCCTGCTCCTCTCCCGCCTGTCGGGCGGCTCGATCCTCAATGCCTTCGTGATGGTCGCGCTCGGCTTGGCACTCGGCACCGTCGGGATGGATTCGATCTCGGCCCTGCGGCGGTTCACGTTCGGCTCCGTGCAACTCGCGCAGGGAATCGAGCTCGTGCCCGTGATCATGGGCGTCTACGGCGTGGCGGAGGTACTGCTCCTTGCGGAGGAGGGAATTGCGAAGACGCAGATCGCCAGCGTGAAGCTTCGCGAGCTCCTTCCCACGCCCGAAGAATGGCGGCGCTCGACGATGCCGATCGCGCGCGGCTCCGTCGTCGGCTTCCTCACCGGGCTCGTACCCGGCCCCGCGGCAGTGCTATCGACCTTCATCTCGTATACCGTCGAAAAGAAAATGTCGAAGACGCCCGAGAAGTTCGGCACCGGCATGATCGAGGGCGTGGCGGGGCCGGAGGCTGCCAACAACGGGGCCACCGCCGGCGCGATGGTGCCGCTCCTGTCGCTCGGCATCCCCTTCTCGCCCGCGACGGCCATCCTGCTCGGCGCCCTGGTGGTCCACGGCCTGCAGCCCGGGCCGCTCATGATCAGCCAGCGGCCGGAGGTCTTCTGGGGCTTCGTCGCAAGCATGTACATCGGCAACCTCATGTTGCTGATCCTGAACCTGCCTCTGGTCGGTGTCTTCGTGACCGTGCTGCGCTTGCCGCAACACGTCCTCGCGACGCTCGTGCTGCTGCTCTGTCTCGTCGGCGCCTTCAGCCTGAGCAACAGCTTCCTGGACCTGTGGGTGCTCGTCATCTTCGGCGTGTTCGGCTACGCGTTGCGAAAGCTCCGCGTGGACCCGTCCCCGATGGTAGTGGCGTTGGTCCTGGGCCCGATGATGGAAAAGACGCTGCGCCAGGCACTGTTCCTCACGCGCGGCAGCGTCGTCGACCTCGTGGCGCGCCCCCTGTCGGCGACGATCCTCGTCCTCGCCGCCGCCGCGCTCTTCGCGCCGCTGCTCGTACGGCTCGTGCGCGGGAGAGGCTTCGCGAAGCCGACTCCCTGAGGTGGAGCGCCTCACTTCTTGATCGGCTCAAACACGGGGAGGTTGAGATCCACGTCCCACGACAGTTTCAATCGTTCCTCCCCTGACTCGCTAAAGAGTCCTTTACTTTTCAGCAGCAACCGCTTTCCGTCGAATTTGTAGTTCGAGAACTGGCGCAAGTCCTCCGGCTTCCACGCGACAGTCCTGGCGACCGTCGTTCCCGGAACCACATAGCTCAAATTCACCTGCCAGACCTGACGGTTCTTATCCAGGAAGAGGACCAGCGCCGCAAAGTCACTTCTCCGCAGCTCCCTGGCGCCATTCTCGAGGATGTCCGCGCGGGCCGCCTCGGTGATCGGCTTGGTGAAAAACTGAATTTCGAGACCATCCGTATTCCCGAGCAGGGTGTGGGTAAGTGTGACAAACGCGCTTTCCGTCACGATCTTGCTGGCGCCGGATCTGAGGACTTTTGAGCCACTCACTTCCAATTCGAAGAGAGCCTTCGTTCGAAAATCCTGCGGACGAACGACGGCGTCCGAATACGCGCCGGGCGCGTTCACGACACAGCAAAGGGCAGCCAGCGCAACGGCTGGAAGGACAGACCAATGAGGACGCATATCTGTAGGCCTCCCGTCCGACTCGTTCGTAAACATGGTCCCCGGAGCGACTACCCGCCGGGACCTGCCCATGCCTGAAAGCCGGGGCATCCGTGTGGAGGCGGTGCAACGCGCGTGCCCGAGCCAAAGGGCACGAGAACAATTCCCTGACGAGTCAAAGTGTCGAGCGATGACACGAATGGCAGACCGCTTGCCCCGATGACAAGCGAGCGCATCGGGATTGCAGAGCAGCCGAAGAGAACGACGTCTCGCGGCTACCCGTGGTCCCAGCGAGACGATCACGCGCCGGCGCGCGAGGGGTCGGCGAAGCTCAGCCTTCGCGAACACCCCTCGCGCGCGGCGCGGAACTGTCGCAGAGAGCTATCAGATGACGTCCTTGGCCTTGAGATCCTCGAGCTCGTGCGCGCTCAAGCCGAGCCACTCGGTATAGATCGCGGCATTGTGCTCGCCGAGCATCGGTGAGCGGTCCACCGCGACGTGCGAGTCGGACATCTTCACCGGCCATCCGGGCAGGGTGAACTTGCCGCGCTTGGGATGATCGACGGTGACGATCATCTCGCGCTTCTGCAGCGCGGGATCCTGTGTGATCTCCATCGTGTCGTAGACGGCCCCGGCGGGAACGCCTGCGTCGCCGAGGATCTGCATGACCTCGGCCTTGGT
>Ga0134124_10004769_pt1 | contig 10901 bp, 12 predicted proteins | sample KB304_FD_96880 | JGI IMG/M metagenome (GOLD analysis project Ga0134124, IMG submission 96880) | Terrestrial soil microbial communities without Nitrogen fertilizer from Kellogg Biological Station, Michigan, USA - KB3-0-4 | ecosystem: Environmental > Terrestrial > Soil > Unclassified ... | reverse complement strand
TTCCAATCCGCCGCATGGATGGTATCCACTACCGAAAATGTTTCCGATGAATCATCCTGCAGGACCGCATAACCATCGCGCGTGGAACGATCGGTCGACGGCATGTCTTCCGGCGCCACGACTGTTTCCCGCAAGACGCATCCCAATGCTTCCGGCAAAGGCGCCCGAATCCCCGGCAACGGCTGGCAACGGGTTGAAATCTCAACCAACGCTTCATCCACCGACTTGTAGGAGACGACGTGAGGAGACTCTAATTTCTGTTTTACTGGCGGTGGGGGGACATTTGATTTGAGTCTTGCGACCTCGTCTCCTGCGGAATTGATAGTCCGCCCCTTCCAAATCGGCACATCCTGCTTCAACCGGTCCATGAACCCCGCCAACATCGCAAACGCCTCGGCCCGATGCTTCGCGGTAATGCCCACATAAATCGCCGTTTCACCCACGGGAATCGCTCCGATGCGATGGATCACGCGCGCGGACAGGCACGGATGTTTTTCCGACAGGGATTCGAGGATCGACCGCATCTGGTTCTCCGCCATCGGCGAATAAGCCTCATATTCGATCGCCGAGATCGCCTGCCCGTTCTCCAGGCCGCGGACCGTTCCGGCAAATTCGGCGAAAGCGCCGACATCGCCGGTTTGCTTTCCCGGCGATTCGACAACAATCGGTTGTCTCGTAATTTGAATTTCAATTTCCATTGTCAATCGATCTCACGCCAAGGACGCCAGGAACGCAAAGGTTAAAAACCGTTTTCCTTTGCGATCTTTGCGGCCTCTGCGTGAGACTTCGTCTTCATCCCCCCGACACCGGCGGGATAAGGGCCACTTCATCGGCATCAGAAAAAATCGTGCCGGCCTCGGCATATTCGCCGTTGCGCGCCAGGCGGGTCGTTTTTTGAAACGGCGCCAACTTCGGTTGCGCCTGGGTTAGCCTGGCCCACACTTCGTCTATCCGCAGCGGCCCCGAAATCGTCAGCGACATTTCCGAAACACCGACGGCATCTTTGACCTGGGCAAAAAATAAAATGTGCATATCAAGCCGTTGCCTCGAGGAGCAATTTAGTGCCGGCGAAAACCAAGACACCCGCCAATACCCGGCTGAACGTAACGCTGCTCCAGCGGCGGGCGCCCAGATGCGTTCCCAACAAAGCCCCGATTACGGCGGGCACCGTCAGCCACAGGAGAACACCGGCATGCGAGACTTTTTCCCAGCCCGCGCCGACCAGGCCAGCGATGGAATTGACGACGATGAAGCCGGCCGCAATACCGCCGGTCGTCCTGGGCTTTACCCAGCGAAACACATAGAGCAGCGGGCTCAGGAACACCCCGCCCCCGATGCCAGTCAGCCCCGCGAGAAATCCAAGGACCGCACCGATCAAGAGGGCCAATGGCAGGAAGAATGGATGCAACACCACGTCATCCGTTTGCCAACGGGAACGCAGAAACAAGGTTACGCCCGCGACCGTCAGCACGGCACCCAGGACGATTTTGTACACCTGGGGTGTGATATGGATTTTCGATCCGAAATAGGCGCAAGGAATTGAAACCACTGCAAACGATGCCAATACCCTCCAATCAAAATGTCCCGCCCGCCAGAACCGGAACCAGGCGACGCCGGCCACTAAAATGTTGGTGATCAGGACGGCGACTTTTGCCGACGTCGGCGCGACCCCGAGCAACGCCAACGCCGCGAGGTAACCCGTCGCGCCGCCGTGGCCGACTGAAGAATAGAAAAAAGCGACCGCGAAAACGGCTGTCAACAGGATGACCCAGCTAAGGGCGGTGAAGTCATGCATACGTCTTGACCTGGAAACTTCACCAGAACCGTTATCTTTTGTCAAATATAACGGCCGGTAGTTACCGGGCGTTGCCGGGCCACCCGGGGCACCAACTATTTGCCGAGCAGTTTTTGGAAAGTTGCCCAATCCTTTTTGGAAGCCTTCAAACTCGCGGATTCCATGCGGCGATACAGCCGCAGGACCTGTCGCCCGGTCTCCGTCAACCGCGCGCCGCCGTGCTTATTTCCGCCGCGAACGGCTTCAACCACCGGTTCCCGGAAACAATCGTTCATCGTCTGCACCAGCGACCACGCGCGCATGTACGACATATCCATGCGTTCGGCCGCCTCGCCGATCGACCCCGTCTCCGCCACCAATGCCAGCAGATCGGCCTTGCCGGGACCAAACGCGATCTTTTTGCCGGATACGACCCGCAGTCTTGGCAATAGTGAAGATTTAGATTTCATCGCGGCCCGGCTTCATCCGTAGCGTACGCCTCCGGCGTGCGGGTCAGGAAGCATCCTGCTTCCTCATCGAAGCGAGACGCTTCGTTACCCGCAGGCAGGATGCCTGCGCTACGAGGTCATCTTAGCAGCAGCTTCCGCATCGCCTGCAATTCTTTTTTCCGCTTCGCATCCACCTTCGGAAACGCCGGCTTCATCCGGTTCATCGCATCAAGAATGATCTGCGAAATAATCAGCCTGGCGTTTTTCTTGTCGTCAGCCGGCACCACGTACCAGGGCGCATGCCTGGCACTGGTCGCCGACAGGCACTCCTCATACGCCTTCATGTATTGCTTCCAGAAATTGCGCTCGGCGATGTCGTCGCGACCAAACTTCCAGTTCTTGTCCGGGTCGTCGATGCGCGCCAGGAACCGCTTTCGCTGTTCGTCTTTCGACAGGTGCAGGAAAAATTTGATGACATGGGTGCCGTTGCGGACCAGGTGTTTTTCCAGTTCGTTGATGGAATGATAGCGGTGTTGCCAGAATTTTTTGTCGTCCAGCGATTCTTCCGGCAGGTTCTCGGCCTGGATAATTTCCGGATGCACCTTCGCGATCAATACCTCCTCGTAATAGGAACGGTTGAAGATGCCGATATTGCCCCGTTCGGGCAGGCATTGCGTCGTGCGCCAGAGAAAATCGTGTTCCAATTCCCGGGTGCTCGGATGTTTGAAACTGAAAACCTGGCAGCCCTGGGGGTTTACCCCGGAAAGCACATGCTTGATCGCGCCGTCCTTGCCCGCCGCATCCATCGCCTGAAAAATCAACAGCAACGCATACCGGTTATGCGCGTAGAACCGGTTCTGCAGACCCTGCAATTCTTCGACGTGCTCGCCGAGGACCTTTTCGTAGTGATCCTTGGACTGGTAAAAGTTATCGACCCGGGTAGGCCATTGTTTCAACCGGACCTTTTCGCCCTCGTCCACCTTGAATTTTTTGGAATCGATCCTCATTGGTGGGCAATCTAGCGGATTTCCCTTCGCGGCGCAAATTCGCCCAATCGGAGCGCGCGTTGTCCCAACGCGCAGCGCTCCCGCGAGTCCGAAAATCAACATGGAGATCCGGCAGTCATGGTGATGGCACCGTGCTGCGGCCTGGGACAGGCCACGCTCCGATGTTTTTCGTTTGGCTTGAATTCGGGCGTGTCGCCGTGGATGATGGCGCGAATTGTCCAAGTGAAAACCCTGCACAAATACCTGACCCTGCAAGTACTCGCCTCCCTGGCGTTGACGGTGTCGGTGTTCACCTGCGTGCTGCTGCTGGGCAATGTCCTCAAAGAGATCCTCAACCTGCTCCTGAACGGCGAGGTCCGCATCTGGATCGTTTTCGAAGCGATCGGCCTGTTGATCCCCTTCGTCCTGGTGTTCGCCCTGCCGATCGGATTTATCACCGCGACGCTCCTGGTGTTCGGACGGTTCAGCGCCGACCAGGAATTGACCGCCGCCCGGGCCAGCGGCATCAGCCTGCTTTCCCTTGCCGCACCCGTCGTAGCGTTAAGCCTGCTCTGTTGTGCCTTGAGCGCATGGATCAACACGGACCTGGGACCTCGTTCGCGCGTCGCGTACAAACGGCTTCTCCTCGACGCCCGCGGAGACCTCGCCAGCATGCGGTTGCCCGAAGGCCGTCTCATCTATGATTTTCCGGGATACATCTTCAGCGTCGGCAAAAACCGGTATGGCAACCTGGAAGACGTGTCCATCTACGTTCTTCCCAAAACGACCAACGATCTCACCGAGTACATGCGCGCCCCGCGCGGCAAAGTCGAAATTGATTCCGCGAAAAAACAAATGGTGATCCGCCTCTACGACGCCAACGGGCTCGCTCTTGGCGGAACCCATGCCGGCACTCTCGAGGCCCCGGAATGGGTCACCGAACCGGTGGTTTACTCGACGAACAAAGTCGACCTAAAACCGCGCATCAGCGACATGACCCTGCCGCAGTTGAAGCAGGAACTCCATGACCGGGAACAACTGTACAATTTGCTGCCGGCGACCAATTCCGCCGCCGAATGGCGCGCCCAGACCCGGAACATTGATAAACTGGTGCAACAGGCCCGGTCCCAGATGCACCAACAGATCGCGTTCTCGTTTTCGTGCTTCGCGTTCGCCCTGGTCGGCATCCCGCTGGGCATCCGGGTCCATCGGCGCGAAACCAACATCGGCATCGCCGTGGCCCTCCTGCTCGTGCTGGTCTATTACAGCTTCGTCATTCTGGGAAGTTCCCTGTCCGGCAAACCCGAATTGGCCCCGCACCTCATCTTCTGGCTGCCCAATTTCATCTTCCAGGCCGTCGGCGCCGTCCTGCTGTGGCGCGCGAACAAGGGAATTTCTTAGTTTTTAATTTTGAGTTTTGAGTTTTGAGTTGATGCAGGAACTCAAAATTAAGGACTAAAAACTCACAACTTCCGCCGGAAAACTTTCCCCACGGCCGCCTGGTCCACGGGTTTGATGATCATTTCGTCGATGTTCACGTGCGCGGGACGCGTGGCCACCCAGACGAGTGTCTCGGCGATGTCCTCAGCGGTGAGCGGATTCGCGCCTTCATAAACTTTTTTTGCTTTGGCCTTATCTCCCTTGAAACGGACCAGCGAAAATTCCGTTTCCGCCAGGCCCGGATCCACGGTGCCGACGCGAATGCCCGTGCCGAATAATTCCAATCGCAATGCCCGCGTGATCTGCAGTTCGCCCGCCTTGGCCGCGCAATAGACCGCGCCGCCTTCGTATGCCGTATGGCCGGCGACCGACCCGATGTTGATAATCGTCGCGCCGGCATCGCGCGGCATCAGCGGTAACACCGCCCGGGTCACGCGCAGCACGCCGAGGACATTCGATTGGATCATCGCCTCCCAATCGGCATCTTTACCCTCCGCCACCGTTTCCAGGCCGTGCGCCCCGCCGGCGTTGTTCACCAGGACGTGGACGTTCGGAAAAGACTTTAGGGGCTCGGTTTTTGGGTCTGGGGCCTGGGGTTTCAGGCCGTGGATTTTGGATTGGGCCCAGGAAACAAATGTTTCAACGCTCGCGGTTTGCGCCACGTCGAGTTCATGGAACAAGGCATCCATCGCGCCGGCCGCTTTGGCTTGGGCCGCAACCTGTTTTAAACGGTCGACCCGTCGCGCGCCCAGCAGCAATCGGGCGCCTTCCGCGCCAAACGCCCGCGCCGCGGCGGCCCCGAATCCGCTCGAAGCGCCGGTAATCAAAACCCATTTTCCTTTAAGCGAATGTTTCAATGCGATGCCTGTTTACCCACTCGGATTACACGTATTCATGCGGGTGATCCGGCCCGGTGGTATCGGCTGGCGCCGCTCCTGCCCGCGTCCACCGCAATGCCTCGTGACAGATGGGGCACCGGGTAAAAACGTCGAGCTTCCGGTAGTCTTTCTTTATAGGATGACCACAGGTGTCGGAGAAATAAATCGCCGACACATCACAAACTTCGCCGCTGATCCAAACTGATTTGTCCGTTTTGCTCATTTTGTGCTGCACCTCCCAGACAACTAACCAATGTTCAAGCGACCCGGCAAGCTCTGTTCATACCCCGTCTTTGGCCGTTTTTATACCCCCTCCTTGCAAAACGCACTTGACGAAACCCGTTGTCCTACAATTAAGTAGACGCCTACAGGCTAAACAACGATCAGAAAAGTTGCCTCGATTAAACGACAGAAGTGGAACGGTTATGACAAAAAACGGACATCATCATCGAGTTTTCTGGAGCAGCGGCGAAAAATGCGAAGTCGCCGGAACCTATTTCTCCATGTGTTGCGGCATTCGATTGGAATTCAACTTTGTTGCCGGCGACACCTTTGTCCGCTGCCCGGATTGTCGGAAGAAAATCAAATGGGAACGCGTGAATACCGCCGGCCATTAAGGCAATCACGTCTTCAAGAACTTTCGGCCGACAACGGCTCCGCCCAATAAAACCACACTGCCAAGGGCCGCCGCGCCCCAGGTAATCGGATGCGCTTTGACGTGTCCAACCATCCGCTGCCGTAACCGCCGCAACGTCGCGCGGTTCTTGAGTTCATGCGATTCCCCGGCGATCCGTTCCTTGGTTTGCAACACCTGCTGTTGAAGTTGTCCGCTGGAAGGCTTCGATGCGGTTTGGCCTGCGTCCGCCTGCGTCCGGGTGCGGGCAACGGGCTCGCCATTGGATTTGGCAGCCTGCATCGCCTTTGTAGGCAAAGGAGACATATGGGCCAAGGCGTTCCAACCTTTGAGGGCCAGCATGGCGCCAATGATGATTACCGCCAGGCCGGCGATGGTGAACCCGATGAAAGTCGCCAGCAACGGATCCAGCCCCAACCCTTCAAAACCGTATCCGATCAGCAATCCCAGGCCGGCCATGAGGATAATTGAACCGGCATAGGCCGCAAATCCCCCGACAGCCAGTGCCGCGGCGTGTTTGCTATAATGGGAAATTTTTTCAGACATCTCCTGCCGCACCAGCGTCAGTTCTTCCCGCACGAAGGCTTTGAGATCATCGGCAAGATTCCGGAGCAGGTCGCCCAGCGGCAACCGGCTGATCAAAAAATCACGCATTCGTTCGTCCAAAAATCTCATTACCCCAATATCGGACTGCTGCGATCGTTTTCAAGGGGGCTACTATCCCGCAATTATGTCGGGGGGAACACCGTATTCGAGCCAAGAAGAAATTTCTGAACGTTATGAATTCATTGCTTCGAGCTATCTCCCCGTTCCCTTTTCACATCCTGTCCATCTTGTTCATCCTGTCGCGTCTCTCCGAATAATGGGGGGGAAAGCAGTGGACAGGATGTACAATATTTACAGGATAAAATCCTGGTAAAAATTCCGGAAGGTCCAGTTACGCCGGCGCTGAAGGCGGAACGTCACTCATGGCGGCGTTGCGCAATTGCTCCACTTCCGTCAAGGCCGCCTGCAGTTGCATCACCAATTTTTGGCGTTCGATGGCGTGACGGATCGTGCGGATCAGGATTGGGCCGGTCAGCGGATATTTAGGCAGATAATCCTGCGCTCCCCGCTGGATCGCCTGCGCCGGCAAAGATTCGTCGTTGTATCCGGTCAGAACGACAATCGCCGTGCGCGGCGCCAGGGCGTGGAGATGTTCAAACGTGTCGAACCCAAAACTGTCCGGCAAACTCAGGTCCAGGAGAATGATGTCAAAACCGCCCTGCTCCAATGCCTCGTCGGCATCCTTCAACGTCCGCACGTGGCTCACATTGAATTGCGTCTGCTTGGATTGGGCCAGGAAACTTTGCACCAGCTCAGCGTCGGCCGCATAATCTTCCACCAACAGGATATTAATACGATCTAGTGACTGGTTCATAACTTTGTTGGGGGTTGACGTTTCTGGCTAAGTCAATCTGATACGCCAACCTGAATAATTCAACCAAAATTTATTCCCCTCTTTGGGTGACTCAGGGGGTTATTGTCGCCGGCGGGGCCGCCTTCGGCGCCGGTACCGCACATTCGACAAATTCGCGGGTAATCGCGCCGTCCTTGATCGAGCAGACGAAATAACCCTTTTCCTTCGTGCCGTCGTGATTGTTCCGCTTCAACGCGCAGCATTTATCCGTCGTCAATGCCACGTCACCTCGCTTCCGTTCGGTAAACGCATGGTAATGCCCGTTGTAAACCGCGTGCAGGTTGAATTCCCGGAACCGTTCCAGGAGATCATCGGCATTTTTCGGACGGTATTTCACGTCCGGCCCCATCGGGAAATGCGTAAAAACGATCGTCGGCTGTTTCTTGTTCAAATCCTTGAGGTTGTCGTCAAGCCACGCCAGCGTCGCGGCCGATACCGACGTATTGTTCGCATGCTGGCCCTCCGACGAATCCAACCCGACGAACTGCCAGCCGCGATGCTCGAAATGATAGTTCAACCGCGACGGGAAAATTTCTTCGTACGCCGACCGATCCGTCTGCGTCAGGTAATCGTGGTTTCCGATGACGGGATAGAATGGAACGTCCAGCCCTTTGAAAAGGTCGCGTACGGCTGCGAAATGCTCGCGTTTGCCATCGTCCGCCAAATCGCCAACTACCAGGCACAACTCCGCCTCGTGCGTCTTCATGCCGCGCAACACTCCTTCCAGCCATGCGCCGCATTCGTCGTCCAGGTAATGCAGGTCGTTGACCTCAATGAATTTGAAATCCTTCGTCCCACCGAAAAGCCCCGCCTCCAATCGCCCCGGCCACATGCCGAGCGCCAGCAACGTCCCTGCCCCGATCCGCTTGAGCGCATCACGCCGTGTGAACAACGAAGGTTTCGTGGGCATGATGGCATTTTACCGCTGACAAATGGCGGTTGCGAGGAGATTCAAGCGCCCCCGATAGCCCCCTACGAGGCGCAGTCGTGGGTTAATTGAGTTGCGGAGTGCGCCCGTCCCCGGGCGCAGCAACGCTCTCCATGCGAATGCCCCAATATTAGAGAAACGCCCGTCGGATCACATTGCTGCGTCCGAGACGGACGCACTCCGGCGCACTTAACAATTGCGCAGGCAAAAAATATTCATAGAATAGTCGGACGTGGTCGGGGTCGTAGCTCAGTTGGTAGAGCGCTTCGTTCGCAATGAAGAGGTCAGGGGTTCGACTCCCCTCGGCTCCACCATCCTTCGCTTGGACTGATGATAGGAAGCCCAAGCGTAGAATGGCGCCCTCCGCAGCCTGGCGCAGGAGGGCTCGCGTGCGCAAAATTGTCCAGGTTTCTGGCCGGATACTTCACACTTGCCGCAACCTGCATCATAGCCCAGCCTCGAACATCATAAGAAGTCCATGAACCGAAATCGCATTGCTTATCTGATTGCGCTCGTGGGCATCCTGATCTGGCTTACCCTCGAACACCGCGCCCGGCGTGAACAAAGCCGGGAAATTCTTGCTCTGCAACAACAGTTGAACCAAATCACAGAACTGGCCGCCAAACAGAACGACGGATTATCGAACCTTGTGACCCAGACCCATCAGCTCGAAATCCAAAAAGCGGTTCAAACCAGAGAGTTAATCCAACTCCGCAACGAAATAAGCGTGCTTCGAACCAATGAGATTCAAATTCTGCGCAACGGTGATGCATCCAGCGCCGGCACAGCTTCTGATGGAACCGCCAGCACACAAAATCTCACTCAAACGGCCGCAGCAAACCAGAAACGACCTTCGCGTCTGGAAATTCTTGAAGCGTATTATTGGACGGAAAATAGAATGATCGACGTGACAAAACAGCTTAGAGAAAAAGTAGATGGTGATCGCCTTGAAATAATTGCGGGAAACAATCTCCGGGGTGATCCCGAGTATGGCCAGGCAAAAACGCTAAGCGTTTTGTACCGATACGACGGCACGACCGTAACGAATGAGGTTCGGGAAGGTGAATTACTGGTGATACCACCGGAATAACAGTTGCCGGCTACTACGACAACAATCCCGGATGCTCCTTTAACCACCGTTTCGCTGTTCGAAAATCCGGGCATACCTGCTCTACTTCAGACCAAAACCGGCTTGAATGGTTCATCTGCCGCAGATGCATCAGTTCATGCAATAAAATATAATCGCGCACGAACGCCGGCAGTTGTACCAGCCGCCAGTTCAACGAAATGTCGCCGCTCCGCGAACAGGATCCCCAACGCGTCCGCTGGTTCCGAACCGTCACCCGCCGCACCGCCAGTCCGTGCAGCGTCGACAGTTCGCGCAATCGCACCGGCAATTCTTTCTTCGCCAGCCCCCGCAGATGCTTTTCGATTTCCGGCCGCAGGTCGCCCGACAGGTCTTTGACTTTCCTCGTTTCCGAACCGAATTGAACCGTATTCACCGATCCCTCAACCTTCACCGCTTCACCCCGAAACAAAATCTCCGTACCCAGGCGCCAATCGCGCGACCGAACCGGTCGGGTCGCCAAATCATCCAACTGCCGCTCCAGCCAGGGTTTGTTGCGATCGGCGAATCGACGGCCTTCCTCGACGGAACCGCCGCGCGGAATGACCAGGCGGGCTTTTCCATCCGGGCGCAGTCTCAGGACATAGCGACGGGCGCGCCGACTCCGGACCACGAGCAACGGCACTTCACGACCATTGACGGAAAGAAGTTCTTCGACGGGTTCGATACGACGGAACAAAAACGGCACACACCGAGTTAAGCGTTTTCAATCCCGTCTGGCAATTTTATCTGCCAGCCGCCGTCGGAACCGGTGAAAAGAGGGCCTTGGTTCGGCCGGGATCACCGGTTTGACCCGTTGGGCCAATCCTGCGTATACCATATGGCCTAAACCGAACGGTTTAGTTCGAACGGCCCATAGATTCGTTGGCAGGGTCTTGGTACGGTGCTCATGTCCCAACCGAAAGATCAATACGAACACCCGTAACCAGACGGCCGACCCACGTTAACTATGAAACTCAAATTATCACACCTGGCCAGCATTGCCCTCCTCGCAACCACCCTCTCCAGCCGCGCTTCCATCCTGTGGGACCCGGCCGATGACGGAATTCTGCCGAACCTTAGTAGTGCCGACTTGTCCGGCGACATTTCCTGGTACAACGATTCACAGGAAGGAACCTGTTATCGCGTGCGTTGTTGGGACACGACGACGACGGACAACCGCGAGCGGGCGGAATTCACCGAGTACGTTGACCCCAACCAGACGGTCTACGTCGGCTTTAAATCGCG
>Ga0134124_10004765_pt1 | contig 10903 bp, 10 predicted proteins | sample KB304_FD_96880 | JGI IMG/M metagenome (GOLD analysis project Ga0134124, IMG submission 96880) | Terrestrial soil microbial communities without Nitrogen fertilizer from Kellogg Biological Station, Michigan, USA - KB3-0-4 | ecosystem: Environmental > Terrestrial > Soil > Unclassified ... | reverse complement strand
CGGGAAAGCATGCAGCAGAAGGAGATCATTCATGCAGATTAGTCCCGGCCTCGGCGTTGCCATCATGATGAACAACTACTTTCACGATGTGGCGACTGCCTTGCTGGCGGCCAGCGCCTTTACCCTCCATGCCATTGTGCGTGTCCTCTCTACAATGGAGAGCCCCACCGCCATACTTTTCTTCCTCAGGACCCACGATCAGATGGTGAAATTTTTCCGCTTTGCCTTCTGGTGGATCATCATCGGCGGAATCCCGCGTACCATTTTCTACACCAGCTTCGAGTGGGCCAATGCGGCTGACAAGCTGCAGGTGCCGGCTTTGATGGTCAAGCATGTCCTGATGTTCGTGCTGGTGATCGGCGGCATTATTGCCTGGCGCCGCCTGAAGCGCAAGGTGGCCAGTCTCCGCGCTACTCTTCCCGCCGAACTCCTGGCGACACTGGATCACTGAAAAGCATGCTTTCCAGAATCATTCGACGATCTCTGCTGAAGCGCCCCAAACCGGTGGCTCTCATGCTCGTTTCCATTATCCTCGGGAGCGCCGTGGCTACGGCTTTCCTCGGAATTCAGCGGGAAATATCCGGCAAGATGGCCCTGGAGCTGCGCCGCTACGGGGCCAACATCCTGCTGGAGCCGGTGGCCGGAGATGGCACCTATATGGCTGTGGAGGAGCTGGCAAAGATCAAAACGGTCTTCTGGAAGCATAATATCGTCGGCTTTGCCCCTTACCTGTTCGGTGTTGTCGAGCTTGCGGCTGATGGCAAGCGGGAAAGAGGGGTACTCGCCGGGACCTGGTTCGAGCGCTCCCTGGAGGTTGAGGGGGAGGATTCGACCGTGCAGGGGGTCAAGGCGATTGCCCCCTGGTGGTCAGTTGCCGGCGGCTGGCCGGCTGCAGAGGACGAGGCGGTCATCGGTACGGCCCTGGCCCGGCGCCTTGGGCTCACAGCCGGCGGGACGGTACGGGTTATGTACCACGGAAGGGAGCTGCCGCTGCGCATTGTCGGAGTGGTGACAACCGGCGGTTACGAGGAGGAGCAGCTTTTTGCGCCGCTGGTGACGGCCCAGCGCTTACTGGGCCAGTCGGGAGCGGTGTCACGGGTACTGGTGAGCGCCCTCACGGTTCCCATGGACGATTTCGGCAGGAGGGATCCTGCTGCCATGACCAAGGATGAATATGAGAAGTGGTACTGTACCGCCTATGTCACTTCGGTGGCAAAGAACCTGGAAGAGGCGGTGACCGGCAGCAGGGCCAAGCCTGTCTGGCAGATTGCCGGAGCGGAAGGGGCGCTCCTTGGCAAGCTGAACGGGGTAATGCTTCTGCTGACAGTACTGGCATTAACTGCGGCTGCAATAGGCGTTGGCACCTCCCTGCTCGCTTCCATGGCTGAGAGGCAGAAGGATATCGCCCTGATGAAAACTCTTGGTGCCGATCGCCTCCAGGTTACGGCCATCTTTATGGGTGAGACCATGTTTGTCGCCCTGGTCGGAGGATTTTGCGGCTACCTGCTCGGCGACCGGCTGGCGGAGCTGATCAGCAGATCGGTCTTTGCTTCATCTCTCGAAACTCCTCTCTGGCTCCTGCCGATAGCACTTGCCGTCTCTCTCCTGGTTGCTGCCCTGGGCGGCATTCTCCCTCTGAGGCGCGCGTTCCTGGTGGAGCCGGTCAAGGTACTGAAAGGCTGACATGCACCGCTGGCGCTGGCTCATACATATCGTACTGAAATCTCTTGCCTACCGGCAGGGCAGGTCCCTGCTGCTCCTGGGGGTGCTTGCCATGGCAGCCAGCCTGGTAACCTCACTCGGTATCGTCTCCTCTGCCATGGGGCTGCGGGTGGCCGAAGAGGTCAGAAAATACGGCGCCAATCTGGTGGTCTTGCCTGCAGCGGCCCGCATTGAAGTGGGGAGCGGCGGGCTGGACTTCGGAACCATTGCCGAGCCGGCCTACCTGTCGCAGGATGCGCTGCTGCAGGTCGTCGGCAACGAAGGCGTTACGGACTGCTCGCTGCATCTGCGGGGGCACCTCAAGGCGGGTGCTCTGGAGATGCCTGCCGAGGGGGTGGACTTTGCGGTTATCCGGAGGCTCTACCCCTGGTGGCAGCTGCAGGGCGGATGGCCGATAGCTGACGAGGCCGTTATCGGCATTGACCTGGCGGCGCGTTTAAAGCTGAAAGCGGGAGAGCTCATCCGTGCTGCCGGGACTGCCGGCGCCGGTGATTTCCGGGTGGCCGGGGTGGTAAGTACCGGCGGGGAGGAGGACAAGCTTCTCTTTATCCCTCTTGCAAGGATGCAGGAGGCGCTCGGGGTCGGCTCCAGCGTCAGCCAGGCGCGGCTGCTGGCGCAGACCGGCGGTGTCACCCTGGAGCAGCGGGCCGCCCGGCTCCAGAGCCTTCTTCCCGGCAGCGTGGTCCGGGAGGTGCGTCAGGTTGCGCGGACCAGCGAGGGTCTGCTGAAGAAAGTACAGCTGCTGATGGCGCTGGTGACAGCTGTGGTGCTGATCGCAGCTGCGAGCAGCGTGGCCAGTACCATGAGCATGACGGTGCTGGAGCGGGGGAAGGAGATCGGACTGCTGAAGGCCATGGGTGCCACCCGTCTTGGCGTGCTGCTCCTCTTTTGCGGGGAGGCGGTCGTGCTGGGGCTCATTGGGGGGTGTGCCGGGTATCTGCTCGGCAGCGGCATCGCCCGGTTCGTCATGAAGACGGTGTTTATGGTTTCCGCAGGTATTGATCTGCGCTTTGCCGGTCTCTCCTGCGCTGTCAGTCTCTGTCTCGCCCTTCTGGGAAGTGCCGGACCGATGATGTCGGTCTTCAGGCTCGATCCGGTCAGGAGCCTGAGGGGTGAATAACATGGGAAGGGCAGAGAACGGCGGATGGAGAGAGAAATGGTGACAGATATCATTGAAACCAGGGGTCTTACCAGGAGCTACGGCGAGATCTGCGCCCTGAAACCCCTGGACCTGCTGGTTCCGGAGGGGGAGTGGCTTTCGGTCATGGGCCATTCAGGCTCAGGCAAGAGTACCCTCCTCAATCTTCTGGGGGGACTCGACCGGCCCAGCGGCGGCTCTTTGCAGCTGGGGGGGGAGGATCTCATGACCCTCTCAGAGGATGGCCTTGCCCGCTTCCGGCGGGAGTTTGTCGGGATCATCTTTCAGCAGCACCACCTGGTCCCCTATCTTACGGCCCTTGAAAATGTGATGATGGCCCAGTACTTCCACAGCGTTCCCGATGAGGCCGAGGCCTGCAGTGTTCTGGAGAGGGTGGGGCTGGGGCAGAGACTGAAGAACCGGCCCGGCGAACTTTCCGGTGGTGAGCAGCAGCGGGTCTGCATTGCCCGGGCGATCATCAACAGTCCCAAGCTGCTGCTCGGGGACGAGCCGACCGGCAATCTGGATCATCAGAATACCGGTATGGTAATGGAACTGCTTAAGGAACTCCGTTCTGAACAACGCTTCACCATAATCCTGGTGACTCATAACCGGGAGGTGGCTGCCTGGGGTGACCGGATCATCTCTCTGGATGACGGCGTGCTGGTCCGGGAAGAGCGGACTTGCAGGTGATGTCTGCGCTGAAGCTCATACCGCTTCTGCTTGCCTGGTGCGGAATTGTTGCTGCTCTGGCGCGATATTGTCCCGCTAGGCGAACCTTGCTGATGATAAGCTGCGCAAGCAGTTTTGCCGGCGGAGCTGCAGGCGGCAATCTTCTCCTTACCATTTTTAATGGTGAAATCGCCTATAGTGTTGTCAAGGCTCTGGCAGGAGCCTGTTTCCTCTGTTTATGGGTGGTGGCGCTGGCGGCGTTCTACCGGGTCACCGGCAGCGGCGGGCAGGGCACGCCAGTGGAGCATGAAAAGGCTTATGTCTTCACGGCGACCGCTTTAGCTCTCCCTGCCGGCCTGCTGGCCGGAGCCATCTGTGTCTGCCGACTGGCGCCTCAGGGGGTGGCCCCCCTGTTTGTACTTGGCGTTGCCGGGATTTTGCTTACCGCTGTCGCCATTGGCATTGAACGGTTTGTTCCGGCCGACATCACCATGACAGGTGAGGCGCTCCTTGTCCTGATTGTATCCCTGCTGCTGTTTGCCTCGTCGTTCACTCTGCAGCTTGATCTCTTTTCCCCCCTCTCCATGAAGGTGATGAAATTCATCCACGATTTCGTGCATCAGTTTTTCGAGTCCATGCTGGTGCCGGACCACCTGTTTTTCCGCCGTGATGTCTGGGAATACATCGGTTATCTTTTCGGAAGTGGCGTCGGCTTCTGGGGAGGGCTGCTTATCTGGTTTGCCCCGGTAATCCTGATTGGTGCAGCTATCCGCCTGGAACGGCTGCCGTCTGTATCCCACATTCGCCAAGGGGCGCAGCGCCGCAAGCTGCTGGCTGCCTTCATCGGGGAGCGGCGTTGTCGACTCATTGCTCCCTGTATGGCCGTGCTCATTCTGGGGGCAGCGGTTTACAACAGCCTTTTCCCGCGGGTCGAGTACTGGGACCCGAAACCGGTTGCGGTGGTCGTGAATGCTTCCGGGGCGATACTTATCCCGAAAAAGGGGGAGATCAACCTGGAGGACGGCAAGCTGCACAAGTATCTGCTCAAGCAGGGGGGGAGAGAGGCGCGCTTCATGATTCTGTCGACTCCGGACGGGCGTCTGATGGTCACCCTCGATGCCTGCGCGATCTGCAAACCCGAAGGCTATGGCCAGGCGGAAGGTGCGGTGATCTGCTATTACTGCAAGACTCTCATCCCTCTCGAGACCGTGGGGAAACCAGGAGGGTGCAATCCTGTGCCGGTGCCGTTAAAGGTCGGGGCGGACGGGGTCACTCTTGATGCCATGACCATCCTCAATCGCTGGAGCGAGACCGTGACGGGAAGTTCACGGATCAAAGGAGGTGGCAAGTGAGGCGTTCTCTTGCGCGGCTTCTGCTCCTGTTTGCTTCCCGTGCCGTCACCCCCCTGGCAATGCTCTTCTTTTTGCTTCTCTACATCGGGATTGCCTTTTTCAGCGCTGAACCGCTGACGACGCTGATTTCCATTACCCGGGATTACGTTCCGGTTGCACTGGTCCTTGCGCTGATTCCGGTTAACTGTGCGTTTCGGCTGCTGATGGAACTGCGTACATCGGTCAGACGACGGGCAGTCATGAAAGGGGAAACCGCGAAAAGTTCTCCTGAGGATCTGTTTGCCGAAACAGTCCGGCTCTCCGGCACTCTCCCTCTTGCCGCGCTGAAGGAGCGCCTGGAGAGTTTCGGTTACCGTATCCGCCTAACAGGCTCTTCCCTTGCGGCATGTCGGGGCATCAGCCTCTTGCCGGCAAGGCTGCTCTTTCTGGTTGCCATCGGTTGTCTCTTCACCGGCATACTGGTCAGTACCACCACCCGGAGTTCCCGAAAGGTGGCGGTTATTGAGGGAGAGCCGTTTCCCCTTTCTCCGGAGGGGCATGATTTGGTGGAACGGATTACGTTTGCAGATCGCCGCGGTCTTTTTCTGGAAAAAACCCTTTCCATCGAGGTTGCCGGCAAAGACGGCAAAAAAAGGGTGTTTGGAATCTACCCCCCGGCGCTTTACCATGGTTTCTTCGTCTACCCCCGTTACCTGGGTATTGCCCCGTTGATCCGCTTTACCGCACCGGATTTACCGGCCGGCTTCGAGTCGTATGTCATCCTGATGATATATCCGCCCGGCAAAGAGGATAGCGCCGAGATCCCCGGCACCGGCTACCGGATCGTTTTCAGCATGGCCAAACCGGACGTAGGGGATGATCCGTTCCGTTCCGGTCGTATGACCCTGCTCTTTCGAATCCTGCAAGGAGATAAGCCGGTAACTTCCGGAACTCTTGCCATGGGGGGTGAATTTAACGGCAATGGTTACCGGCTCTCTTCGCCGGAGTTCAGGCGGGTTGTGACAACCGATCTGGTGCGGGATCATGGCGTGATTCCGATCTGGGCCGGGGCACTCTTTTTCAGTGCTGCTCTCCTGTTCTGGTTGCCGGTACGACTGTTTTTTCCTCGCCGGGAGATACTGTTTATGGAAACAGCCGACGTAGTTTATGCCTGCTCCCGTGCCGAAGGTGGAAGGATCATGCATGACGGGATTTTTCTTGAGGCGCTTGATTTTCTCGATGCCGGAGGGAAAATTGCTTTGACTTGTCATGGAAAAACCTGCTAATTTAAGTTGTTAAACGCCTGTAAATAGCAAACCCGCAGTAATGCGGGGACGCAAAGCCACGGGTCCACATGATGCGGACAGCCGGGTTGCCGAAGGGAGTTAAGAGATGATGACTTAACCCGCTTAAAGTGCATCCGGCACTGAAGCGGGTTTTTTTGTGTGGAGTCTTTACGCTGTCCGGGCGCGTGTGCAGATAATCGACATGGTGACAAGGTAATTCATGAAGAAGATACTCCTGGCCAGTTCCTCGAAATCATTCCTGCAGAGGAACAAGAACCTTCTGACGAGGGAAAGCTTTCAACTCTTTACAGCGAATAGCGGTGCAGAAGCCCTCCAGCTTCACAAGTGGCATCTTTTCGACCTGATCCTTGCTGATCTGAATCTGAATGATATGGGGGGGGATGAACTCTGTTCAATCCTGCGCAACGAAGAAACTTCAACCAGTGTTGCCGTAATTCTTATCTGCTATGACAACCTGGACGCGCATGCACGGGTTGCCCTGTGCGGGGCCGATGCCAAGATCATCAGGCCGATGCAGCCGGAACAGATGATCGAGACCGTCGGGAGTCTGCTTGACATGCCGCTGACCAGGACTAAAAGGGCCATTTTCAAGGTCAGGGTGTTAAGCAAAAAAGGTATGATAGAGTTTCACTGCGTATCGCTCGACATCAGCATTACCGGCATTCTTCTTGAAACCGGAAATCATCTTGATATTGGAGACCGGATCATCTGCCAGTTTACGCTTCCCGGATCAAGCCGGATCGAAACCGAGGGAGACGTGGTTCGTTCAATAAAGACGCCGGATCTCCTCAAATACGGGGTCCAGTTTGTTGGCCTGTCTCTCCCTTCCCGCAGAGAAATCGAACGCTATGTCGCCTCTGTCAAGAGATGAGGAATATGCCAGATAATCTGAAAAATAGCAGGAGCATTCCATGACCGGTACAATGACCTTTATCCGGACTTATAATTATGATGTCTGCCTTGCACCAGGAAAAATATGGGCGCTGGTTGAGGCTGCTGATTACCTTGCCGCTCACCTGGCAAGCAAGGAGAGCTGGTCGGCGAGAGAGGATGCCTACAAAGGGCTCCTCTCCATCAGGGACAGTCTTTTGACGGCAATGAAACAGGCCGTCGATGAGGGGCATCTGGCTGTAAGTGAAGTATGTCTGGATGACGGGGCAGATCGAGCTCAGTCCGCCATAGATGTCAATAAATCCACTGTTCTACCGTTTATTTTCATTGGCTGGGCACTTGCCAATGATATCGACGTCCCGGCAGAGTTTGCAAAGTATCATGCCAGGAAAAAGAGCAACAAATCAGCCTATTACGAAGGATTGGGGCTGAAAAGAACTACCATTCATCACGAAAGGTGCCGGGCTGTTGCCGAGCTGCTCTGGAGCATGGAACCCGGGATACCCATTGCCGAGATGGCGGGAAGGGCTGAAATCACCCAATACGGCTGCGAGGGACATGAGTACGACATGAGAACTGTCAGCAGATGGCTGGCCAGCCTTAAAGCCGACAGGCGACCGGGACAACCGCGGAAAATCAAGGATTAAAGCAGGCTGTTGCGATAGATTGTTGCAGTTTATGGCCGGATTGAGAGATAATAATTTGTTATGCTTGCTGCTGCCGGAACTGAACCCTTCCCCAGCGGAAACTGGATGTCAGCCTTGAACCGGAGAAACAGATGAGCAGGATTCTATTCGTAACTGCCCCTTATCACTGCTGGGGAGTTCAGGTCGTCGGCACCTGGCCGCCGTTGCACCTGGCCTATCTTGCCGGTGCTGCACTTGAAGCAGGGATTGAAGCCAGAATATTCGATGCCATGAACAAGCGGGTATCGTTCGAGGAAATCAGAGCGGAGATAGAGCGATTCAAGCCTGATTACGTCATGACCCTGGATTACCTACCCGTCACCGGGGCTATCAGTACGGCCACGGTTCCAGACTGCCTGAAGATCCTCAATATTGCCAAGGAAACGGACCCCGCCATTGTAACTCTCCTGGGTGGACCCCATCCCAGCTTCATGTATCAGGAAATCTCCGAGGACGAGACGAACCGCGTCGATTACGTTCTGATGGGCGAGCCGGAGCAGACCCTGAAACAACTGCTTGCGGCACTGCCTGAAGGTACTTCTAAAAACGTCAAGGGCATTGCCTATCGTAACGGTGAGCAGATCATCGCCAATGGCCATCAGCCCCACATTGTCGACCTGGACTCTCTGGCGCCTGCTTGGCATCTGCTGGACTGGAACGATTACAACTATCTGGTTGAACCTTTGGGGCGAATGGCTTCAATTCTGACCTCCCGCGGGTGCGACATGGACTGTGCCTTCTGCAGCCAGCGGATGTACTGGCGTGAGGACTGGCGCTGCCGGAAGCCGGAAAAAGTCGTTGCAGAGATGGAACACCTGATCAATACCTATCAGACCGGCTTTTTTACCCTGATTGACCCCTACCCGACGAAAAACAGGGAAAGGTGGGAACTCTACCTGGACCTGCTGATCGAAAAAAAGCTGGGCGTATATCTTCTTATCGAGACGCGGGTGGAAGATATTATCCGGGATGCCGATATCCTGCATAAATACCGGGAGGCGGGGATAATACATGTCTACCTCGGCGCCGAAAGTGCCGACAAGGATGTACTGAACAGCCTGAACAAGGGGACGGATTTCGAGCAGAACAAGCAGGCTCTGGATTTGCTGCGCGAGGCGGAAATCATTACAGAAGCATCGTTCATGATAGGCTTTCCGACAGAGACCTGGGATTCCATACAAAGCACGATCGACTCGGCCATTTACCTCAATCCTGACATTGCCGTATTCCCCGTAGTCACTCCCATGCCGTTCACACCCCTCTTCAAGGATATGAAGGATTGCATCAGGGTTTTCGACTATTCGAAATACAATCTGGTGACCCCCATTATCGAGCCTTACAAGATGACAATGGCAGAAATAACAAAGGCACTGGGTGTTTGTTACATGCAGTTTTACAGCAACAAAATGCATGAAATCGTCGCCCTCGAAGATGGCTTTAAACGGAAGTACATGCTGAGCGCGTTCATGCTGATGATGAAAGACCACGGCGCCTCCTTCGATTTTGACGAAGCCGGTATGGACGCCATGAAAACGAGTCTGGGTCATCTCTGATCGGCCACGGCAATGACCGAAGATGAAAAGGCGGGCTTCATCTGAAAAACCGGGAAATCCTTTTCGTTACCCCCCCGTGCAGCTGCGGTGTCGTGGATGTAATCGGGCGCTGGCTGCCGCTGGCTTTCGTATATCTGGCCGGGTCCGCCCGTCTGGCTGGTCTTGATGCCCGTATTTACGATGCCAGGGCCAAAGACCACGGCTATCCTGAAATCGAACAAGAGATTCGCCAGTCCCATGCCTCGTATATTGCCTCTACTGCCATTACTTCCTCCATTAACCATGCCGTCAAGACCCTGGAACTTGCCAAAAGCATCAGCCCGCAGGTTGTCACTATCCTCGGCGGGGTTCATCCCACGTTATGCTGCGAAGAGGTGCTGAATTCAACTTCTGCCGTCGACTACATCGTCCGCGGCGAAGGAGAGGAAACCCTCAAGGAGTTGCTCCAGACTCTGGAAAATGGTGGCGACCTTGACGATGTCCCCGGGCTTGCCTTTCGCCGAAATGGGAATATCGTCAAAACCGCCAATCGAAACATTGCCGGGAGTCTCGATGAGCTGCCGACAGCATGGGATCTCCTCGATTGGCAGGACTACAAATATTTCGTCATTCCCAATTCCCGCCTGGGTGCCGTCAGCACTTCGCGTGCTTGCGATCACCGGCGTTTCCGCGATCCCCGCAAGGTCGTAGATGAGATCGTTTATCTGCATGAAACCTACGGGGTCGATGTTTTTCTGGTTACCGACGAATATCCCACCAGTGATCGAGAGCGCTGGGAAACGGTTCTTGATCTCATGCTGGATCGCAACTTGCCGGTCTGTCTGCTCATGCAGACATGCACCGCCGATATCATCCGGGACCGTGACATCATCTGGAAATACCGCAAGGCCGGTGTCGTCCATATCTATGTCGCTATCGAGGCAACCGGTCGCGATACCCTGGAGGGATCCGGTGTCGCAGAAGGGAAACTTGCACTGGAGATTCTCCGCGAGCACGGCATCATCAGCGAAGCATCATTTGTTGTGGGTGGGCCGGACGAAACAAAAACGGGCGTAGAGCATACCTTCAGGCTGGCTCAGTACTGTAACCCGGACAATGTCCAGTTCCTTCCGCTTACCCCTTGGCCGCACGACGATGCGTATGACGATGTCAGGCAGTATATCGGCGTGCATGACTACTCAAAATACAACCTGATCGACCCGATCATCGAGCCGAAAAATATGAGTCTCCTGCAGGTGGATTCTGCAATTATGAACTGTCATCGCCGGTTCTACATGGGTAAGTTGACGGAGGTCGTTACCATGAAGGATTCGTTCAAGCGTGATTATCTGCTGAGGGCCATGAAGTTGATGATGGTCAATCCCTTTATTCTCAAGAAACTCGGTATGGGAACTCTGGGAAGGATTCCGGCAAAGATCGGGGAGATGATGAGAAAAGACATGTTTTGAATCAAACGCGGGACGATTCGACTTGTTTGATTCCGAGCAGCTCTACCAAATAAAGTAAGGGGTTAGCTATAAAGCTGACCCCTTTTGCTTTGTACGTTGCTGTTCCGCGACTGGTTCAGCATCTGCCGGCAATTTGTTATTGTATAAAAAAACGT
>Ga0134124_10004763_pt1 | contig 10906 bp, 5 predicted proteins | sample KB304_FD_96880 | JGI IMG/M metagenome (GOLD analysis project Ga0134124, IMG submission 96880) | Terrestrial soil microbial communities without Nitrogen fertilizer from Kellogg Biological Station, Michigan, USA - KB3-0-4 | ecosystem: Environmental > Terrestrial > Soil > Unclassified ... | reverse complement strand
TTCTTCAGTTGCGGGTCGACCACGACGGAGATCTTCGTGTTCTTGTCGCTCGGGCGGCTGCAGTTCGTGCTCGGCGTGTCTTGCCCGTACTTGCAGCTCACGCGGCCTTGGAAGTGATTGGCCAAGCAGACGCGCGTTTCGCACTGGAAAGACTTGCTCTCGACGTTGACTTCTTTGGCGTTGTAGCCAGGGAAATCGACATTGTACTCGTCTTCGGGGGTGCAAGGATCGCCGACGCCACCGGGTTGGCATGCGAGCGGAAAGAGGCCCAAGAGCGCTGTCGCCAACAGAGAGAGACCCGTGATTTTACGTATCATCGCCTGACCGTCATCCGTTCGACTGGTGGTCCAAACATCGATCGCTCGTCGCCGATGCGCGCCGCTGCAACCGCGCGTACGCTAGTGCAGCGCTTCTCACGCAGTCAACGCGAAAGAAGCCGCACGTCGCGCGAACCGCTCGGCGCGGCCCCGCCCCCAAGGAATATTCCAACGCGCGTGTCGGATGGCGGGTATCGATGAGCATTGCTGCATTCATGTGTGGGTCTCGCGGATTCGATCAGCGCGCCGGCTGCAACGTGCTTTCCGAACTCCGGCAGGCTGCGCGCTCGCGCGTACTCAGCCAGGGCGTCGCGACTGAAGTGCGAGCTCTACCCACGTCACTCGCGAGTGCGTGCTGCTTTCCGCACGTATCTCGATCGGTCAGCACACAACGAGACATGCTTGTCAGCGCATCCCTCAAATTCCTGCGAGCGACAATTTTGAAGTGGCGTCCTAGCCCGAGTGTGACGCGACGACGGCGACATGCGGATGCTTTCCGACGACACTTGACAAGCTTGCATCGCGATCTCTAACATGCCCTCGACCGCGGGTGGTATGTAGTGGTACTTATTAGGTTTTTTCTCGATTTGGCCACATAGGCCCCCCGCACCCGGTCGCGGCGTCGCCCGTAAAGGCGCCGATCTCACCCCCATCACAGAGGATCCATGTTTCGAAAGCGCCTCGTTGCGGTCTGCATTCTGGCATCCGTCGCTCTCCCGAGCCTCACGGTCACTCGCCCAGCGCGAGCACAGGATGTCATCGACTTGGATTCCGACACGCCAGCTCCGGCGAAAAAGAAAGGCGGCACCCCCGCCAAGCCCGGCAAGGCCGGCGCTCCAGCTGCTGCGGCTCCCGCCGCCGGCAAGAAGGGCGGCAAGGTCGACATCGATCTCGATGAAGGCGCCCCCGGAGCCCAAGCGCCAGTCGTCGCTGGTCAGATGACGGAAGCCGCGGCTTCCGCCAAAGCCCTGTTCGACAAAGAGAAGTGGAGCGAGGCCGCTCAGGCGTTGCACCGCGTCGTGAACGGCGAAACCGGTGATGACCCGGGCAACAAGCAGCTCGCGGAGTACTTCCTCGCCATCTCGCTCTACCGCCTCAAGTTCTACCAGGCGAGCTACGCCATCTTCAGCGTGGTCGCCGACAACCCGAACCACGTCAAGTTCAAGGAGACGTTGCTCTGGTTGGCCAAGCTTGCGACCCAGCTGCCGGAGCCCGCGGACATCATCGAGCGCGTCGGTAAGTACAACGACGAGCAGGTGGCCCGCTTCGACAACGACCAACAGCGCGATCTGTACTGGCAGCTCAACTACATGCTGGGCCGTTACAAGTACCGCAATCGCCAATTCGAAGAGGCGATTCGCCTGTTCCAGAAGGTCGATCGCCGCAGCGAGTACTACGTGAAGTCGCAGTTCTTCACGGGCATCAGCTACGTGCAGGTTCGTAAATCGATCCCGGCCGTGCAAGCCTTCCAGCGCATTCAAAAGGCGCTCGATGAAGGCGTCGAGGGCGTGGAAGACGAAGATCGTCTGCGTGACTTGGCGTCGCTGTCGATGGCGCGCACCTACTACTCGTCTTCGATCAAGACCGACGCCGAGACCAATCAGCCGACGGTCGACAGCACCAAGCTGAGCGCCGCGGTCAAGTATTGGAACCAGGTGGACGTGGCCAGCGAGTACTGGCTCGACGCGCTGTTCGAAGAGTCGTGGGCGTACTTCATGGCCGGCGACTATCCGCACGCGCTCGGCAACATTCACACCCTGCAGTCGCCGTACTTCCCGAACTCGTTCTATCCGGAAGCCGCGGTGCTCAAGGCGGTGATCTTCTTCTCGAACTGCAACTACGAAGCGGCCACCACGGTCGTCGCGCAGTTCAACAAGAAGTACACGCCGATCAAGGAGCAGCTGGAGAAGGTGCTCAAGAACTACAAGGGTGAGAACAAGGAAGAGCCGTTCTTCAAGTTCTTGCTCGAGGTTCGTTCCGGCAGCGCCAACTTGGACGAGCGCATTCGTCCGATCGTCGAGAACGCGCTCAGTGATCGCCAGCTGCTGCGTAACATCGACTACGTGAAGCTCCTGGAAGAAGAGGACAAGCGCTTCAAGAAGGCGCCGCCCAGCTTCCAGAGCTCCAGCATCGGGCAACAGGTCGGTGACGCGCTGAAGTTGGCGCGCGACCTCGCGGTGCGCCAAGCGGGCGAGCTTGCACTGTCGCGCTATCAGCGCAACGTCGACGAGCTGAACGAGCGCATGCGCGACGGTGAGAAGATCTTGATCGACATCACGGCCGCACAACGCAACCTGCTGGACGAGAAGATCGCAACCGGTCAGGTCAGCGCGGCTGACTCGAAGACTTTCGGTGACGTAAAGCCCGACGAAGAGCACGTGATTTGGCCCTTCGACGGTGAGTATTGGCGTGACGAGCTCGGCTTCTATCGCCAGCGCGTTGTTTCCGCGTGTGGGAGGTAATTGGAATGAGCTCCAAAAGAGCGTTCGTAGGCGTTTCGGTTGCGTTCGGACTGCTGCTCGGCGCAGCAACCTCGGGCGCGGTCACCGAAGCCAAACCGACTGATCTGAGCACGGAATGCATCTCGCCCGACGCGGCCAAGGCGCTCAGTGAGTGCCCCGCCGGCAAGATGGCGGACGTGCACAGCAAGCGCCCGGCCGCGTTCTCCAGCGCACCGCCCCCGCGGGACGTGAAGAAGCGCCAAGACGACTCCAAGCCGGTTAACCCGGAAGAGTTGAAGAAATATGCCGAGCGCGACACGCGGCAGAATCGCCTGCAAGCGCGTGCTCGCGCCCTGCTGATCACGGAGATCCAGGGCCTCGAGCGTCTGTACAAGCGCACGGCCAAAAAATCGCCCGATCGCCCGCAGCTGACCCGCCGTCTCGCAGAAGGCTACGTCGAGCTCGAGAGCGCGGCTCAACGCGACAAGATCGCGGCCGACATCGCCGCGCAGGACGCGAAGAAGAACAAGAAGGACGCGACCAAGCCCCGCCAAGACGCGGCTGCGGCCGACAAGATCCTGTCCGCGGCCCGCAAGAGCGCCATCGCGTACTACACGCTGATGAAGACGGACTACCCGGATTACTCGAAGATCGACGAGGTTTTGTACTACCTCGCGTACGAGTACGAGCAGGGTGGCGATCTCAAGAACGCGCGCGCCACGTACTTCGAACTGATCCAGAAGGCGCCCAAGTCGGCGTACATCCCGAACGCCTACTTGGCCTTCGGCGAGCTCTTCTTCCAAGAAGCGCAGGGTGATCCATCCAAGTGGGAGCTCTCGGCTGCTGCTTACAAGGAAGTGATCAAGTACCCGCCGCCCAACAACAAGGTCTACGGCTACGCGCGCTACAAGCTCGGCTACGTGTTCTGGAACAAGGGTGAGTACGCCAACGCCCTGAACGAGTTCAAGAAGGTGATCGAGTACGGCGACACCTACGGCGACCTGCCAAACGCCAAGCAACTCGCGAAGTCCGCGCGTCGCGACACGATCCCCGTGTACGCGGTCAGCGGCGATCCGGGTAAGGCCTTCAACTTCTTCAAGCCGCTGAGCGGTGACAAGGGCGGCGAAAGCGCCAAGACCCTCGACATGATGAACGAGCTCGGTCTCGCTTATCTCGACACCGGTCACTACAAGGAGGGCATCGTCCTTTATCGCGACCTCTTGAGCCGTGATAGCGGCGACAAGAGCTGCTTCTACCAGGGTCAGATCACGACGGCTTCGTCTGCGATCAACTCGGGTGACAAGGAAACGATCAAGAAGGAAATGGACGCGCAGGTTCGCGTCTACAACGACTTCATCAAGGAAAAGCACGCCGACCCGGCGAAGCTCCAGTGCGCCAACAAGACGGCCGAGCTCCTCTCCGAAACGGCGATGAGCTGGCACTTGGAAGCGGTCGGCTCCGGCGGTGTTCGCGGTACCGGCGACAAGAAGACGATGGATCTGGCGGCGTACCTGTACAAGAAGGTCGCCGACAACTTCACCTCGGCTGATTTCGCCAAGTTCGAGTTCCCGCGCATCGTCAAGACCGACTGGCCGACGATGTACAAGATCAAGTACGCGATGGCCGACTTGCTCTACTTCCAGCAACGCTGGGAAGAGTGCGGTCCGGCGTTCGACGCGGTGGTCGTGGAAGATCCGAAGAACGAGCAGGCTGCTGAAGCCGCCTACGCGTCGGTCCTCTGCTACCAGAAGATGTACGACCAGATGTACAAGGGCGCCACGGACCGCAAGGGCAAAGGCCTGGGTCCGAAGGGCGCTGACGAGAGCGACCGCGAGGCCAAGAAGGGTGAGTGGGAGAAGTTCAAGCCCAAGCCCTTGACCGACATGCAAAAGGGCATGGTCAACGCCTTCAATCGCTACGTCTGCTACGTCAAGCCGCAGAAGGACGACAAGGACGCCCAAGAGCAGTACGTCGAAGTGAAGTACGGCCGCGCCCGTATCTACTTCGAGGCTCAGCACTGGGAAGAAGCCGCGCTCGCCTTCCGCGACGTGGCCATCAACCACGCCGACAAGGACGCCGGCATCTACGCCGCGCAGCTCTACCTCGAGTCGATCAACGTGCTCGGTGCACGTGCCGAGCCGCCGCGCCCGCAGTGCTTCGACGAAATGGGCAAGGACGTGCCCACCTTCCTCGAGCTGTATTGCAAGGGAGCCAAGGCCGAGGACAACAAGGAACAATGCGAGACTCTGAATCGCATCCAGTTCGACATTCGCCGCCTCAAGGCTCAGAAGCAGATCGAACTCGCAGATCAGCAGCAGGACAAGGGCGACTACAAGGCCTCGCTCGACAACTACAAGAAGGGTGCAGATTCGTACCTCGACTTGTGGCGCTCCTACTGTGAAGAGCCGCTCGGCAAGGGCGAACACCCCAAGCAGTGCGAAAAGGCCGACGAAATCGTGTACAACATGGCGCGTGGCTACCAGGCCGCACGCCTACTCGCGAAGTCGATCCAAGCCAGGCTGATTCTGCTCAGCTCGCGCTACGGGCTGGCTGATTCGCCGCTGGCAATGAAGGCCACGTACGAGATCGGTGGCAACTACCAAGCCATCGCCGTCTACGACAAAGCCTCTGACTTCTTCGAGCTGTACGCGAAGAAGACCAATTACCGCGGTGAGTTCGCGGATCAGGCCTTGAGCGACGCTGTGGTGCTTCGCCTCGGTCTTGGTCAAGAAGAGCAGGGCATCGACGACTCGAACAACTTCAACAAGTACTTCGGGGCGAAGAAGCCGGCACAAACCGCGCAGATCGCCTACGCCATCGCCGCGCACTACGGCGAGAAGAAGGACTGGAACAACGTCGAGAAGCGCCTCGGCAGCTCGATGAAGATGATCGACAGCAAGGCGACGCTGGACATCGTGGCCCAAGCGCACGCGCTCTTGGCTCGCGCCGACATCAAGCTCGGCAAGGAGACCCTGGCCGTTCGCGAGTACAAGGCCGTCGTCGGCTTGTGGTCGGATTCGAATGCCGCGGTCGCCAAGATCCAAGGCATACCGGGTGAAGACGATGGCTCCAAGCAGCGTCGCCTAGGTCGCGCTTTGGAGGCTGTCGGTGAGGCGATGTTCTACTTCGCCGATCAGGACAAGGCCAAGGTCGATAAGCTCAAGTTCCCCGAGTACAAGGGCAACAACTCCAAAGAAGACGTGCTGAAGCACATCGGCACCAAGGTCAAAGACTGGATCGTCAAGAAGCGCCCGCTGATCGAGAAGGCCAGCGGCGAATACAAGAAGATCGTCGACCTTCAGCCGGTGCCGCCTCCGCGTTGGGTCATCGCCGCCGGTTCGCGCGTCGGCGAAATGTGGGGCACCTTCGTCAAGGAGTTCCGTGCCGCGCCGATTCCGGATGCCTTCCGCCGGGACGTGGAGATTCGCCAGACCTACTACGCCAGCTTGGACGAAGCGTCCGAGCCGCAGAAGCAACAAGCCAAGAGCGCGTTCGAGATCTGCTTGGGCTACTCCGTGAAGTACCAGTACTTCGACGAGTTCAGCCGCACGTGTGAAGAGTGGCTCGCTCAGAACTACAAGAACGAATACCACTTGGTCGACGAGTTCCGCGGCTCTCCGAACCGCGTGAACAGCGTGCTGCTCGAACAAGGTAACCCGCTTCGCATCGGCGGTGAGCCGATGGTGCAGCAATCCGCAGAGCCGACCGGGCCGAAGAAGAGCGAAGCTGCACCGGCGGCGGACGACGCCAAGAAGAGCGACGCCAAGAAGAAGGGCAAGAAGTGATGTCACATTTCAAGACGCTCGCGCTGGTGAGCTTCGCCGTCCTCGTCGCCGCTTGCGGCGGCGGGGCGGGGGCCGGTGGTGGCAAAGTGCTCGCTCCTGAAAAGGCGAGCGGCAAGGCCGACGCCAAGGGCCACGCGGTCAGCAAAGAGGCGGCAGCGAACTTCGACTCGGCGCTCGAACAGTTCGTGGCGCACGACAAGAAGCAGGACTGGGACGACGCGGGTTGCGCGTCGATCGCCAAGTCCTTCGCGGCCGCGGCGGACGCGCAGAAGTCCGACACCGGCCGTCCCTTCCCGGAAGCTCAGTACAACTCCGGCCTGGCTTACCAACGCTGCGGCAAGGACGCCGAGGCGCGCTCGGAGTTCGAGGCAGTCGTCAAGAGCGACTCCTCGTTCCACCGGGCTCGCGCACAGCTCGCGTTGTACGACTACGCCAAGTCGAACGATCTGGACGGCACGATCTCCAAGCTCGATCAGATCATTCACGACGCCAAGTTCCAGAACGTGGAGGCGTTGGTCAGCCTCGCGGCGTTGCAAATGGAGCGCGGCAACGATCAAGCGGACAGCGACGGCAAGAACGACCTCGAGCGCGCACAACGCAACTTGCAGCGCGCGCTCGCGATCGACGACTCGTACATGCCGGCTTTCAACCAGCTGTCGGTCTATTACCTGACCCAGGCGAAAGCCAAGGCAGGTCAGCTCGACAAGACCGGCAAGCGCGGTCGACGCGGCATGGAAGTTTCGGGTGCTTCGAAGGCCAGCGTCGACTCGCAGCAGCTCGATCTGGCAGCGCTCGTGGCCGGACAGGCGCAGAAGAAGAATCCGAACTACGCGCCGATTTCGAACACGACTGGCCTCATCCAAGTTCAACTCAAGAACTTCAACGGCGCGGTGAAGAGCTTCGGCAAGGCACGCCAGCTCGACCCGACGTTCTTCGAAGCTCAAATGAACTACGCCGCGGTGAATCTCTCGTTCCGCGGCTACGAAGAAGCGGAAAAGGCATACCGCGACGCGCTGAAGCTGAAGCCCAAGGATTACGAAGCGCAGCTCGGGTTGGCTCTGGCCATCCGCGGTCAGATCAACGACTCGAACTTCGACAAGTACGTCGCCGAAGCGCAGTCGCACTTGGACGAAGCCAAGAAGATCGCGCCCGATCGCGCCGAGACTTATTACAACGAAGCCATCTTGACCCAGGAGTTCCGGGCCAAGCGCGGCAATCCGGTGCCGACCTTGCAGAAGGCTGCCGAGCAGTATCGGCAGTTCATCGACAAGGCGGGCTCGGATTCGGCGTTTGCCGCGGCCGTCAAGCGTTCCAAGGACCGCAGCCAAGACATCGCCGATACCGTCAAGTTCATCCAAGAGGGTGAGCAAGCCGCCAAGGAAGCGGCTGCCAACCCGCCGCCTCCGCCACCTCCGCCGGAGGGCGCGGCTCCGCCGGCTGACGGCAAGGGTGCTCCGCCGGCTGATGGCAAGGGTGCTCCGCCGGCTGACGGCAAGGGTGCTCCGCCGGCTGATGCCAAGGGCGCACCGCCCGCGGACGCCAAAGGTGCTCCGCCGGCAGCTCCGCCGGCAGACGCCAAGGGCGCCAAACCGAAGAAGTGAACGCGTCGGTTCTTTTTTTGGAACCTTGTGAACCAGGCGGTGTCCGATGCAAAGGACGCCGCCTCGTCATTTGCGTTGACGCATTAGCGACTCAGAAGTTACAATCTGGCTGTAATAACACGAGATCATTCCGAGGAGACTGAAATGGCATCCAAGAGCTCATCCGTTCTCGTAAGAAGCGTTGCGATTTCAATCGGGGTTGCCGCGTTTGCTCTGTCTTCTGCGGCGATGGCCCAAGACGCGAAAGACTCCAAGGGCGGCGAGGGCTACGGCTACGAGTTCTCCGATGATCCGTTGAACGCGGGCGGCTTCGGCCCCAACGACGCAACGATCAAGGTTCGTCCTCGCGCTGCGCGTACCACGCTGATCCGGCCCCGCACCACGTTCGTGCCGGAGATGCTCAAGTCTGTCGAAAACATTTGATCGTTCGATCGTGAAGGCTCGGCACGCGTCACGTGCCGAACTTCTCGAGACACGGCTCTATGGGGCGTAGCGGCCCTGGCAATCAGGAAATACTAGGCATGGCAAAAGCTGTACTGACGTTTGCGCTCTACCAGGGTGATGCTCTTCAGCGCCGGGAAACCGTGACGCAGGACATCGTGAAAGTCGGCAAAGACCCGAAGAGTCATCTTCGCGTCGACGACGAGATGGCCTCGCGGATGCACGCGGTGATCGAGGTCGCGGGCCCCGAAGACATCACGCTGATCGACCTCGGCAACGAGCCCGGGACGATGGTGAACGGCGCGCGAGTGAACAAGTGCAAGCTGCACGTCGGCGACCAGATTCAGGTCGGGCAGACGTACATCGTGCTGGAGAGCGCGGATGCGGCGGGTGCTGAAGCCGTTGCTGCGCCGCCGCCCGGCTACGGCGCGCCGCCTCCGCCCAATCCGTTCGCAGCCGGCGCCCCGAGCCCGTTTGCGGCCGCCAGCAACCCGTTCGAGGTGCGCTCGGCCAACCCGTTCGCTGCGGGTGCTGCCGCGGCTCAACGTGCCCACGCCCTGCACGTCGCCGACGACGCGCCGCCCGGCAGCTACACGTACACGATGATCAAGAGCGGCCCCGACGTCAGCTCGGACGAAGTGGAGATCGCGCATCTCCAATCGGTCGAGGTCATGGTGTTGTGGGGTTCGAACGTCCTGCACGTGTCTCATCTGACCCCGCCTCGTAACTTTTACGTGGGTGAGGAGCAGGGCAAAAACTTCGCCTGTGACTTCTTCATTCCGAGCGAGAAGCTGGGCACCACCCGCTTGCCGGTGGTGGTCGGTGATCGCGCGTCGGTCGCGGTGGTCATTCCGCCCGGAGCGACCGGCACCGTGGAGCTGCCCGGCATGCCCCGCATGTCGATGGATGAAGCCCGTCAGCGTGCCCAACCGACGGCCGAGGTCAGCGGTGGTCACCAGTTGAACTTGCCGAGTGGCGGCAAGGCCCGCGTCGAGGTCGGTGACTTCGTGTTCCAGGTGGCTGCGGTCAACGCCGGCAAGCCGATCAAGCACGGCGTCGCGGTCGGTTTCGACTGGAACGTGGCGATGTACTTCGGCCTGTCGCTGGCTGCCGTCGGCGGCTTGGTCGCGGCCATGGCCTTCTTCGTCCCGCCCATGGGTTTGACGGACGACGAAGAGCTCGACAAGGACGCGCTGTACCTGATGCAGCAGTACCTGAAGTCGGCTGCCGAGCGCGAACAGGAAGAGAAAGAAGCCGAAGTCGTCCAGGATAACTCGGACAACAAGGAGGGCGGCACCGGTACTCGCGCCAAGGGCGAAGAAGGCTCGATGGGTAACCCCACGACCAAAGCCGTCAACAAGCGCTACGCCGTGCAGGGCCCCAAGGACAACCCTGACCCGCACATCGCGCGTCAGGCCGCCCTGCGTGAGGCCGCGGAATTCGGCATGATCGGCCTGCTCAACACGGGCGCGGCTGGCGATCCGAACGCACCGACGGCGCCCTGGGGACGTGACACGTCACTCGGTACGGACGACGTGAGCGCCCGCGGCAACATGTGGGGCGATGAAATCGGCGACGCTTTCGGCGCGGGCGGTCTCGGTCTCTCCGGTATCGGCGAGGGCGGTGGCGGTCGCGGTGAAGGCATCGGCTTGGGCAACATCGGCACTTTGGGCCACGGAGCCGGTACCGGCACCGGGCAGGGCTTCGGCGCTGGTCATGGCCGCCTCGGCGGTTCTCACCAGACCAAGGCTCCGAAGGTGCGCATGGGTGCAACGACCGTCAGTGGTCGCCTCCCGCCCGAAGTCATCCAGCGCATCGTTCGCCAGAACTACGGTCGTTTCCGTATGTGCTACGAGCAAGGGCTGGGTCGTAACCCGAACCTCGAGGGTCGCGTTTCTGCACGTTTCGTGATCGGTCGTGATGGCGCGGTTTCCAACGCTTCGAACGGCGGTTCGGATCTTCCGGACAGCGGCGTGGTGAGCTGCGTGGTGTCGGCCTTCTACGGGTTGAGCTTCCCGCAACCCGAAGGCGGCATCGTCACGGTGGTTTACCCCATCATGCTCTCGCCGGGCTGAAACATAGAAACGGCGACACCCAGTTCGGGTGTTGCGTAAGAGACGCGCGGCAGGTGCACCTTGCCGCGCGTTTCTGCTTTGTGGCCAGAACGCAGAGCTCGGCGCGCTCGCACGGTAGCTGGTGATGATGCGTGCTCACGCGGCGTCCATGCTCGATGTCGCGCGCAGACTGCACGTCACGGCCCCGCGCACCCCGAAGGGAATGTCGGGCCGTGTGGTACTCGGGCCGCGTGGCTACGTGGAAGG
>Ga0134124_10004761_pt1 | contig 10913 bp, 16 predicted proteins | sample KB304_FD_96880 | JGI IMG/M metagenome (GOLD analysis project Ga0134124, IMG submission 96880) | Terrestrial soil microbial communities without Nitrogen fertilizer from Kellogg Biological Station, Michigan, USA - KB3-0-4 | ecosystem: Environmental > Terrestrial > Soil > Unclassified ... | reverse complement strand
CCGTGCGCGTTGCGAAGCGCCGGACAGTGGCCTCGTCCGTGAAGTGGTCCCAGCCCACACCGCCCTCGCGCTCCATGCGGTCCACTTCGGACTTGTCGAACGTCCCCACCTCTTCAGACGCGAGGTAGCGGAGGTCGTCGAGGTCGAGGAAGTAGCGCCGGATGCACCAAGGCATGTCAACGATGCGGTTGTAGTTCACCGCCGGGAAGAAGTCGAGCAAGTCCACGTTCTCGGTGGACGGCCCATCGAAGAGTGTGATGGGGCCTTTCTTGATTTGCTTGACGACCCGCCCACTCAGGGGCATCCGGTCGATGAACTCCTGCACGCGGACCTCGCGCTGCCGCTTCCAGCCTACCTGCGTGATGCCCACGCCGTAGAGGTCAGCCTGCACGAAGAGTTCCACCTGCTTGACGAAGAGGTTGTCGTCCTTCATCTGCGCGCTGACGAGTGCCTCGCGTCTGCGAGCGACGGGCATGTCATCCGGGCCGTAGCCGAGGAACGACACGATGGGCCATGAGTTGAGCGACGTACTCGCCTTGCGAGCCGCGTCGGCCCACACGGCCGAGTAGATGAGCGGGATGTGGACGTTGTTCTTGTGCGGGTGGAATCGACCCGTCCAAGTACCACGCCACATGTCGTAGCGCCTCGGCAGCGTCTGGCGGATACCCATGTAGTGGTTCTCGGAGAGCTTCTTCCGCGACACCACTACGTCGATAATCTGCTCCTGCTGCGCCTCGACGCCACCACGGGCACGCTCAATCAGGAAGTTTGTGCCGTACATTCAAGCCTCTCGATACCTGCGCCGGAAGCGCGAGTGTGAGGTTGGAGCCGGTGAAGTTGCGAATACGCCCATGCTCCACGACGTGGAGGTACAGGTCCTTGGTCAGTCGCACGTCTTGGGCGCAGTAGTCGAAGAGTTCACCGAAGCGCCGTTCGGAGTAAAGGTCAGGTGCATGTGCTCCCGAACCCGTCTTGCCCCTTCCGATGTTACGCCGACAAACGGCGTCGAGCGTATTGTCACCCCGTTGACCGATGAGGCCGAGTGCCGCGTTCGCGCGAGCAATACACGCGTATAGGTCGAGATGCTCTCGCAGCCGTAGACGGCGGCCCAGTACGCCCTCAACAACCGGAACGTCAAAGCTCTCAGACCTGAAGCCAACGACGACATCCGCCCTTTCGAGGTGCGCGGCGAGAGCCTTGATGGACTTCTCGTCGTACATGTAGAGCCAGTTGTCGGTGAAGTCGTAGACACAGCACGCGGAGATGCCGCCCTCACCTGCTTTGAGAAGAACCCACCCATACGCTTCATCCTCCGAGAGGTGTTTGGCGAGCAGGCGAGTCTCCAAGTCGAAGACGACAACGCGCATGAGGCGTCCTTTCTAGTTGGCCGCTGGGGTCACCTGAATGCTCTTGATGCCAAAGTCGTTGATGTAGAGAATGGTGTTGTCCTCGAAGACGACCTTGTGGTAGACCGACGCCTTCAGGTCGAGGATTTCGTAGCTCACGACGTTCTTCAGGTCCGTGACGCCTACACCATGTGTGACGCGAATGTCGTAGCGCAGCTTCGCAGCCATCGTTACCTCGGAGGTCCTCCGGGCAACAGGCCCGGATAGTAGCGTATGTCGCCATGCCAGATGGCGTATTCTTGCTCGGGGGTGAGCTTGGGGCCGACGTTCTCGCGGTTCACGCCCGTCTCGAAGAGGCCAGTCTCGTAGACCGTGAGCACGCCGCCGGGAGTGGGTGGGGGCGTCACTCCAGTGAACTGCACGTAGATGACCGTGCGGTGCTTGGGTAGTGCCGCGTTGGACGTGCAGAGGTCGATGGTCACCGCGACAGCGTTGTTGGTCGCTGCCTCGGCATCGACATCCCACGGGCTGTGACTGTGGTCAGCCACGGTCGTGTTGGAGCCAGAGGCCGCTGTGGTGCTGCCGTTCGTCGAGGTGTCTACCGCCGAGTGTGAGTGCGCGTCCTGCGTGGGTTGACAGTCCGAGGCGGTATGGCTATGCTGCGAACCACCACCTGTGCTGACGCCAGACTGCCCGTCAGCGGATGCGCCCTTGAGCCACTTGTTGTCCATCGCCGTGTAACGCGTCCAACCCGAGGGGATGTTCGCGTTGGTGCCGAGCCAGAGCGCGATGACGTTCGCCGGGATGCTGACAGTCGTCTGCACGATATTCAGCTTCTTGAACGGTGGCTGTCCATCGCCCGCATCGACGGTCGTCGTGACTGCTTGGTTCGTGGCCGTGGCTCCCAGCATCGAGACGTTGTGCGTGTGACCAACGGTCGCGATAGGAGAGCCAATGCCCTTACCAAGCAGGGCTGAGTCGCCGCCCGAGGATACGCCGGTATGGCTGTGCGCCTGTTGCGTGTGCGTGTGTGCGGGCGAGGTGTGCGAATGCGTGTTGCTGCCACCTGTCGCACCGCCATCGGAACCAGAACCGGCCCCCTTGAGGTATGTATCGCCTACGACCCGAGCCCAGCCCGAAGGTAGACTATCCGACTCGAAGAAGACGTAACACCCGAGTGGCAGCGCGGCAGGTGTGCCATCGCTCTTTATCCAGATGACTTCCTTGTATGCGAGGTCATTGGATGCAGCGTCAACCGTGATTGTCGCGCTGTTGTTGATGCCCGTTACAGCAGTTGAGGTGGCCGGAGCCGTGTGACCATGCGTGAACGCTGGGACATTACCACCACCAGCGCCGTCGATGAGCGAGTTGTCCGCTGTGTTGCTGTCCACATGGAACGTGTGGGTGTGCGGATTCTGCGTCGGCGTGTGGCCGGGCGACGTGTGCGTGTGAGTCGTGTTGCCTCGGTCGGTCAAGAGGTCCGTGTCCTGAACCGTTCCCGCCCCGAGGATGTAGCGCGAGTCGAGCGCCGTCTCTCGGGTCCATCCCGAAGGGATGCTCGCCGCAGTCGAAGGCCACGCGACACAGATGCCCGCAGGTATCGCCACGGTCGTGTCCTTTCTAGGTGAGGGCCTGCGTCTGGTTCGCCGCTGACTGCAAGCCAGCGATTGCATCGTTCATCTCCACCAGATACAGGTCGCGGAGAATCGTCCAGTCGTTGCCAGCGATGAGCGCCTTCGGCGAGACACCCGCCGAGGCGTCGAAGAGAGCACGCAGCCTCTCGCGGTTCACAATCATCACCGAGATGTTGTCGTTGATGAGGTCGATGATGGCCTGCACCTCGGGTGGAAGCGGTTCAAGCACTACGTTCGCCATTGGCGTCTCCTTACACTGGCTGCCTCGGGGGCATGTAGTAGTCATCAGGTCCGTGGCCGGGACCCATCAGGTCTGCGTACTCTTGCTCGGTCGCGGCAATCTGTTCAAGCATCACACGCGAGAGCGGGTTGCGCTTGATGGCGTCGTCGTCGGGAGCAATGGGAATCGCCCCCTCGTCCGACTGGATGAGGAAGTTGAGAGCCATCGGCCTGCGCCAGATGCGCCCACCGTTCGGCAGTTCCTCGATGAACACGTCGGCCGCTGCGTCCGCGAGGTCATCGTGGTCCACAGCGTCGATGCGAAGCATCTGATTCATGAGCTTGAGGAAGAGCGGCGGCTTCTTCCAGTGCGGGCACATCAGGGCCGGAAGGTCCTGCCCACATGTGCAGTCGCGCTCCAGAAGGATGCGGACGTAACCCTCAGCCCAGTGGATGGCGCTCTTGCGGATGCGCGAACGCTTCTTCGTGCCCTGCCGGTTCAACTGGTGAATCGGGATGTAGAAGCCAGCGCCGTTGAGCACCGCCTTCAGCACGCTCGGGTAGACATCGCCCTTGCCACCGCCATCGCTCTCATCGGTGAGACACCGAATCGGGATGCCTCGGCGGCGCAGGTTGACGCACACGCGAATGAGTTCGGCGTGGAAGTCCTCGGCGCGCCACTCGTTCGATGCCTTGAGGTTCGCGGTGTCGAGGTAGATGAGGCCGTTCGGGCGCTCATCGTGGAGCCAGACCACAATGGCCGAATCGTCACCCTTGCCGATGCTGTCCTTCTTCTTGAAGGCCGTGTCAATATGGATGGTGGCGACTGGGTTCACGACTGCACCGCCGTACCCTCTAAGGACGCGGTAGTCGCAAAAGATGTCGTGTATCTGGCGTTCCACGAGAGGCGCGTGTTCGCCGGAACCGGGGTTGTTCTGCTGCTGGCAGGCGAAGTCCTCGGGGTCGCGCTTCTTGTGGTCCCGAATCTTCACCTTGTTGTAGACCTCGGGGAGCGTCGGTTCGCCCGTCTCCTCGTTCTCGGTCTGCCAGAAGTTCACATGCCACGAGCCGTGTCCCATCGGGACAGTCTCGAAGAGTGCCGTGTTCGGGCATACCATGCCGTTCCACGTCGAGATACCTTCTCGCTTCTGGTGCCGACCAATCACATCGTCGTCCAGATAGCGCGTGGCATTTATCATCATGAGGCCGTTCGGCTTCAGTGCGTTGTAGCACGCGTCCACGGCCGTGTGGACCGTGTTCATGTACGTGCCGCCCTCGCGGAGCTTGTTGGCGTAGATGGGGTCGTCGATGATGTGCTGGTCGTGGTGATAGCCAGTCATACCAATCTCGACGCCTGTCGTGTCGAACGAAGGCTCGCCCAGCGAGGTCATCTCGCGGTAGCCGTGGACGCACTCGGTGCCGTCCCACTTGCGGTCATTCGCGCGCCAGTTGCCGTAGAGCCAACTGAACCACGACAGCTTGTTCTTCCCTGAGATAACCTCCTGCACCGCGCCGAGGATGGACTTCGAGAGCGGGTGCGTGGCGCTGAAGTACAGCGTACTCATATCCGGGTCCGCGAGGTGCGTCCAGAGGGACGCGGCCTTCGTCGCGATGACGGTCTTGCCGAACTGACGCGGCCAGACAACACCGATGTAGTAGCGGTCGTCGCTGCCGGAGGAACGCTGGTCGAGCCAACGGAGGAGATGGAACTGGAGCCACGTGACAAGCTGGAGGTGGACACGCGGCTGGAGCCAGCGCGCCTCACCCTTCCGCTTCTGGAAGTACGCCTCTGTTCCCCACGCTAGAGCAATGAAGTACCACAGCGCCTGCGGGTGAGTTTCAGGTGTCTCACCGTCCGCTGCGTACCAGCGCCTCGGGGCGCAGATGGCCGTCCACAGGTCACGTTCAGCTTCAAGGTCCCACTTTACCTGAGTCATCGTTGTCGGTCCTTTGGAAGTTCCCCTCCAGCGCACCACCGAGGAAGTTCCCCGTGGTGAGCGTCGGTCCGGTGCTCAGAACCGGGTCGATGAGCACGTATTCGTGGTCGGTGCGAACGGTGACGCGCCCGGACATCGTGCGAACAATCACCGGAGTCCACCGGAAGACTTCGAGCATCTGGCCTTCGCCCTTCTTGTACTGCGGGTCGCCGGATTCGATGCGGCGGCGAAGCTCGCCCTCTGCGGCCTTCTTCAACATCTCAAGGACGCCGAATGGGGTGACGAGCATCAAGTCCTCGGACACCTCGTAGTACACGCCGTAGGTGCCCTGCTGGAACTCGGGCTCGGCGATGATGCAGAAGATGCGCCAGTCGCCTCGCCTCGCGAGGTTGTCGAGCCACGTCGGCGGGCGGAACCACTCACTTTCCGGCTTCATCCTCGATGTCCTTTCCGAACGTCTTGCCGTCGTAGAGATGCAGCGAGAGAATCAGGCCAGCAAACTGGAGGTTGAAGCTCAGTTCCTTGTGCTGGATGCAGAGCATGAAGTCGAGCGAGAACAGCGTGAGTTCGTGCTTGTCGAAGCCGACCGAGACGCTGCCGTAGCGGAAGGTCTTGCTCTTGTACATTACGCGCTCCTCGTGACAGTGCCCGGCGGAATCTTCGCGTCCATGCCGAGGTTGCCCGCACGCGCATCAGCGAAGCCGGGGTTGAACACCGCACGCGGGTCAGTGTGACCGGAGTTCGTGGTATGCGCTCGCTTCGCGAGCGCCTCCCTAAGTGCGGCCGACATGTCGATGATGGGCTGAAGCCCGAGGTCGCGCGAAAGCTGTCTCGCGAGTTCGCCCGTGTAGTCGCGCTCGGCCGCCTGCTGAAGCTGGCTCTTCACCTCGGGAGTAAGGACCTTCGCGTTCGCGGCGACGCGCTTGTCGTTCTCCATCGAGACAGCCGCGCGAGTCTCGCTGCGGACAGTCTCACACTCTGCGCAGTAGTCGTTGGCCCACTGGGCCTGTGCTTTGGGTGCGCCGCAGAACTGGCAATGGCTCGTCAACATTAGCGTGCTCCTTTCACCGGGGCATTCGCTCGGTCGAGCGTCTGCGTCACCCAGTCGTTGTGGATGTCGCGTGTGGTGACCACCGCCTCGTGAGGCGCAGTCGTGTCGTCGTTGTGCTCACACACGTAGATAGCCGACCCGTCCTCGGCCGTGAGCCAGTAGAAACGGTTCGGTTCGCACCAGCAGTTGGTGCTGTGGATATGCCCGCATCCGGGCGTGAAGACATGGGCCTGTGCCGGGGCTGCCATCATGTGTTCCCTGCGCTTTCTTAGACGTGACGCGCTTCCGTGTCGAGAGCGTCGCCCCAACCTGCGCCCGTGTCCGCGTCATTGATGATGCGGTAGACGCGAATCTTCGCGTACTGCGTGAGCGTGAGTTGGACAACGCCGATGCCGAACTTCCGAAGGTGCAAGAGCGGCCGGACACCTGCCACGATGTCCGGCGGGCTACACTCCTTGAGGTCGTGCGAAGCGATGTACTCGGCGATGGCTCCGGCGACGATGGAATGGATGCCGTCCTCGGGGTGGTGTAGCCGGTCGTAGAGGAGGTTCAGGTCCCTGATGTGGTAGCCGAGGGAGCCGCTGACCGTGAGGGTCTGGCCGTCGAGCGTCGTGACCGAGAGCGGGCCGAAGTGCGTGTAGCGGCGACGGACGGCCTGCTTGAAGATGGTGTCGGCGTAGGGAATCTTGAAGTGGATTCCCGGCCCAAGCTGCTTGCGCTTCCGCCCGAGGCGGATGCGGATGCCCTGCTCCCACGGTTCGATGACGGTCCACCAGATGAAGAGGTCGAAGAACCGCTGGATGAAGTCGAGCAGGCCAGAGAACATGTCATTCCGCCTTCGGGGTCACCCCCGCCATCTCTTCGAGGACCTCCAGCACGAGCGGGAGGCCACAGGCGTTGAACAGCATCTTGAGTCGAGCCTTCGCATCGGCCTTCGTCATCGGATTGCCGGGTCCGAGAGGACGCGCTTCGAGGTCGGCTTGAATGCGACCGAGCGCGGAAGCCGCTGCGACGACAACTCGGTCGTCGGTGTTGCGCTTGATCACGCGCCAGAGCATCTTCTTCAACTCGGCGGGTGTCATCTCGCCGAGGTCGTCGTCAGTTTCCTTGCCTCGTGCCCGCTCTGCCTCGACCGCAGCGTTCAGGTCGGCCGCTGTGTCGATGTCGAAGGGTTCACTCGGGCTTGACGAGTTCTCGCGGGCCGCCTCGTCGCGTCGGTGGGACTGTCCACGGTCGCCGAAAGCTGGGGCAACGAGCCCAAGTCGGCGAAGTTCGGCCCTCGCGGAGGTCACAGTGCGGAGTGAGCAGCCGGTTTCGCGTGCAACCTCGTAGTTTGTTGCCTTCGGGTTGCGTACGATGTAGTCCCGAGCTAGGGCTATCTGATTTGCGACCATGAAAAATCCTTTCTGGCCCTAAGTGCCTGTGAGCGCCCATCTTGGGTCCCTCGCGCGCGGCCCCTCCCCCCACGCTCGTCGCGGAGGGTGGCCCTCTAAGTCCAGTGTAGCACGTTCCTTGCACGGGGGCCAGCCAGCCATGTCAAGTCCGCGTGAACTCACGCAACTTCGCCCCACGCAAGCGGTTCGCGCGCTGGCACGTTCCTTGCTTGAGCCCAGCCGAGGCCCGGTCGCCCCACATTAGAGCCCACGCGGCCCTACTGCACATGCGTGCACTAGCGCGAGCATGGCCTTGGCGGCCACGTTGGAGCGTGCGACAGACGCCTCAGGCGTCGCGCGTTGCTCGCATTGCCTTCAATATATATACACCTTCTTCACAACAAAAGACAATGGACTTGGATGTCCATTTGTCTTTTTTGCGAACAAGAAGTGTATCGGTCCCACGTCCACACAACGGGCTCGCACCAGGAAACGTCAGGAGCATGTCAAACGCCAATGAATCGCTCGAACTTGACACACTTGACACCATGAGCTTGAAACCGCCACCGTGCAGAATGACCCACGAGTTGGGGCAATCCGCACGATTCCCAGCGCCTCGCGAGGCACGGCGCTCATGTCCCGCAACGAGTTAGCCGACTGGCATGGCGGCTGCACTGGGGAATGGTCCCCGGCAACGATGGGGACGAGGGAACCGCCAAGAGCCCGAAGGCACCGCAAGTGACCCGTGGGACGGCAGCGCGGGACCCCCGACAGATGGAGCGGAACGCAGGCGGCACAAACGCCAGTGTCCACAGGCTGGGGTCCACGAGGACCCGGAGCCAGACGTGGACTGGAGAGGCGCGAACCGCTGTACGGTGCGAGCCGGGCGACCTCAGGGTCCCGGCACCGACGCCAAGCTCCACACCAGCGTGACGGCCCCGGAGGACCCACCGGGAGCGGGACCAAGGCACGCGGCGACCGAAAGGGCGAGCAACAGCCCTAGCGGCGTCAATAAGCCACTTCCACGAGCGTTCAGCAGAGCGCATCTTGGGCGAACAGAAGACGCAGCGGCCAACACCCCGCAGCGATGCCCAAGCAGGAGCGATGACCCCATCGGGTGATGGGCGAGCCTGAAACGCGATGACCCGCTACCGAAAACCTCGTGTGGAGTGAGTGGTCGTGTGCTACACTCAGCACACCTGACGAGCCCACAAGGGCGAAACCACAGGAGAATCCCATGTTCTCGAACGAGCGCAGGATGGAAGTCGAGCGCATCATCGTCAAGGCCGTCATCGAGGCCGCGCTCAGGCAGGGCTGGACGCTGACCGCCGTGAGCAACGGCGAGGACGAGACGCACGCCCCGAGCATCGAGAAGGCGATGGAGGAACTCTTCGCCTGTGACGACAGCCACGCCTTCTTCCGCAAGGGCGAGGAGAGCGGCTGGTTCTATTTCGTGCTTGGCAACAGCGGTTGGGATGTCATCACCGACTACACGGTGAACATGGACGACGTGAACGCGGCCGTCGAGCCGCTCATCGACACGCTGGAGGAGGAGGCGTACGGTGGTTGACACCGAGTCGCTGTTCGGCATCGCGCTCATCTACGAGCGTGTTCGAGAGTACAACGGAATCATGAAGCGTGTCGAGTGGCACGAGAAGCTCGTGGGCGTGGAGGCGCATGGAAAGTGCCTCGCGCTCATCTCCGACACGACCTCACGCGCCATCTACGGCGATGGCAGCATCGTGGTCAAGGTGGACCGCTTCACGCCGCAGGCGAACGGCGAGGCCGCGACGTGGGCAGAACTCGAACCTGAGGACAGGCAGTACTTCGCCGCGCTGCTCGAAGTTCACGACGGCTACGTCGTGCAGGAGTTCGTGCCGCTCGTGAAGCCCGGTGACTCGGGCTGGAAGAGTGAGTGGGACGAGGAGGCCCTGTATCGGCAGGCCAAGAGGTTGTTCCACGAGAGCGGCTACAGCTTCGGCTGGGACTGGCAGGGATGGCCGCAGTTCGGTGTGGATGCCCGCACCGGCACACTCGTGATTCACGACTACACGTCTGGACGCTACACCACGAAGCATCGCTTCACCACACTCCAACTCGGGAGGGCTGCATGAAGCAGGTCCGCATCACGCTGCTGGTCAGCGAAGACACGTACACCCGGCTGCACCGCAACATCGTCCACGGCGACATCGTGCTCGACCAGAAGGACGGGCCGACGTACTTCCTGCCCGTCGAGAAGGTGGAATACCTTCGGGAGAAGCGGTAGATGGCAGAACCCAAGAACGGCGAACGCTGGGGCGCACGCTGCGACTGCTACAAGGGCCACAACAGCGCCAGTGGCCGCTGCAACAACCGCGATGTCATCGACCCCACACCCGGCACGCTCCAGAGCCCTGTACTCTGCGAGCGATGCAGAAAGGAATGCAAGCGATGATGCACTTCACCGGCTTCAAGTCCAAGGCCGCGCTCAAGGAGGCGGTCAAGGTTCGCAAGGTCCTGTTCGTCGCGCATCGCGTCGAGACGAGCATGTTCGGTGACGAGTTCAAGGAGGGCGTGCGCCGCTCGTACGCGGTGTGCATGGACCACCCGAAGCGCACCAAGTTCGCCAACATCACCGTGGGCGAGGACGGTTACATCGAGAAGGTGGCGTAAGGACGAAACGCGGGCGACCCATCGACGGTCGGGGCTTCAGTGCCCAGCCCGCGTCGCGCTGTGATGCAGCGCCTGATGAGTCCACAAGGAGGCACTATGGGTAGGAGCTATAGCACGGTTGCGTACCGTGCGCGGTTGGAGAAAGAGAAGCATCCCGAGACGTTCTGCCCTGTCAGGGGCTGTCTCTGGAGAGTCAAACACCCACGAGGCGGGCCTGACACGCCCTGCCGCAAGCATGGAGTCAGCCATGTTGACCCCAAGGCAGCGCCGTCACGCGATTCGTAGGTGCGCCATCGAGGCACATCGCTTCGCGTGGAGGCAGTATCGCCTCCAATCCGGGTCGTTCGCCATCTACGACGACCTGTGCGGTGCCTGCACCATCACGGCCGCCTACACGCTCAAGCTCCTCCTCGCGTGTGGCATCGAGGACGCGCGGTTCGTGGTTGGCAATGGACATGCGTACGTGCGTTGTGGTAACATCCTCGTGGACTCGACCGGGCAGCAGTTCGGGTTCCCGAGGGTGCAGGTGTACGAAGGCAGGACGCCCCCATGTGCTCGTGGGCGTCACATCTACGTTGACAGGCTCGAAGCGAAGACGCCTGAGGAAGCCGTACGAGTCATGGAGGATGATGGTTGGCGTGGCGATGCACAGAAGGTCTACGAAACCGTCGTTTGTCCTCAACACTCGCACAGGAGAGTGG
>Ga0134124_10004759_pt1 | contig 10914 bp, 9 predicted proteins | sample KB304_FD_96880 | JGI IMG/M metagenome (GOLD analysis project Ga0134124, IMG submission 96880) | Terrestrial soil microbial communities without Nitrogen fertilizer from Kellogg Biological Station, Michigan, USA - KB3-0-4 | ecosystem: Environmental > Terrestrial > Soil > Unclassified ... | reverse complement strand
TTCGATCGCTACGATCACTCCTCGCTGCGGACCGGCGGCTTCGCGTCGGTGGGCGGCGGCGGGCCCGGCATGCTCGACGCCGTCGTCGAGCGTCTCGGCGTGCCGCTCGCCTTCCAGCCGTACGGCATGACCGAGGTGAACGCGCTCGCCCTGTTTCACGATCTCGACGAGCCGCTCGCGCTGCGCCTGCAGCCGGGCATCGTCCCCGCGCCGGGCCTGGAGGTGCGCGTCGCCCATCCCGACTCAGGCGCGCCGTGCGATCCCGGGCAGGAGGGCGAGCTACAGTTCCGCGGCACGCTGGTGACGCCCGGCTACTACGACAAGCCGGAAGAGACACGCGCGGCCTTCACCGAGGACGGCTGGTTTCGCACCGGCGACCTGGCGGTACAGGATGGTCGCGGCCACACCGTCTTCATGGGACGTCTCAAGGAGACGCTGCGCATCAGCCACTTCATGGTCGCGCCCGGTGAGATCGAAGCGTTCTTGCAAACGCATCCCGACGTGGACCAGGCCTTCGTGGTCGGCGTTCCCGATCCGGAGATCAACGAGGCGCCCGTCGCCTACGTCATCGCGAAACCTCATGCGCAGGTGGGCGAGGCCGAGCTGCGCGCCTTCTGCCGGGGCAAGATCGCGTCCTACAAGATTCCCAGGGCCATCCGTTTCGTCGCCGATGTTCCGCGCACGCCCGGCCCGCACGGCGACAAGGTGCAGCGGGGCAAGCTGCGCGAGCAGGCGATCGAGGAGCTCCGCGGATGATCCTCCGCACGTCGATGTGCGATCTCCTCGGTATCCAGTATCCGATCGCGCAGTCGGGCATGGGCGGTGTCGCCGGACCCGACCTCGTGGCCGAGGTGTCGAAGGCCGGCGCCCTGGGGATCATCGCCGGCCTCAATCTCACGGCCGACAAGGTGCGGGACGCGATCCGCGCCGTCCGGGCGGCGACGGACCGGCCGTTCGGGGTCAACCTGTTCATGCCGGACCAGCTCCGGCCGCCCGTGGATCCCGCCACCATTCCGGAGGGCACGGTCCAGACCGTGCAGGACACGCTCAACGGTTTTCGCAACCGGCTCGGACTGCCGACGACGACCGCCCGGCCGCCGGCGGTGCCCGACCTGATCCCGGCCGCGTTCGAGGTCGTACTCGAGGAGCGCCCGCGCGTGTTCTCCATCGGGCTCGGCAACCCGGAGCCGGCGCTGGTGAAGCGCTGCCACGAGCGGGGCATCGCCGTGATGGCGATGGTCACCACCGTGGACGACGCCCGTACCGTCGAGCGCGCCGGCGTCGACGTCATCGTCGCCCAGGGTGCCGAGGCCGGCGGTCATCGCTCGACGTGGGTCAAGCCCGAGTCCGTCGAGTCGGTGTCCATCGGCACGCTGACCCTGGTGCCGCAGGTCGTCGACGCCGTGCGCGTGCCGGTCCTCGCGGCCGGGGGCATCGCCGACGGCCGCGGGCTGGTCGCCGCGCTGGCGCTCGGCGCGGCCGGGGCGCTCCTCGGGACCCGTTTCGTCGCCACGCGGGAAGCCGCGACCCCCGAATTCCAGAAGAAGGCGCTGCTGGAGGCCGAGGGCGAGGCCACCACCCTGACCGACTCGATCACGGGATTGTGGGCGCGCTACCTGCGCAACACGTACACGGCCGAGTACGATGCCTCCGGGGCGCCGGTGTTCCCGGCCCTCCTGCAGGCGCGCGCGGCCCAAGATATCTTCGGCCACGGAGCCAAGGAATCCGACCCCGCGTGGTTTCCGATGCCGACCGGACAGAGCGTGGGACTCGTGCACGACCTGCCCGGCGCGGCCGAGGTGGTCGAGCGGATCGTGCGGGAAGCGCGAGCGGTGCTGGACGCCCTCGGCCGGTTACCCCGCTAGCCGCGCACCGCCCTGACCTGCACCTTCACGTCGGTCGCGACCGCGACCGTACCGTAGAGGGGTCAGCGCCCTCGATAGGTCGCGACCAGCTCCTCCGCCTGCGGCTGGCTCACGCCGACCATCTCGAAGGTCATCGTGATGGCGGAGAAGCGCGGCTGGGTCGGGGGGCGACGGCCCTCGATCGTCACCGTCAGCCGCTGGAGCGGCACGCCCGTCTCCTTGGCGTGCATCTCGATCAGCGTGACGCCGCACGAGGAGACGCTGCCCAGGAACGCCTCGCTGTTCGTGAAGGCGTCGGTCTGGGGGCGTGAGGAGGAGTCGAACACGACCGACACCCCCCGCACCTCGTTGCGCGCGCGGCCGATGGTCCCGCTGCTGGATGAAGCGATCGTCTCGATCTTGTCGTCTGCCATGGCGGCATGATCGGGCGGACGCCGGACTACGTCAAGCTCGGCTGGGGACCCCGAGATGCCCCCAGACTCCCACTCGCTCGTGACGCGCGGCAGAGCCGTGGCATCTCTCGATTTCCGCGAGGCTTCTCCGGGCGGGCGCGCCGGCGAGGCTCGGAGTAGAATGCGCGGCAAAGGAGAGGCGCCCGTGAAGCTCGACGTTGCCATGCTCACTCACGACCTCCGATCGGTGCCGGAGTACGCGCGCAAGGTCGAGGCGATGGGCTTCGACTGCCTCTGGTCGGCCGAGACGCAGCACGATCCGTTCCTGCCGCTGGCGGCCGCCGCCACCGTGACCGACCGGATCCGGCTCGGCACCTCCATCGCCGTCGCGTTTCCCCGCAGCCCCATGGTGCTGGCGCACATCTCCTGGGACCTCGCCAAGGCCTCGGCCGGACGCTTCATCCTCGGCCTCGGCTCGCAGGTCAAGGGCCACAACGAGCGCCGCTTCTCGGTGAAGTACGACTCGCCGGGCCCGCGTATGCGCGAGGTGGTGCTGGCCCTGCGCGCCATCTGGGACTGCTGGCAGAACGGGACCAAGCTGAACTTCAAGGGCGAGTTCTACCGCTTCGACCTGATGACGCCGTTCTTCAACCCGGGCCCCATCGAGCACGCGAAGATCCCCGTCTACATCGCCGGCGTCAACCCGTTCATGTGCCGGGTGGCGGGGGAGGTCTGTGACGGCCTGCACGTGCACCCGTTCAACAGCCCCAAGTACCTGCGCGAGATCGTGCAGCCGGCCGTGAACGAGGGTCTGAAGGCGGCGGGCAAGCGTCGCGAAGACTTCACCTACGCCACCTCGAGCTTCGTCATCATCGGCGACACCGAGGCCGAGTGCGCCCCCCAGCGGGTGGCCGTCAAGCAGCAGATCGCCTTCTACGCCTCCACGCGGACGTACGAGCCCGTGCTGGCCGCCCACGGCTGGCAGGACCTCGTTCCGCAGCTGCACCGCAAGTCGGTCGAGGGCGACTGGAAGGGCATGGCCGATCTCATCACCGACGAGATGCTCGAGACCTACGCGGTCACCGGCACCCACGAGACCATCGCCGCGCGGCTGCAGGAGCGCTACGCCGGGCTCCTCGACCGCACCGCGTTCTACCAGCCCGCCAAGCAGCAGGCGCTGGACGATCCGCGGCTGCCGCGCCTGATCAAGGAGTTCAACGGGTGAGAGCCGCCGAACGTCGGGTCGCAGTGCGAAGCCACAGGCCGGCTCGGCGGCCGAGGCGAGCCCGAGTGAAGCAGCCCTGCGCAGGCGCCCCGACGCCAATGACGAAAGACTTCAACGGGTGAGATTCGCCGAGACGAAGGAGTTCAACGGCTGATGAAAGCGCTCGCGTTCAACGAGTTTGGCGGTCCCGACAAGCTCAGGTACCAGGACGTGCCCGATCCGAAGATCAAGCCGAACGAGGTGCTGGTCCGGGTCCGCGCCTGCGCGCTGAACCACCTCGACCTCTTCGTCCGCGAGGGCATCCCCGCGCTCAAGACGCCGCTGCCGTTCTGGACCGGCTGCGACATCGCCGGCGAGGTGGCCGAGGTCGGCGCCGCCGTGACCGGCGTGAAGGTCGGCGAGCGCGTCGCCGTCAACCCCAACCTCACCTGCGGCCGCTGCGAGTTCTGCATGCAGGGCGAGGACAGCCTGTGCGTGCGCTACGGCATCCTCGGCGAGCACGCGCCCGGCGGCCTCGCCGAGCTCGTGGCGGTGCGCGGCGACAACGTGCTGCCCCTGCCCGCCACCGTCTCGTTCGAGGACGCCGCGTCGTTCATCCTCACCAACATGACCGCGTGGCGGATGGTGGTCACGCAGGGCCAGGTGCGGCCGGGCCAGGACGTGCTGGTCATCGGCGTGGGCGGCGGCGTGTCGTCGACCGCCGTGCAGATCGCGCGGCTGTGCGGCGCCCGCGTCATCGTCACCTCGTCGGACGACGCCAAGCTGGAGAAGGCCAGGGCGCTGGGCGCGGAGGTCGGGATCAACTACAAGAAGAACCCCGACTGGGCCAAGCACGTGTTCGAGGCGACCGGCAAGCGCGGCGTCGACGTCGTCATCGAGAACGTGGGAGCGGCGACCTGGAAGGACTCGATCCGCTCGCTCAAGGGCGGCGGCCGCCTCGTCACGTGCGGGTCGACCTCGGGGCCGATCGGCGAGACGATGATCCCACTCGTGTTCTGGAAGCAGGTGCACATCATCGGCTCCACGATGGCCAACCGCAAGGAGTTCCACGACGTGATGGGCCAGCTCTTCGCCGGGCGCCTGCGCGCCATCGTCGACGAGGTCGTACCGCTCAAGGACGGCGCCGCCGCCCAGCAGCGGCTGGCCGAGGGCAAGCAGTTCGGCAAGATCGTACTGACGCCATCGTCGTGACTCGACCCTGGGAGGAGCGCCCATGATCGCCTTGAACGTCAACGGCCAGCCGAAGCAGGTGGACGTCGAGCCCGATACGCCGCTGCTGTGGGTGCTCCGCGACAGCCTCGAGCTCACCGGCACCAAGTACGGCTGCGGCGTCGCGCAGTGCGGCGCCTGCACCGTGCACCTCGACGGGCAACCCGTCCGCTCGTGCGTGACCCCGGTGGCCGCCGCCACCGGCCGCAAGGTCACCACCATCGAGGGCCTGCACCCCAAGGCCGAGCATCCGCTGCAGAAGGCCTGGGTGGAGGAGCAGGTCCCCCAGTGCGGCTACTGCCAGTCGGGACAGATCATGTCGGCCGCCGCGTTGCTCGCGCGCACGCCGAGCCCGACCGACAAGGACATCGACGACGCCATGGCCGGGAACATCTGCCGGTGCGGCACCTACCAGCGCTTGCGCAAGGCGATCCACCGGGCGGCCGCGCTCGCGAAGGGGGGCAAGTGATGACGTCGATGCCGCTCTCCCGTCGCGCAATCCTCAAGGGCAGCGCCGCCCTCGGCGCCGGCCTCGTCATCGGCTTCCGGCTGCCGCTGTCAGACGCGCTCGCCCAGTCCGAACCCGGCAAGTTCGCACCCAACCAGTGGCTCAGCATCGACCGAGACGGCCGGGTGACCATCGTGAACTCCGTGCCCGAGATGGGTCAGGGCACGAGCACCTCGATGCCGATGATCGTCGCCGACGAGCTGGACGTCGATCTCGCCAAGGTCAAGGTCGAGCAGGCCCCGGCCAATCCCAAGCTCTACGCCAACCCGGTCACCGGCGCCCAGTCGTACGGCGGCAGCCGAGGCATCCGCGATCACCTGGCGGCCTGGCGCAAGGCCGGCGCGGCCGGACGCGAGATGCTCAAGAAGGCCGCCGCCGACGAGTGGGGCGTGCCGGTCGACGAGGTCGACACCGAGCCCGGCACGGTCATCCACAAGCCGACGGGCCGCAAGCTGCTCTACGGCCAGCTCGTCGACAAGGCCCAGAAGCTGCCGGTCCCGCAGGATCCCAAGCTCAAGACCAAGGATCAGTTCCGGTACATCGGCAAGGAGTTCTCGCGCATGGACCTGCCGTCGAAGACCGACGGCAAGGCCATCTACGGCTACGACGTCCGGGTGCCCGGCATGCTGATCGCGTCGATCGAGCGTCCACCGGTGGTCACCGGGGCCAAGGTCAAGAGCTTCGACGCGACGGCGGCCAAGCAGGTCAAGGGCGTGCGCGACGTCGTGCAGGTGAGCCACGGGGTGGCGGTCGTCGCCTCCAGCACGTGGGCCGCCTTCAAGGGGCGCAAGGCGCTCAAGGTCGAGTGGGACGAAGGCCCGTTGGCCGGCGTCTCGAGCGTGCAGATCGGCAAGGAGTACGCCGAAGCCGCCAAGCAGCCGGGACTCGAGGCCAAGAAGGTCGGCAACGCCGAGCAGGCGCTGGGGGCGGCCGGTGGCAAGACGGTGGACGCGGTGTACGAGGTGCCGTTCCTCGAGCACGCCTGCATGGAGCCGATGAACTGCACCGCCCAGATCACGCCCGCGGGCGTGACGCTGTGGGTCCCGACGCAGAGCCCCGGCGGCCACCAGGCCATCGCGGCCAAGATCGCCGGCGTCGCGCCCGAGAAGGTCACCGTGCACACGACCATGCTCGGCGGCGGCTTCGGCCGGCGCGGCGAGCCGGATTTCGTCATCGATGCGGTAGAGACGGCCAAGGCGGTCAAGGCCCCGGTGAAGGTCGTGTGGACGCGCGAGGACGACATCCGGCACGGCTTCTACCGTCCGGCGACGTACAACCACTTCCGCGCGAAGCTCGATGCCCAGGGCCAGGCGGACGCCTGGTGGCATCGAGTCGTCGGGCCCGGCATCCTCATGCAGAAGGGGCGCGCGAAGCCCGGCACCGTCGACGGCTCGGCCGTCTCCGGCGCCGCCGATCTGCCGTACGACATCCCCAATCTCCAGGTGGAGTGGAAGGACAAGGACTTCGGCGTGCCGCTCGGCTTCTGGCGCTCGGTGGGCTCCTCGCAGAACGCGTTCGTCACCGAGTCGTTCATCGACGAGGTGGCCCACGCCGCCGGCAAGGATCCCTACGAGTTCCGGCGTGCGCTACTCGGCAAGGCCAAGCGTCACCGGACGGTCCTCGAGACGGCCGCCCAGAAGGCGAACTGGGGCGCGCCGCTGCCGGCCGGCCGGGCCCGCGGCATCGCGGTCGCGTTCTCCTACGGCTCCTACGCCGCCCACGTCGCCGAGGTCTCGGTGGCGCCGGACGGCACGGTGCGCGTGCACAAGCTCGTGTGCGCCATCGACTGCGGCATCGCCGTGAACCCCGATCAGATCCGCGCCCAGATCGAAGGCGGCGCCGTGTACGCGATGACCGGCATGTACGACCAGATCACGCTGGACCGGGGCCGCGTGCAGCAGTCGAACTTCCACGACTATCCGATGATCCGGATGGCGGGGGCGCCGATGGTGGAGACGCACATCGTCGACTCCGACGAGGCGCCGGGCGGGCTCGGCGAGCCCGGGGTGCCCACGGTCGCCCCGTCGATCACCAACGCGATCTTCGCCCTCACCGGTACGCGCATTCGGCGCCTGCCGCTGCGGCCGGAGGACCTCAAGAAGGCCTAGCGAAGGGACATCGAAGGCGCCCCGGCGACGCCGGGGCGCCCGGCCCCGGACCTGCCCGCATCTCGCGCAGCCCGCCTTCCGTGCACGAAGACGTTGGAACGCTTCGGCATTTCGACGCCAGGTGCATAATGGTCGGAGTATGAAAACGCTGGCGATTCTGGTCGGAGGTGGTCCGGCGCCGGGTATCAATGCGGTCATCGCGGCGGCGACGATCGAGGCGCGCAATCACGGATTGCGGGTGCTCGGCTGCTACGACGGCTTCAAGTGGCTCGCCCAGGGCGACACCGAGCACGTCGTCGAGCTGGAGATCAACGACACCTCGCGCATCCACTTCGACGGCGGCTCCATCATCCGCACGTCGCGCACCAATCCGACGAAGACGCCCGAGGGCGTGGGCCGCGTGGCCGACGCGCTCAAGCGCCTCAGCGTCGATCATCTGCTGACCATCGGCGGCGACGACACCGCGTTCGCCGCCTCGCGGCTGGCCAAGGCGCTCGAGGGCCTCACCGTCGTCCACGTGCCGAAGACGATCGACAACGACCTGCCGCTGCCGAGCGATATCGTCACCTTCGGCTTCACGACGGCGTGCAACCTCGGCAAGGAGCTCGTGCGCAACCTGATGCAGGACGCCGCCACCACCGAGCGGTGGTTCTTCGTCACGGTGATGGGCCGTCACGCCGGCCATCTCGCCCTCGGCATCGGCGGCTCCGCGGGCGCCACCGTCACGGTCATCGCCGAGGAGTTCGCCGAGCCACAGATCAGCCTCGACCGGCTGGCCGACGTGCTGGAGGGCGCCATCATCAAGCGTCGCGCCCACGGGCGCGAGCACGGCGTGGCCATCCTCTCCGAGGGGCTGGCCGAGAAGCTCGATCCCAAGACGCTGGGACCGGTCGAGCGCGACGCCTACGGCAACGTGCGGCTGGCCGAGCTCGATCTCGGCCGTCTGCTGAAGGAGCGCGTCAGCGCGAGCCTGAAGGCGCGCCACGTGGACGTGACGATCGTCGCCAAGGACATGGGTTACGAGCTGCGCTGCGCGCCGCCCGGCGCCCACGACATCCAGTACTGCCGCAGCCTCGGCTACTGGGCGACGCGCTTCCTGCTCGAGGGCGGCAGCAACGCGATGGTGACGATCCAGGCCGGCCGCCTGGTGCCGGTGCCGTTCGGCCTCATGATGGACCCCAAGACCGGACGTATCCGCGTGCGCTACGCCGACGTGGAGTCCGAGATGTACCAGACATTGACGGCCTACATGATCCGGCTCAAGCCCGAAGATTTCGAGCGGCCGGAGACAATTACTGCGCTGGCGAAGGCCGGCAACCTCGATCCAGCCGAGTTCACCCGCCGCTTCGCCCCCCTCGTCACCCGCGACTGACTAGAAATACCCCGGGTCGCCGGGCATCAGGACCTTTCGCTGGTCGCCTTCCATGATGACGCGCGGCCGGATCGTACGGACCTCGCGATGGCGCACGCCGTCGAGCGCCTCGGCCGTGGTGAGAGCCCCGTCGAACAGCATGAGGTTCTTCACGGTGGGATTGCGGAGCGTGATCTCGCCGCGGCGCTGGGCGTCGACGGCCTCGGCGGGCGTCAGCCACTTGAGATCGGTCATCTCGTAGTCGTCGCCGGTCGCCTCCTGCCCGGCCGGTGCCGGCGCCGCGAAGAAGCGCGTGTCGAAGCGCAGCGGCTGCTCCTCGGGCGTGATCCAGTGGGCGAAGTACACGAGCCGGTCCGTGGTCAGCCGCAGTCCCTCCGTTCGGATCATCGTCCAGAAGGCGCGGTTGTCGGCGTGGCAGGCGCGGCGATACTCGGCGAAGCGCGGCGCGCCCACCGCCACCTCGCGTCCCTCGGCATCGACCGCCAGCAGGAGCCCGGCCTCCTCGAACGTCTCGCGGATGGCGCCGATCCAGTAGCCGAGCGCGGTGCGCGGCGCCTCCTCGAGGCCGAGTCGGAGGGCGGCGTCCTTCACCTCGAGCCCGCGGCACCAGGCGGCGGCGTCCTCGGGGTTGTCGTCCGCCTCGATCTTACCGCCCGGGTACACGAAATCGCCCGCGGCGAACTTGCTCTTGAGGTGACGGCGCATCAGCAGGATCTCGACGCCGCCGCCGGGGCGGTCGCGGAGCAGCACCAGGGTCGCGGCCGGTGACGGAACGGCGGGCGTTGGTTTGACGGGCACGGCGTAGTGTGACACGATGCTCGCGCCGCCGTTGCCATTTCCGACGAGGAGGCTCGATGAGCGCCGAGGCGAGGCTCAAGGACAAGGGCATCACGCTGCCGACGCCCACGACGCCGCTGGCCAACTACGTCGGCGCCGTCCAGACCGGCAACCTGCTCTTCCTGTCAGGGCATGGCCCCTTTCGTCCGCAGGGAAAGTTCACGCACGTCGGCAAGGTCGGTCGCGAGCTCACCGTCGAGCAGGGCTACCAGGTCGCGCGCGAGGTCGGCCTGAACCTGCTCGCCACCACCCGGGCCACCCTCGGCAGCCTCGACCGTGTGAAGCGCGTCGTGAAGGTGCTGGGCATGGTGAACTCGGCCGAGGAGTTCGGCGATCAGCCCAAGGTCATCAACGGCTTCTCCGACCTCATGGTGGAGGTGTTCGGCGAAGCGATCGGCAAGCACGCGCGGTCCGCGGTCGGCATGGCCGGATTGCCGCTCGGCATCCCGGTCGAGATCGAGATGATCCTCGAGGTGGAGTGAGATCGACCTCCACCACCTGGTCGAGGCAACCGGTGTCCTCGCCTTTGGCGTGCTCTTCTACTCTGCCACGCTCCGCCGTCTCCGCGACGGCCGCCGCCGCAACTTCCGCCACATCCTGAACGGCCTCGCCTTCGGTGCGCTGGGGGTGGGCCTGGCCATCGCGCGCATCCAGGTCGCCCCCGACGTGTACTTCGACGCGCGCAACGTGCCGGTCGCGCTCATCGCCCTGTTCGAAGGCCCGACGGCCGGCCTGCTCTCCGCCGGGGTGGTGGCGATCTACCGTTGGTGGTGGCTCGGCGGCAGCGGGACGATTCCGGGCGTCGTGAGCGTGCTGGCCGTGGGCGTCGTCGGCGGCCTCGTGCACTGGTGGGCCACGCGTCGCGGCCGCGTCGGCACCGGCCACGCGTTCGCGCTGGGCTTCGCCACCTTCCTGGCCACCCTGCTCGGCTACGCGCTGCTCGGCCACGGCGGGCTCGCCAAGTTCGCGAGCACGTGGCCGCACTTCCTGATCGCCTACGTGGGCGGCATCGGCATCATGGCCCAGCTCTTCCAGGACGTCGTCGAGCGCGAGCAGCTCTACGCCGCCCAGCGCCGCTTCCGCGCGCTCCTCGACGAGGCCTCGGAGGCGATCCGCATCGTCGACCCCGCCACCCGGCGCATCCTGGAGACCAACCGCGCCGACTCGGCGCTGTCGGGCTGCTCGCGCGAGACGCTGCTGGGGCGGGACTCCCGCGACTTCTGGCCCGAGGACGCCGACGGGCGCGAGCGCTGGGAGGCGCTGGCGGCCGAGGCCGCCGCCGCCGGGGTGGCGAGCGGCTTCGGCCTGCCCTACCGCGCCACCGCCGGTGCCGTGCGCTCGGTCGATCTCACCATCCGCCGCGTGGAGCACGACGGCCGGTCCTACGAGATCGTGATG
>Ga0134124_10004758_pt1 | contig 10914 bp, 13 predicted proteins | sample KB304_FD_96880 | JGI IMG/M metagenome (GOLD analysis project Ga0134124, IMG submission 96880) | Terrestrial soil microbial communities without Nitrogen fertilizer from Kellogg Biological Station, Michigan, USA - KB3-0-4 | ecosystem: Environmental > Terrestrial > Soil > Unclassified ... | reverse complement strand
CCGGGCAGGAGCAGGATCGTCGGCGACGTCGGCGGGTCGTCGGAGATCGGCACGACGATCGGGCTCTGGGCCGTCCCGATGTTGGTCCCGTAGACGACGTCGACCTGCGACACGTCGGCGCACACGCGCGACAGGGCCTCGAAGATCAGGGGCAGGTCGAAGCTCGCGGCGGGCATCTAGTGGATCCCCTCGAGCAGCTTGTCCATCGCGGCCTTCGTCGCGTCGTCCTTGGTCGCCTCGAACGCCGGCGTCGTCAGCGGCCGGGCGGCCATGCCCGGGTGCGACACGGGGCCGCGAGCGAAGAACGCGTCGGTCCAGTTGCCGCTCGAGGCCGCCCGGTCGCGCTTGTTGAGGTTCGACAGGATCCCGGCGCCGCCACTCGTCGGGGCGATCTCGTGGGTGTCCGCGCCGCCCTCGAAGATGTTGTGGAGCGGCGAGGTCGGCCCGACCTGGGTCTTGATCCCGCCGCGCGTCGAGCTCCGCGTCGCGATCTGCTGGAAGGTCTTCGGGTACTTGCCGCTCCGGGCCCGCGCGCGGAGGTCGGTCCGCATGACCGCGGCACCGGCCCGGGTCGCCCGGCGCGTCCGGTTGACGAGCTCGGTGCCGGACAGGCTGTCGAGCAGCTTCGCGATCTCGCGATCGCCGCGGAGGCTGACCTTGAGCGCGGTCACAGGTCGCACCAGAAGCGCTGCGACATGCTCTTGGACAGGTCGTACACCGAGCGCGGCAGGAGGTTCGGGCCCATCGGCCGGCCGAGGTCCCCGCCCTGGCCGAGCGGGCTGCCCGCGAACGTCGGGTCGGCCGCGAGTGCCTGGCGGGCGAGGTCGATCGACGCGTTCTTCGCCCGGCGCGGGATCCGCGGCCACTGGAAGGCGCCGGTGAGCTCGATGCCGGCGCCGACCTTCGGCCAGTAGCGCTGGGTCCCGGTGCCGGTCATCACGACGTGGTCGTAGGGCTCGCCCGAGCGCAGGTTGTGGACGTTGCCGGCGTCCGCCCAGTACTCGAGCCGGACGTCGGCGAGGTCGAGGTCCGCGAAGTCGGCGAAGGCTTTCAGCCGGAACCGGGCGCTCGTCAGCTCGATGATTCCCGAGTGGACGTGGAGCACGCCCGAGCCGTCGCCGTCGAAGAGCCGGACCTCGTCGGCGCCCGACGCCGGCGAGCGGAAGAACGACATCTTCAGCTCGTCCTCGAGGCGGTCCGTCGAATCGGCCAGGGCGTCCTCGATCCGGGCCACGAGGCGGGTCTCGCGCTCGGTCAGCGGCCGGCCGACCCGGAGGAGAAAGTCGTCGAGGTTGGCGTACGTCGTCGGCGCCGCGTCGCTCCAGGGATCGCTGTACTCCGAGAACAGCGTCGCGCCCGGGTCCGCGCTGCTGTACCGGCTCCGGTACCACGAGCTCGAGGTCCCGGTCGGGTCGTGGATCTCGTAGCTGAACTTGGCGCTGACGATCGGCTCGGTGTCGATCTCGACGTACGTGCCGTCCTCGCTCGGGGCGCGCTCGAGCCGGATGAGCGCACCCGCACCGTAGTCGCGCAGGTGGTCATCGGGGCTGAGGTCGGTGACGCGGACGAGGATGCCCATCGGCTCAGGGCAGCGGCGAGTAGTAGAAGATCGCCCGCCCGGTGGCCGAGTTGACCGCGTTGCCGGCGAGCGTGAACGTCAGGGTCTCGTCGCCGTCGACGACCGGGGCGATCGCCGTGCCGCTGTAGAGGAGCGGCCGCGATTCGGTGTTCACCGTGTCGCGGTCGACGCCGAGGCCCTGGAGACGGTCTGCCCCTTCGTCGTCGACGAGGGTGATGTCGTAGTTGTCGGTCGGCGCGACCGCGCCCGGGTTCGTCGTGAGCGCGAGCAGCCGGCCCTCGAACTTCGGCAGGGCCGTCGCGGGGACGGTCGCCGCCGCGGCGTCGGCGACCCAGTCGACCTGGATCCGCCGAACGGCGCCCTGCGTGAAGTGGCCGATGGTGACCGAGCCGGCCACGGTCAGGCTTCCTTGGCCCAGGTCCCGAGGACGGACTCGATGACCCAGCCGTCGACGCCGTCGCAGTAGATCCGCGCGTAGTCGCCGAGGCGGTCTGTCGCGCCCGTGTTGATCAGGTCCTTGTTGTCGACCGAGGTGAGGCCGTTGCCCCGGATGTGGTCCGCGGCCGCGGGGCTGATCGACAGGCCGGTGCCCGAGCTGAGCGCGCCGGTCTCGAAGTCGTACCAGACGCCCTTCGTGGTCGCGTCGGCCGCCGGGAGGGTGAACACCGCGTCGACCGCGCCGACGAACTTCTGCCCGGTCTGGTCGGCGGTCAGGGCCTGCGTGGCGGCTGCCAGGTTGACGGTCCGGCGGTGGCCGAGGCCAGTGGTCGCGACCTCGGCGACGACGTTCCCGGACGAGTCGAGGAACTGCAGGTTGCCCGCGACCCAGCGGGACTTGACGGCGGTGACTGGCATCGATCGCTCTCCATACGCTGCGTGCGTTTCATGCCGTGGTTCGGCTGGAACGGTGAGCGACCCGGGCGCCCGAAGGAGGGGAGCGCCCGGGTCGCGTCAGGAACTAGACGATGGCCGTCGGCTTGGTCTGGCCGGGGATCTTGCTCTCGCCGATCGCGACGATCCCGCCGAGGACCGGCGAGTTGACCGACTCGACCGCCTTGAGCCGGATGTAGCCATAGCCGGACGCTGCGAGGGCGTCCTCGCGAACCTCGATCGCGATGAGCTTCGAGCTGCCGACCGTGTTGACGAAGCCCGTGGCCGCCCGCAGCGTGATCGCGCCCTCGGTGTCGCCCGTGAGGATCTCGCGGCTGTAGAACGGGATCGCGACGACGTTCGTCGGGACGACGTCGTCGCAGGCCTCGACGGTGAACGTCGAGGACCCGGTCGCGCCGACGCCGATGTGGACGAGGAAGAGGATCCTCTGGAGGTTCTTCATGCTGATGACCTCGGTCGTCGGCGTCGAGTCGAACGCGTCGGCGACCGGGTCGAGGACCTTGACGAACTGCAGCCGCTCCATGAGCAGTGCGCTCATTGCCTGATCTCCTTTCTCAGCTCAGCGGCTGTCAGCGGGCCTGGAGGGTGACGAACGGCGAGAGGGTCCCCGAGCCCTTGTAGGGCGTCACGGACCAGCTCCGCCACGGCCGGCCGTTCACGCGCAGGACCCAGCGGAAGGCCGTCTCGTCGGTGTCGAAGTAGACGTGGATCGAGGAGGCCTGCTGGATGCCGCCCTTGCGGATCAGCACGTACTGCTTCCAGTCGGCGAGCAGGATGTCGCCGAGGTCGCCGGGCGCCGAGGCGTACTCGATCGGCACGACCGGCCGGCCGCGCAGGGTGCCGTAGGGGCTGGCCCCGGCGCCGCCCGGCGGGATGAAGGCGGGGACGCCGCCGACGCCGATGACCTGGGCGAGGTTCCAGAGCTGGGGGAAGAGCTCCTGGTTGATGTACCAGGTCGACTTCGTGAAGCTGCCCGGCAGGATCCGGACGAGCATCTTGTCGATGTTCTCGAGGACGACCGTATCGGCCGCCTGGCCCGTCTCCTTGCTGACCGTGACGAGCGCGTCGCTGTTGAGGATGCCGAGCGGCATGCCAGCGCCGGTCCCGCGGTAGAGCGCGTCGTCGAGGGTGAAGGCCATCTCCTCGACGAAGGCCGGCCGGACGAAGCTCTCGAGCGCCGTGGTGTCGGCGAGGAGCTCGTCGGTCGCGACGTACATCGCGGCCATCTTCTGGAGGGTGATCTCGACCTGGTCCATCTTCGGCCGGCTCGCGGTCTTCGTGCCGCCCTCGGCCAGCCAGTAGGCCCGGACCCCGCCGTAGCGCGAGCCGGTCGCCCGGCTCGACTCCTTGAAGACGTTGAACTTGACGCTGTTGCTGTTGGCCCCGATCTCGCGCGGCGTCGTCAGGCTCGCGAGGTTGCCGGCGGCGATGATCTCGCCGAGGAGCTCGTTGTTGAAGTCGGTCTGGACCAGGAAGCCGCCGTCGGCGCCGACGGTCTCGGACGCGCCGTGGATCGCGGCCTGCGTCCGCTGGAACTCCTGGATCGCGGTCAGCCGCGGGTCGATCTGGCCGCCGTTCTGCTTGGCGATCGCCGCGGCGTGGACCGCTGAGAGCTGCTGGCCGAGGGTCTTGAACGGCTTCGGCGCGGCGGCCTCGGCCTTGTCCGCGGCCTCGACCGCCTTGCTGACCGCCTCGTCCTCGCTCATCGCCGCGGCGGGGGCCTTCGTCTCGCGGTCGCGCCGCTCGACCTCGCCGGCGATCTGGGCCTTGAGCTCACCGAGCTCGCGGCCGATCACCTGCCTCTCGTCGGCGGAGTTGGCGAGTGCCTCGAGGACGGCCTCCGGATTCGCGGCGCCCTCGGCCGCGGCGATCAGGACCGACTCGCGCGTCTCGAGCTCGTGCTGGCGGGCCTGCAGCACGCCGAGCGCGGAATAGTGGGCGACGCCGAGCGCCTGGGCGTCCGCGACGATCGCGCCACCGCCGAAGACGTTCGACGGCCGGTACACCGCGAACGGCGTCGGCACACCGTTGACGTACCGCTGGTGCGGGAGGCCGAGGTCGAGCATGAGTCGTGTCTCCTGACATCCCCACTGGGGCCGGAGAAACGACAAAGCGCGCAACCGGCGCCAGTGACATTCACTGGACGACAGCTGCGCGCACCTTCGGGTGTCGCTATCTGTGTTCCCGCTGAGCGCCGATGCTCGACAGAGTCGACTTGTTCAGCGGGCTATTCAGTTCTGGGCGGGAGGTTAGCCGCCCGCAGCTACCGGTGTCAAGGCTCAGCTCAACCGCGGGCCCGCATCGCGGGTGGCGACGCCAGTCGGCACCACGACGCCGGCGCCGCGCGGGCCGGGCCCGAGGGCGGCCGTTCCGCGCGGAAAGTCAGCCCTGATCGCCCCCGTCGGACCGGGCCCGCTGGGCGGCAGCGGCGGATGCCCAACGATCGGGGCGAAGGTCGTGAGCACGAGGCTGGCGGCGCCGGGTGTCACGACCTGCTGGTCGGAAGCGACGACGGTGGGGTCGAACGCCGTCATCGCGAGGCCGATCGATCCGGGGACCGCGGTGACGTTTGCGCCGGCCGTGACCGCCGGGGCGAACGGGGCGAGGACGAGGGCTCGTGGATCCGGGACGATCGTGAGACCCGACCCGGCCGTGACGAGCGGAGCGGAGGAGGTGAGCGCGAGGGCCGCGGCGTCCGGCGTCACGAGCTTGTGGTCGGAGACGGGGACGGACGGAGCGAATGCCGTCGCCGCCAGGCCCGCGGTCGCAGGCGTGGCCACGACGGGCGTGCCAACCGCCGGCGCGAAGGCGGTCAGCGCGAGCGTCCTCGGATCCGGCGTGACGGCCCTGTTGTCGCTCACCGCAGCCGTCGGCGCCAGCCCGGCCAGGGCGAGCGCGAGGTTGCCGGGCGTCGTGAGGATCGGCGCGGCGATCGCCGGGGCGAACGGGGCGAGGACGAGGGCCGGCGTCGACGGAGTCGCGACTACGGGCGTCGCCACCCCAGGGGCGAACGCGGACAGCGCGAGCGCGGCCGTCCCCGGGGTCGCCGTCTGGTTGGCGGTCACGGGCACCGTCGGCGCGAACGTCGACGTCGCGAGGGCGGCCACTCCCGGCACGGCGGTCTGGTTGTTCGAGACCGGGACCGTCGGGGCGAACGTGGTCGTCGCCAGCGACAGGACGCCTGGCGTGACCGTCGTATTGACGACCTCGTGAAGCATGATGTAGCCCGCGATCCGGTCCTGCGACGTCACGGTCACGTCGTACGACTGGGTGCTCGGCGTGGTCGTCTGGACCTTCTGCTGGGTCGCGATCCGGACGCCCGACGTCGTCGTCCCGATCGTCGCCGTCTGCTGGGCCGCCCACGTCCCGTTGGTCGAGTCGGCGTCGCCCGTGACCGCCGCGACGTTCTCCGAGAAGTAGCCGGCGATCACCGCGTCCCCGACGGGCACCGACGCGGTGACGACGGTCGCGTTCGCCGCCGTCGCCCCGGCGATCGTGCCGCCGGTCGAATAGGCGACCGTGTTCGCCCCGGACGGGATGACCTCGTACCAGGTCCAGGCCTTCGCGACCGGCGAGGCGCCCGTCTTCCAGGTCATCGTCCCGAGGTCGGTCGTCAGAAGCGCGACGGTGATCGGCGCCGTGTAGATCGCCATCTCGATCCCGGCGCTCGCGGCGCCGTTGTCGAAGAGGGCGTTCGCAGCTGGTCGGAGCGTCCAGACGTTGCCCTTCGCGTCGGTCCACGAGTCGGGCGCGATGAGCACATCACCCGCGCCGCCCGCGTTGTCGAGCGCGATGCACAGGACGCCCATCGACCCGACGGCGAGGGTCGCCGACCGACCGCCCGGGACGAGCGTCGTCGCGCCGGTGTTGTGGGTGCCAGTTCCGCGGCTGGTGACCGTCAGGGCCATCGATCAGCCCCGCCCGGTCAGACCGGTTCGAGCGTCGCGAGACCCTGCGGCACGTCGGCGTCGGGCAGCGGGTGCTCCCGGAACCAGCCGAGCATCGCGTGCAGGATCGCCTCGTCGAGGTCGCCGGCGGCGCCCATGGCCACGATCAGCTCGCCGTCGAGGACGACGGTCCGCTTCAGCGCCTGGAGGGAGGCGAAGCCGTGCTCGGAGAGCGTGGTCTCGTCCTCGACGACCGTGAGGCCCGCGTCGTCGAGGTTCCGGCGCAGGATGCTGGGGACGACGACGCCGACCTCGACCGCGTCGGCGACGGCCTTCGCGATCGGCGCGGTCTGGCGCTCGTCCGTCGCCTGGCCGATCAGGAACTCCAGATTGACCTTCTGCATCAGGGATCCTCCTCAGGCCAGCGTGAAGACGCCGCTCGCGTTGGCCGCGACGGTGAGCGTGTTCCCGGTCGTCGCGGTGACGTCTGCGGGAGTCGAGTCGAGGAGGCAGTAGCAGAGCACGTTGCCGCCGACCTCGTAGATCTCGGCGAACCGGGCGACGATCGATCCGCCCGAGGCGGTCCAGACCGGGTCCGTCTGGATGTCGACCGTCACGGTCGTCGTGCCCGACAGGGTGAGGGTGATCGCGATGCCGCCCGCGGTGTAACCGTTGGCCGCTGCGTGTTCGTTGGTCACGCCGGCGTGGGTCGTGGTCGCGGCCCCGATGTTGCTCGTGGAGAGGTCCAGGGCCATCTTCCAGCTGTCGCTGTCGATGTCGAACGTGCCATCGAGCAGCTTGGTGCGCGCTCCGTTCGGGAACGTCCAGGCGCCGGCGGCCATGGGTCAGGCCTCGCTCTCTTCGTCGGTGTCTTCGTTGCTCGCCGTGTGCGCAGCGTCCTCGTCCTCGTCGGGCGCGCTGGCCGCGCGGATCGCGGCGATCAGCGCCGCCTTCGTGCCGCCGGTCGCCAGGCCGAGATCCTTCGCGCGGCTGCGGAGGTGGGTGACGCTCATGTCCTCGAGGCCGTCGAGCTCGCCGTCGTCGTCGACGAGCGCCGCCTCCGGGATCGAAGCGCCCGTCGGCTTCGTGCCGGCCGGGACGATGCCGCGGCCGCCACAGTCGGCGCAGCGCTGGCCGTTCCTCATCCCGCTCTCGCAGGTGCAGCTCTCGTACAGGAACTCGGCTGGGACCGTCATCGTGTCGCCTCCTGTCGTGTCCGGGCCCGGGCGATCGCCAGGGCGGCTTCGGCTTCCTTGGATCGATCTGGCGGAGTGGCCGGCTCGTCGGCCTCGACCGATGGCTCCGACAGAGACGCGATCGCCTGCTCGCGGGTCATCAGCTGGCCGTGCTCGTCGAAGTGCTCGATCCGGGCCGACGCTCCGCGCGAGACGGGGCCCTTGCCGGTCGCCAGCCGGCGGATCGTGTTGTCGAACGTGTCGACGCGATCGACGAGGCCCGCGGTCTTCGCACGCCCGGCGGTCAGGACGCGACCCTCGCCGTAGCCCGCCTTGACCTCGGCGGCCGTCACGCCGCGGCCCTTCGCGACCGCGTTGACGAACTGGGCGTAGTAGTCGCCGACCCGCTGCTCGAGCGTTGCCCGGGCCTGCTCGCTGAGCGGTTCGTACTCGTTGCCCTCGACCTTCGCCGCGGGCATGGCGATGATGTTCGTCGTGATCCCGAGGTTCTCGTCCATCTTCGAGAACTCCTGGTGGACGAGCTTGCAGCCGATCGAGCCGACGAGCGACGACGGCGATGCGATGACCTCGTCGGCCTGGCACGCGATGTAGTACGCGGCGCTGGCCATGACGTAGTCGGCGATCGCGCTGATCGGCTTCCGCCCGCGGGCCGCGCGGATCTCCGTGGCGAGCTCGTCGATCCCGTCGACGTAGCCGCCCGGGCTGTCGATGTCGAACAGGATCGAGCCGACCGACTCGTCATCGAGCAGCTCGCGGAACGAGCGGGTGATGCCCTGGACGGTCGCGCCGCCGGAGTACTCGGTCATCAGCGTCGCCCGCGGCATGATCACGCCGTAGACCGGGATGACCCCGACCGAGCTGACGACTTGGCCGCCACGGCGCGGCCCGTTCGCGGCCGCGGCGACGTCGAGGCGCTCGCGGACCTCCTCGGGCGTGAGCCGGCCGCCCTCGACGTGGACCCGGACGACCTCGGCGATCGTCCGGAGCGTCCCCTCGGTGATAAACCAGGGCGTCCCGTAGACGAGGTTGACGACGTGCGAGAGCTTCATGCCGCGAGGACCTCCGGCTTGTCCATGGCGAGTTCGGTCAGGCGGGCGACACCCTCGACGGGCCAGTCGTCCATGGCGTCGGATCCGTGCTCGAGGAGCGCGGCCTGCTGCGCCTTCGCATAGCGGATCGCCTCGTGGCGCGGGATGTGCAGGTCGCGGGCGACCGTCTCGGCATGCTCGGCGTAGAACGCCTCGAGCCCGACCCGGAAGGCGGCGAGGTCGCCGGCGACACGCTCGGCGAGCTTCGCGACGCCGGCCGTCTCGCGCCGGACGAGGCGGGACGCGACGTCGCTTGCGAAGAGCCGGGTCAGCCCGACCGTCTCGCTCGAGAGCGGCTTGCCGTCCGACAGCAGGGCCTGCGGCGCGTACGAGACGCTCGTGGCGCCGTCCGGGTCCGTCGTCATGTTGACCGGGGTCAGCGGCTCGCTGAGGCCGGCGATCGGGTTGAAGCCCTCCTTCGCCCGGACCTCGTTGCGGGTCATCCAGCCCCACATGATCGCGAGCGAGTACGCCTTGCTCCGGGTCTCGTTGTCGCCTCGAAGCAGCCCGTCGAGATTGAGCTTCGCGTAGTAGCTCTTGTCGACGATCAGGTCGCGCCAGATCGCCTGCTCCCACCGGACGGTCCAGGCGAGCAGGCAGTCGACGACGTAGTCCACGCCCTGGCTCTCGATGTTGTTGTTCGTCGAGCGGGTCAGGTCGAAGACCTTGTGGGGCGGGATCCGGATCCAGCGGCAGGCGTCGGCGATGCTGATCGCCCGGAGCTCGACGAGCTGGGCGTCGCGGACGGTCATCGACACGTCCTTCCACTCCATCCCGTCCTCGAGCAGGAGCGGCCGGCCGGCGCGCGGTCCGTCGATCGAGTACTCGTCGATCGCCTTGCGCAGCCCGCGCCGCGTGGTGTCGAGCAGCTTGCCCTTCGCCTGGATCACGCCCTGGTGCTTCGCGCCGCGGCTGAACATGAAGCCGGCGTAGCGCTCCTGGGCGATCGTCGTGGCGAGGTTGGTCGCCGCGAAGTCGAGGACCGATCGCGACTGGCGGCCGCGCAGGATGAACAGATCCTCGTACAGGATCGTCCGCTCCTCGCCGCCGAGCTTCGGGTCGCGGTAGATCGCCCGGCGCACGCCGTTGCGATTCGTCTCCTCGCGGACGAGGTCGGGGTGGAGCGGGACGATCTGGTCGACCGCGGTCTTGCGTGTCGGGGCGCCCGGGTAGCTGATCGGGTTGCCGGCGATCACCTCGTTGATCGACTTGCCCCGGAGCATCGCCCAGGCGGTCGCCATCTCGCGCCACTCGATCGCGTCCTGGTACTGGTTCGGCTGGTCGTGCAGCCGCTCCTGGAGCTCGTGCCCGGGCGCCGGCTGGCTGCCCTCCTTGCCGATGTCCTCGAACATGTTGGCCGGCAGCTTCCCCATGTCCTCCGAGACGTAGGTCACCGCGGCGTAGAACTGGGGGATCGTCAGCGCCGACTCCGCGCTGATCGGACCGGTCGGCGACAGGCGCGAGACCGGCTCGTACCAGAAGTCGCCGAACGCGCTGCGATCCGGATCGACCGACAGGACCGGCGCCAGGATGCCCATCAGCTGCGCCTCAGCAGGGCGGCGATCACCGGCGCGCTGCCGAGGATCGTGATGACCGTGCCCGGAACGCCGAGGGCCTTCGGCAGGTCGCCGGCGGCGACGAACGCCGCGGCGACCAGGATCAGGCCGAAGTAGACCGACGCCTCGGTCGTGTCGGCCTCGGGACGCAGAGGCTCGACGAGCGCACGGCCGGCGCCGGCGATCGCCCGGAGGCCGCGGCCGACCGCGCCGGCGAACGCTCCCGGGAGCGCGCGGATCCGCGTCACACGAGCATCCGTTCGAGGACCTGCTTCTCGGTCAGCCCGTCGTAGGCCGACTCCTCGGGCCCGGCCAGCGCGCCGGCGGCGAGGGCGTCGTTGCGGGCCTCCCACGACAGGTCCGCGGCCGGGACCGAGTCGATCTTGTCGGGCGAGCCGTCTCGCTCCTTCTGGACGATCCACACCGGGATGCCCTGATCGTCGTGGTAGCCCGTGTCCTGGCGGACGGCGTTGCCGACGTGCGCGGTGAAGAGCGGGCAAAGCTCGTCGGTCTCCGCGCAGTGGGTGACCGCGCCGGTCCGGATGCCCTCGTGCCACGAGCGGAGCGAATCGCCCATCGCCTTCGGGCGGTTCGTCCACCACTCGATGACCCGATCCTTGCCCCACCGGCCCTGCCAGCCGGCGATCGTGTCTTCCCAGTACGGCGGGTCCGCGTACACGCGCCAGACATCGAAGTCGCCCATCGCCTGGTCAAGGG
>Ga0134124_10004757_pt1 | contig 10915 bp, 12 predicted proteins | sample KB304_FD_96880 | JGI IMG/M metagenome (GOLD analysis project Ga0134124, IMG submission 96880) | Terrestrial soil microbial communities without Nitrogen fertilizer from Kellogg Biological Station, Michigan, USA - KB3-0-4 | ecosystem: Environmental > Terrestrial > Soil > Unclassified ... | reverse complement strand
TTCGTTGGGGATGTTCTCCACCAGCACCGTGACGCCGAGCGGTTTTGCAAACGCGCGCAGGTGCTCGATAGCGGTCATGGCGTAGTCGAACCTGTGCTCGTCGAAATATTCGTTGCTGTTGCCGATGTGCTGCACCAAAAAGTTGAACGGCAGGATCTCGGCGACTTCGAGCGCGCGCTTGATCTCATCAAGCGCCTCGATGCGGCGGCGCTTGTCAGGATCGATGAAGTTGATCGGGTCTGACATATGCGCGTTCCACTGCTCGTCGCGGAACATGGGCGAATGCAGCGAGTTCAATTTGACTCCGCTGTCTTTGAACCAGCCCGCTAACTCGCGAACGTGAGCGCGGTCTGAGTAATTGAAGTGGCCCTTGGCCGCGAAGATCTCGACCGCCTCGGCGCCCGCGCGGGCATAGCCGTCGAGCAGGCCGGGATGGAGCCGGTCGCGGACGTTCACGTAGCTGGAAATGGCGCGCAGCATAAGATAAGTACTTTGTCTTCAGCAACTCCGGACGAAACGGCTGGAAAGCAAACTCCGGTGCCACAGCTTCAGCAGCTAAGCTCAATGCCTGCAATGAATTAGCTAAGATTTCTGCCGCTGGTGTGGGAGTCCACTGCCCGGCGAATCACCGGTCCAGAACCTATGAGGCTAGCCTAGGCCGCTAGCGGGAGTCAACCCTTGCGACTGCGCCCTGGCTTCGCGGGTTTCGCTGCCAGCGATGCCTGGACCTTCTTCGGAAGTTTTGCGAAGTAGTAGTCGTAGGACGCGCGGATCCCTTTCTTGACCTCGGCCGCGTTCACCGCACGCATCTCACGCACGGAAACCCAAGGCGCGGATCTGTTCGAGCGTCATGCGAAGGTCTTGATCACCACCGCTTTGGTGAACGCGGTGCGGAATCCGGCGCGCTCGGCATTGCGCTGCGAAGATGTGCCCGGCATGGTCAGCGTGACAGCCAGATCACATCCGGCTTCGCGCGAGAGTTGCAGCCGCTTGTTCAGCAGCGCCGCTTGTACACCCCGCTTGCGGAATTCAGGCAGCACACCTGCGCCAAAGAAAGCACCGAGTTTTTGATCTTTTATGACGAGCCCGCTAGCGCCACCGGCAAATTTCCCGTCCACTTCCGCGACCAATGTCATGTTGCCCGGTGTATCGAGCCAGAGCTCGAACAGCCACGCGTAACCGAGCGGCTTGCCATCGCCGAAGGCGCGGTCAACCAGATCGGACACCTGCTTGATCTCCTCTTTCCGAGGCACTCGCACAGTGACTCCAGCCGGGATGGAGAAATCTTCGTCGGGATAAATGTACCGACCCAACACGGTATTGAATTCCTGGACGGCGTAGCCGCGTTTCTTCAGGAGCTCGAGCATGGAAGGGTCTGTGTACGGGCAAACATCGATCTGCGCCGGAACTCCGCGGCTGCGGTAGAACTCTTCCACGTGGTCGAGAATGGTTTCGCTGATCGGACCAAAGAATCCAAGTCCATGCGCGCGACCAACCGGCGAATCTTTGCCGCTGAAGCACATCGTGCCACCGCCGATACGCTCGAAGGCGCACCCGAGCTCAGGGCGCGTGCGCATCAACAGCTCGGTCGGCAGCAGGTCGCCGTATTCCTCGGCCGCTTCCATGCGGCGGGCGAGTGCGGCATCGACGAAGATGAGATCGTGGCGGGCGCTTCGGGCGTGCGTAAGCGAGGCCATCTACTGCTTTGCCATGGCCTTCAGCTTGGGATTGAGAGGCGCACTGAACTCGGCCGAGTACTGCCAATGGTCCGCGTCGGAAGTCTGCGGCTTGACGAAGAGCCGTCCGGCGATCTTGTTGCTGTCGGAGCTGCTTGACACAAATTCGTGCGGGCCCTGGCTCGACATAGCATTCATTTCTTTGAAACCATCGTGGTAGAGATCACCCATGCCCGGCTGCATCTTGTCATCAAACTCGATGCGGATGGCATGCAGCTTTCCGTTTTCTGCCTGTTTCGATAATCCGAAGTCCTCGGCCAGCATGGCCTCGGTGACGGGAGCGTCGCTGAGGATCACGTACACGTTGTCGCGCTCGGAATGAAAAGAACCTTGCTGCACAAATGCGTACGCGCACTTGAAGACAGCTTTCTTTCCGTTCACGGTGAAGCTGCCGGTCACGGTGCCGGGCTGAAACGTGGCTGAAACAGGAGCAGCAGCCATCGTCTTCTGGGCCGGCGCAGCTTTCTTCGCCGACTGCGGAGCTTGTGCACATGCCAGTGCGGCAACAGTGATCAGCAACAGGCCACAATATGTTTTCATTGGCGTCCCTCCAGACGAAGCAACTACGTTCTTTCGCGGGCCTCACCCAGTGTGACCTGGAAATCCATTTTCTTCTTTCCGCGCCACGCGGTCACCTTCACCGCATCGCCGGCGCGATGGTTGTTCATGATGCGCGCGATATCTTCCTGATCGACGACTTCTTGTCCATCGATCGCGATGATGAGATCTCCGCCGACAAGGATCGGGATGTTGCCGATGTAGGCGCGCTCGTTTCCGCCGCGCAACCCTGCGCGTTCGGCCGCGCCTCCGGGCGAGACCTGGATGATCAGCACGCCGGAATCGGAGGGGAGTCCAAGCTGGTTAGCGAGTTCCGGGGCGATCGGCAGCGTGCGAACGCCCAGCGACGGGCGACGGATGCGCCCCAACGTGATGAGGTCATTCAGCACCGCCTTGGCCGCATTGATCGGGATGGCGAAGCCTATCCCCGAGCTCTGCCCGACTTGGCTGAGGATGAATGTGTTGATGCCGATGACTTCGCCGTGTGCATTCAGCAGCGGCCCGCCGGAGTTTCCGGGATTGATAGCAGCGTCAGTCTGGATGGCCTCATCAACATAGTTCCCTTCGGGACCGCGCACGGGGCGGATCGAGCTGATGATGCCGCGCGTCATGGTACCGCTGAGACCGAAGGGATTGCCGATAGCAAAAACTTTCTGCCCGACGGCCAGCGTCTTTGAATCTGCGAGCGTGGCCGGCGTGAGGTTTGCGCCCTTGATCTGGATGATGGCGAGATCGTGCGAAGGATCCACCCCGACGATCTCCGCTTTATGTTTCTTGCGGTCACTGAAGGTGACCTCTACTTGCTGCGCACCCTGGACAACGTGATAGTTCGTCAGGATGTGGCCTTGCTTGTCGATGACAAATCCGGATCCTTGCCCCTGCTGCGGCACTTCACCATAGAAGAAGTCGAACTCCACCGTCCGCGAGGTGATATTCACCACAGACGGCAACACCTTCCGGTAGACGGATATGTTGTTCTCTTCTTCGGCGTCGAAGGAAGGTGCGCCCACCGCCTCCACCGTTTCCACCTTGCCGCTGTTCGCGACGTTGCTGAAGACGGAAGGAGCAGAGGGATCGTGGTGGGTAGTGTAGAAGTAGAATCCGACGACGAGAGCAGTGGCGATCACGATTGCGCGCATAGTCTTCATAGGTAAGTTGGACGTAGCGGAGGGCGGAAGGCCATCCGCTAAGAGACTGATTCTAATATCTCCGCACAGGTACGGCGAACCGCCGCGTCGAGTTCCGCCAGTCCCTTGGAGTTGTCGATCACAAAATCAGCGCGGCGGGCTTTTTCTTCCCACGAAAGCTGCGCCTGCGAGCGGCGTTCGACCTCGGCACGCGCTTCCTGCTCGCCCAGATTCTTGTGACGATTGCCAAACCGCTCAACGCTCTGCTCCGGTGAGCAGGTCACGGCGATGGTCTTATCGAAACGCTTCTCCGAACCGGTCTCAAAAAGTAGAGGGATCTCAATGATCGCGATCCGCGCCCGCGGATGCTCGCGCGCGACCTGCGCCATCCACTCCGTCTCTCCCTGGATCACGGCGGGATGAACGATGGCCTCGAGCTGCTTGCGTTTCTCCGCAGTGGAGAACGCGAGATCAGCAAGCTTCCCGCGGTTGATCTTCTTGTCTTGGTCGAGAATCCCTTCACCGAATGCCGCCACAACCTGCTGGTAGACCGGCGTCCCCGGCGCGTACAGCCGATGCACCAGCGAGTCGGCGCTGAGCGCAAAGATGCGGTCAAGGTCCTGCTGCTGGAACATTCTTAGGACTGTGGATTTGCCGCAGGCAATGCCGCCGGTGAGCGCGACGCGCAACATGGCTAGACTTTCGCCATCAACATCGCGCCGCGGCGCATCTTCGCCGCTTTCACCGTGTTCGCCATCAGCATGGCAATGGTGAGCTTGCCCACTCCGCCGGGTACCGGCGTGAGCGCGCCCGCGACTTCGGCCACGTTGGGATGCACATCGCCGATAAGGGTGAAGCCTTTTTGCGCGAAATCCTGCTCGCGCTTCTGGTTGCCCGCATAAAACTTCTTGAATTCATCGGCGGAATCGATTCGATTGATGCCGACGTCGAGCACGGTTGCTCCGGGCTTCACGTAGTCGCGCGTGATCATTCCGGGCCGCCCAATAGCGGCTACCAGGATATCCGCGGTGCGGCACACGCCGGGCAGGTCTCGCGTCTTCGAGTGGCAGATGGTCACCGTGGCGTTAGCATTGGTGAGCAGCATGGCAACCGGCTTGCCGACGATGTCGCTGCGGCCGACCACCACTGCGTTCTGGCCCTCAATAGGAATCGCGCTTCGCCGGAGGATCTCCATGCATCCCGCCGGAGTGCAACTGACTAAGCCGGGACGCTGCGTCGAGAGATTCCCGACGTTCAGCGGATGGAAGCCGTCCACATCTTTTTCCGGGCTTACGGCGAGCAACACGCGCTTTGAATCCACCTGCTTGGGCAGGGGCAGCTGCACTAGGATGCCGTCGATCTCGTCGCGACGGTTCAAGTCGTCGACTAGCTTCAGCAACTCTTCCGTGCTGACGTTATCTTCCGGCGTGAATTTCTCGCTGTAAATCCCCAGCTCTTCGCAGGCCTTTACTTTGTGCCGAACATAGATCTCAGAGCCGGGGTCATGGCCGACCAAGAGGACAGCCAGTCCAGGCTTTGCGCCTGCCTCTGTGAGGGCGCGCACTTCGGCGGCGAGCTCTGCCTTGATGTCATTCGCGATCTTGGTTCCGTCTAGGATCCGTGCTGGCATGGTTGGGAAAAGAGATTCTATCAGGGTGCAGCGGCTAGAATAGCGGGATGCTGACGCAGGAACTGCTCGACCTGATCCGCTGCCCGGTATGCAAGGGGACGCTCGACTATAGCGAAGCGAAGCAGACGCTGCGTTGCGCTGCCTGCCCGCTGACCTATCCAATACGCGACGGCATCCCCGTGCTGCTCGCCGACCAAGCCAGTAAAGACTGATTATGGTTTCTTAGGCAGCAGGCGGAAGCTCTTTCCGCCGTCGGTGGTCTGCCAATCGTCGCCATTGCCGAGCAGTACGTCCGCCAGCAATGGATTTGCGATCTTGATGGACGTCACGTCCCCGAGTGGGACGATGTCGTCGCCGGTGAGCGAGACCTTCGCCCAGCTCTGGCCCGCGTCACGGGAAACCCACACTGCCCCGGATTTCCCGCCCACCCAGATCTGTTGTCCCAGGGCGGCTACGGCGGTCCACTGAACGTCTTTTGCCGGATTACGGTCTTGCCAGCTCGCGCCGCTGTTGACGCTGCTTTGAATGTGCCCGGAAGCTATGCGCCACAGCACAGTACCAGAATCGAATCGTGTGGAGACGATTCCGGCGCTGGTTGCCGAAGCTCCCTTTGCGGCTTTTTGCGCGACGCGAGCTTTGGAAAGCTCGACGGATTCCGTTGAAGCCGCGACCGACGCCGCGGTCGGCTGCTGATCTTTGCCGATCTCATTCTGTGTGCGCTTCTGCAGTTCTTCTTTATCAGCGACAGGGGCCGGCGGTGCCTGTGCGGCATTCGTTTGGGCTTGTACAGTGGCTGGTGCCGGCCGGTTCTCTCCGGCGATCCGCCCGCCGACCAACGAATCCGTCTGGCGCGGGCTTGGAGCGACATTGGAATATTGAGCGGCAGAAGCGGATTTAGCAGCAGGCGCGGCTGTGTCCGCCTGCTTTTTCTCATCATTGGCGGCGGCATTGCCGGCGCCCCCGGATGATTTCGAACCATAGACCCGGCTGTAGACGCCGATCCCCCCGAAGCCGCCGTCGGTGATGTTGACACCATCAGCCACGTAGCCAGACTCCGCTTTGGCCTTGGGTTTCGAATCTCGATCCAGCTTGGCATCGGCTTCCCGGCGCGGCGCGACTCCCTCATTTGTGGCCGCTTTGAGCGCTGATTTCCCCGCACGATTCGCCGCTTCATTCGCAGCACTCTCGGATGGTGCGACCGCAGGTGCGGGACTCGCGGGTTCCTGTTTGAGCTGCGCCGTCTCATTAGCTGGCTGCTCGCGCTTCGGCTGACGCGGCCCTACGACCAAAACTGCGATGGTGACTATTGCCACCGATGCGGCAACCGAAGCCCATTGGAACGTGGCCCAGCGAAATCCACCACGCGCCGGTTTCGCTACGGCCGCATCGGATGGGCGACCTGCCGCCGCAAGCCCGACGATGTCACGACAATCCACACAGGTAGCAAGGTGCGCGAGCACGCTCTCGCGTTCACCGGTGCCCAGCGCATTCTCCGAAAAGGCGCTCAGTTGCTCCGCATCGGGGTGCGGTCCGGGTCGCTGAGCAGCTAAACGCGCCTTCGCGATATCGGGGAACTTCTCCATGCTGCTTTAGTCTTCTCCCTTCCCTGCTTGGAACGATTTCATTCCGCTTTCTTGCAGATTTCTTTCCCGGCCGAGCGCGGTGCACACATCAACGGCAAGGTCGCGAACATCCGCGTCTAGTGTCTCTTCCGCCTGCCGTCGCGACATGCCCGTTTTCAAAAGTGCGTTGCGTATCTCCGAGCGTAATCGCTTGACCGAACGCTCCAGCTTGCGGCTGATAGTGGATTCGTGCACGTTCAGCATGCGCGCGATCTCCGCCAGGGTGCGATCGTCCAGGAAGTAAGAAGCGAGAATGAACTTCTCTTCCGCCTCGAGCGCGCGCAAAGCTTCGTCTGTGGCTGCAGCGAGCTTTGCGTCTTGGATGACGGCAACGCCATGCCCAGCCGTCGCCGCGACGAACTGCTTGCCGGCCTCTTCCTGTTCTTCCAGACTGACCAGGCGCTTATTGCTCCTGAAACGGTTTACAAATTCCTGCGCGAGGACCGTCCGCAGCCAGCCCTCGAGGGAGCCGCGGCCCATATAGTAGTCGAGCTTGGAGCGGCGCTCGCCGTCGGCCGACTTCATTCCGTAAAGATCGGCGTAGAGCGAATCGGCAAGCTCGCGTCCAGTGGCATCGTCGCGCGCGATGGCCCGGCCGGCATTGTAGAGTGGCTCGCGAAAGCGTGTGAGAAACACCTCCCAGGCAGTTTCATTCCCTGCTGAACATGCGCGGGCAAGCACGAGCTCTTCTATCCGCAGGCCGGAAAGAAATGATGTGGTCTCTTTCTCGCTAGCTCCGGACGAGAGAGATTTACGAGTGACCGCTTCCAGATACTTCGCGAAATCGTCTCTACTCACGCCCCACTTCGAGCCGCCACTCCGTTCGTAGAGTTCTCCCAGTAGAGTGGCGAAGCGTTTGCGATCGAGCGCGAAAGTAGAGGTCGGCGGCACGGGGAATGGCTGGATAGTATCGCGGAACCAGGTGCTTCGCTACTTCACAGCTCTTAGCTTAGACACCACAGCCGCGACTTCGTTCTGCTGAAAAAGCCTTATCCCAGCGATGCCCGCCGCTCCGGCGCGCACACAATCAACGGCATTCTCCAGAGTTACTCCGCCAAGTGCTAGCACCGGCAGCCGAGCCCGCGCGACTGCCTCGGTTTTGCCATCGGCTGCAGAAATATGCGAGCATATGCGACGCAGCTCGCTCAGTCCGCGCCCCAGCGCACCGGATTTTTCGAAGACCGGAGCGAAGACAACAAAATCCGCCGCTTGCGATTCCGCCATCTCGACCTCGGCCTCAGCATGACAAGAAGCACTAATAACTGGCTGGCGTGCTCCGGCGCTAGCGAAGATTGCGCGCACGTCCCCGGGGGGTGGATCCTGATTGCCCGATCTGAGGTGGACGCCATCCAGACCACAGGCGATGGCAATATCGGTTCGCGAATTGACCAGCAACCGCGTTTTGGATCCGGCCGCCCGCACGTTCTGCAAAGCTTCGCGTGCCAGCATTTCCAGTTCGCGGCCGGAGAGATCTTTTTCCCGCAACTGGATGTAGTCCACCCCTGCCCGTGAGCACTCGCTCACCTTGGCAAGCAAGTCCTTTCGGCGGGCGGATTCATCCCCCGCGAACTGTGTGCGATCCGTGATGTAGTAAAGCAGCATGGCTCAGCAGCACCGCAGGGCAGGAGTGCCTCTAAGCATTGTAATGAGCCTGGCTGTCCAGATCGTTTGGCTATTGATGCTGGCCTTGCCTATCGCCAGCATCTCGTGGACGATCACGCACGAGGAGATTTTCCGCGAGCCACGCGACTTCTGCCAGCGTAAGAGCCAGGAGTGCCGCCGGCTAGTGCAGCGAAAGTTTTTTTACGTGTTCACCTGCGAATACTGCCTGAGCCACTATGTAACCGCCTTCTTCGTGATCGTCACGCGGTACCGCCTCCTATTCGAGGACTGGCGCGGATACCTGATCGGTGGGTTTGCGCTGGTGTGGGTGGCGAACTTCTATATGTCGTTATTTGCGCACATCCGCCTGGATGTGAAAAAAGAGCGCACCGAGATCAAGCAGGTGGAAAAGAAGCTGGAAAAGGAAGAACTCGCCGCCTAGCTTTTCTTACCCTTCCGCAAGCGGGCGAGTTGCTCGGCACTATATACCTGCGATTCGTGCATGTCGGGGCCATGATGATGGGGATCATGCGGTTGCGGCAGAGTGACTGCGAGCTCCGGGCCTTCTTCCTCTCGCCGGTCGCCGCCGTGTCCCCCCGGCTTCTGCAGATGGTACTTGGTCAAACCTTCCCGAAGCATCGCAAACGCCTCATCAGGGCTGTCGGCGAATCGGTAGAGATCGCTATCTTCAGGCGAGACCGCACCGAACTCGACCAGCGCCTCTATGTTCAGGACCTTTTGCCAATACTCCTTGCCGCCGTAGATCATGATCAGAACTTTTTTCGCCAGCTTCTGGGTCTGCACCAGCGTAAGGATCTCGAAAAGCTCGTCCAGCGTGCCGAAGCCACCGGGGAAGATCACCAGTGCCTTGGCCAAATACGCGAACCAGTACTTGCGCATGAAGAAGTAATGAAATTCGAAATTCAGCTCGGGTGTGATGTAGCGGTTCGGAAACTGCTCGTAGGGCAAGCGGATATTGAGTCCGATCGTCTTGCCGCCGGCTTCGCGGGCGCCGCGGTTGGCGGCTTCCATGATGCCGGGTCCGCCGCCCGAGGTGACGACGAAGCGGTGCTTCTTGTACGGCAGCGTCTGGTTCCACTCCGTCAGCTTGTACGCAAGAGTACGCGCCTCCTCGTAATAGCGCGCCATCTTGATGGCGGCTCCAAGTTTCTTTTTCTGCTGTTCGTAATCGGCGGGACGCGCGGAGCCGGGCTTATCCAGCAGGGTTAGCGCTCCCTCTGCGTCAGAGAGGCTGGCAAAGCGTGCCGAACCGAAGAAGACGACCGTATCCTGGATCTTTTCGCGGCGGAAGCGTGCCAGAGGCTCTGAGTATTCCGACAGAATGCGTAGCACGCGGCCGTCGGGGCTGTTAAGAAAATCACTGTTCTCGTAGGCGAGTGGGGCCGCGGGGAGGATCGGGGGCTCTTCCATAGGTCAGGGTTGGATGCTAACGGTTGGCTGCGCGGACTTCAAGTCGGGTTATGCCGTGCGCTTCGGCTCGCGGTAGTTCACCGCTTCCGAAATCCCGATGAAGATATCTATGATCCCCAAACCGCTGACGATGCCGCGGACGAAGTAATTCGTCAGTACGCTGCGGATCTGCCAATGTTCGGCGAGCCAACTGTTCGAGCTCCAAGGCGGCGTCCACGGAAGGAACAGCAGCATCATGCCCATTTGCAGGCAGAACATCACGAATACGACCAGCACGATGCGCCGCATCCACAACGGCTGCGCGGGCACGGCTTGGCTGGGGGATGGCTCGTTGCGCGGAAAGGCGATGGAACTCACGTCGGGGTCACCGGTTGGGACTCGTTGGGCGTGGTCCCTGGGATTGGCCGAAGAATCCATTGGTTAGGATTCTACGTCCTCAGGGCTTTGATGCGGTCAGCGACGTCGCGGTAGTCAATGTTGGTGCCATAAACTTCCATGAAGTTCGACAGCGCCGCCTTCTTGTTCCCTGCCGATTCGTGCGCCGAGGCAAGCTCGTAGTAGATCGCCATCTTGCTTTCGTCGTCCACGGCTGGAGCCTTGAGCGCCCGCTCGTACCATTTGACGGCCGCTTCCGGCACGCCCTTTTCCACGAAACAGCTTGCCAACCACGTGTACGCCTGGATCACCTGGCTGAATGGATGCCCGCGCTCGATGGCGCCGCAAACCTTCTGCAACTCGCCGATAGCTTCGTCGAGCAAGCCCATCTCTTTGAACGCCACGCCGAGGTTGTAGTGCGTATCGGGATCTTCGGCATCACCGGCGCTGGAAGTCTGCTCAACGTCTTCCTTGAACTCGTCGAATAAATCGCTGAGCGCCGAGTGCGCATCTGCCCCTTGGATCGGTGAGGGCGGAGGCGCGGCGACCACCGGAGGCGGCACAGGCTTCGCCGCCGGCTTTGGAGCGGGAGCGGGCGCAGGAGCGGCCGCAGCAGCAGCCTTTGCCGCCGCAGGCTTATCGCCGGGCTTACCGCTGAAAGCAAAATCGTCGCCAAGAGAATCTTCGAGGTCGAGAACGAAATCTCCGAGCAGGTCGTCTTTCGCGGCGGCTGCCGGTGCGGGCGCCGGAGCCGGCTTTGGCGGCGGTGGTGGCGGCGGAGCAGCAACCTTCGGCGGCGGTGGTGCAACTTTCGGAGCCGGTGGTGGCGGAAGG
>Ga0134124_10004755_pt1 | contig 10923 bp, 10 predicted proteins | sample KB304_FD_96880 | JGI IMG/M metagenome (GOLD analysis project Ga0134124, IMG submission 96880) | Terrestrial soil microbial communities without Nitrogen fertilizer from Kellogg Biological Station, Michigan, USA - KB3-0-4 | ecosystem: Environmental > Terrestrial > Soil > Unclassified ... | reverse complement strand
TCAGCCGGCAACCTGCGAAACAAACTTATAACCAACCCCTCTTACCGTTAGCAGATGTTTGGGACGAGAAGGCTCGTCTTCAATATATTTCCGCAAGCGCACAATAAAATTGTCGATTGCCCTGGTATCTGTGTCTTCGCGCAGGCCCCAAACTTCTTCAAGTATTGCGTTGCGCGAAACGATTCGCCCATCGTGATCGATGAGATAACGAAGCAACTCCGCTTCCATTAAGGTCAGTTGAATAGTTTGCGCGCCTGAATTAAGTTCCAGCGCTTCAAAGTCAATCCGTCGACCGGCAAACTCGAATACTCCGCTGCTTATTAATCCACTTCCATCTACATACGACTGAGGAATTCGAGTGTCTTTGTGAAACCACTCTCGTCTCCGAAGCAGCGCATGTATGCGAGCAATCAGGACCGACAGCTCAAAAGGTTTGGGCAGATAGTCGTCAGCTCCTGCTTCAAATCCTCGAAGAACGTCTTCGGCCTGGCCGCGAGCCGTGAGCATCAAAATCGGGACGAATTGACCTTGTGAACGTAATTGCCTGGCCATCGAAAAACCATCCATACCGGGCAACATCACGTCGAGAACAATTACATCGTATTCGCGAGGACGCTCCTCCAATAGAGACAGTGCTTTTTCAGCATCGCTCACCGCATCCACGTTATAGCCTTCCGCTTCGAGGTTGTAGCGCAAGCCATCTGCCAGATGCTTTTCGTCTTCGACAATCAGGATACCGCTCATTTCAATTACACCCGTGGAAGCTGGACTGTAAAAGTGCTGCCGTGGCCCAGGCCATTACTTTCGGCAAACACACGCCCGCCATGTTTCGACACGACAGACTCAACAATAAACAATCCGAGTCCAGTTCCCTTGACCCTTGCCATGAACTTGCCTGGGACCCGATAAAATCTTTTGAAGATTCTCTTCAACTGAGCGCTCGGGATGCCGATTCCCTTATCGCTAACCCGAACCGCTACTCGTTTCGCATCCAAGGCTGAAACTGAAACAGATACGCTTACCTCCGCATCCGAATACTTCACAGCGTTGTCGATGAGATTGGAAAAAGCCGCGCGTAGTTCATCGACATCTCCCGAAACCTTCGCGCTAGTCGCTTCAGGTGATTCGAAATACATCAGATGATTATCCGTGAGTCCGTAGCGGACGCGAGTGATCTCGAGACATTCGCGAACTATTTCGCCAACATCAATAACGGAGTTTGTAATTCGCCGGCGTCGCAGCCCGGTCCTACTCGCGCGCAACACTTGTTCGACAGTTGTCAGCAATCGGGCGCTGTCGGCAAGCATGATGTCGTAAAACTCCGCCCGTTGAACTTCGTCGACGTCACGCGTCTTCAGCGTCTCGAGGTAGAGACGAATCGAAGCGATCGGAGTTTTTAACTCATGAGTTACAGCGTTAATGAATGCGTCGTGTTGCTCGTTCCGACGAATCTCGCGAATCAGGAAGGTAGTATTGAGAACTAGTCCGAAGATTATTGCGAGGAAGAAGATAATGCCGAGAACTAATAGGGCGACTTCGCGCCAGTTGAGCAATATCCAACCAACATTGAGAGCGACCGCCAGCGCGACGAGACACGCTCCAAGTGTGATGAAGAATGCAATTGATTTTCGGCGACGGCCCCTGACGCGCATGCGTGGATTCTAAAGGACAGGCGGCGGGAACAGAAGGCAGGAGACTGGAACAGGAGCAGGAGGCAGTGTGTTCCTGCCTCCCGCTCCTGCTTTCTGCCTACTGGCTCTTACGCTGCCTTACGTAGCGAATACTGAGCGCTCGCGGCAATCTGTTCTTTGCTGATTAGATTGATCGATTTAGCAAGACCAAGAAACTTCAGAACGGTGATCCCATACCAGTTGATGTCGATCTCATACCACTTGAGACCGTGGCGTGCGGCTCTCGGAAAGGCGTGATGGTTGTTGTGCCAGCCTTCGCCAAACGTCAACAGCGCAACCCACCAGCTATTGGTTGAGTCGTCAGTGGTCTCAAAACGACGGCTACCCCAAAGGTGAGTCGCCGAGTTTACTAGCCACGTAGCATGTAGTCCGAATGTCACGCGAAAGAACACACCCCACAAAAGTCCCTGCCATCCACTGATTGCAAAGAGCGCAATCCCCAATAGCACCAGGGGCATGAAGTAGAGACGATTCATCCAAAGGTGAATCGGATCCTTCATAAGGTCCGGGGCATATCTACGCATCACACTGTCAGAATGCTGCTGGGAGGTACCGGTAAGAATCCACCCCATGTGTGCCCACCAACGACCATCACGTGGCGAATGCGGATCGCCCTCTTTTTCAGTAAACGCATGATGAATGCGATGGGTTACGACCCAATTGATTGCACCGCCTTGAAGCGCAAGCAGCCCGCAAAACGTGAGTAGGTACTCGATTGGTTTGGGAGTCTGGAAACCGCGATGGGTCATTAACCGATGAAAGCCAATGCCAATCCCCAAACTACCTCCAATCCAGTTGAGTACGATTGATATAGCTACCCACTTCCAACTGAAAACAAAAAGCGCCGCAATCGCGCCGACGTGAAAAATCGCCATGAAGGTGGCCGTGTTCCAATTGAACGTACTATTTAATTTCGCCTTGAGTTGATTCTGCATTACCGCTCCGAAAGTATTGATCTTGCGTTCCAATGATCGCGCCCCAGAACTGTACCAAAGCTCTGACAACCGATGTGTAATAGTTATGTCGGAATTAAATAAACGCGAGGTTTTAGCGGTGAGGAAACTTCGCAGTTCTGGTTACTCAATGGGCTTGTCAGTAAGACATCAGTACGACACGCGAATAGCGTGTGGCTCTAACAAATGACCACCTGACAAAGGTCATATGACCATTGTTCTGTATTCTTAAGTTAGAGCCCCTGCTCGCTCATCGGCGCAACTCGGCCGCTCAGTCGTTTCGGCAGTCTAACGAACTGCGCCCCAAACAAAACCAACCAGGCAACACCAGCGGTAGACGAAAGCAGTCCACTAATAATCGTAAGCGTGCGCGGCGTGATTGCTTGCAACGACCATCCGGCAGCTGCTGTTGACAGACTCCAGACCAACATCTCACTTGCCCGGTCCGTAGTTGAGACACGTCCGCGCAGGTTATCCGGTACGAGTCTCATCAGTAAGGTTTCCTGGACCGCAAACTCAGCGCCCAGCAATATTCGTGAGACGACCAACATGAGACCCGCTAACAAAAGCCCCGGCACGAGTCCCATGAAAGCGAAGATGACTCCCTGGACCACCAGACTCCATCCGATGAACCCGATCGTGCGTCCCTTCATTTCAAAGTAGACACCAACGCGGCGGGCAATCATCATCCCCAGGAACAGTCCCAGACCTCCTGCAAAGTAAAGAGCCGCAACTGCCGCATCTGGACGCATATTGTTTTCGTGAGCGAAGACAAGCGCGCCCATGCGATCGGCGATCAGATTGATTGCTCCACCGCCCGTGGCCCAAAGAATATTAGCGCCGAGTATCGTGGCAACGGGTCGATGCTGAACAATGTAAGACCATCCTTCGCGGATATCAGACCAATAGCCGCGGTGCCGCTTTCGCTGCACCAATGAAGCATCTTCAGTTGTTGACCGGCGTGTTTCTTCTTCTGGCACCAACCACACTGAGTACGCCGACGCTAAAAACGAGACGGCATTAATGACGAACGCCGCTTGATAACCAACGTGTGCAGCCGTCCAACCACCCAGTGCCGCGCCGAGCGACATCAATAGAAATCTCGAAGAGAACATCAACGCATTGCCAGCAAGTAGATCGCGCTCGCCTGTAATGTTGGGCACCGCTGCGTTCTTGGCGGCTTCGAAGAACGCACCGAAAAGCGAAAGCAATCCCGTGCACAGGTACGCAACCCAAAGATCCTCCGAACCTCGAACAAACAAGAAGCCAAGTGCAACGACGACGCGAAGCAGATCGGTGGCAATCATTACCTTGCGTCGCGACCAGCGATCGACAAACGCACCTGCCAGGGGAGCGAAGAGAGTGAAAGGGACCAAACGAATAATTAACAGGAGCGTGGTGGCTTCCGGTGCGGCATTAGACACAACGCGCACGACTCCAAGCGCGGCAATGAAGTTGAACCAGTTGCCGAGTTCAGAAATCACCTGCCCTAGCCACAATCGTCTGAAGGAACGATTGCGCCGGAGCAATTGCATGTAGGTTAAAGAATCCATGGTACAAAACCGGTCTTTGGTATTGGGTCTTAGGGCTGAGGTCTTCGTTGTGGCCAAAGACCCAAGTCCCAACCAAAATAAGAAAGCCGCCCTACTTTCTGGCGGCTCGCGAATCCAATCGTTCTAATCGAACGCTATCCCCCAACAAATCGCGGCGGCCGTTTTTCGAGGAAGGCTGTGACGCCTTCTATGAAATCCTTTGTTTGACCCGATTCAATTTGCGCCTTTCGTTCAAGTTCGAGTTGACCACCGTAGTCGTTGATTGCACTAGCTTCGAGCAGTTTCTTGATCTGGGCGATGGCTGCCGTGGGAGCAGCGGCCAGTCGATCAGCCATAGCGAGAGCGTGACTCAGCAGCTCTCCATCGGGAGTCACGGCGTTAATCATCCCCATCTCCAATGCGTTTTGTGCGGTCAACATATCTCCCGTAAACATTAACTCAGCAGCCCGTTTCATACCTACGAGTCTTGGCAGAATAAAAGTTCCACCACAATCAGGTGAGAGTCCTATTTTTATGAATGCCTGGTTAAACTTTGCACTTTCGGCAGCAATCACCAGATCACACGCCAGAGCCAGATTACAACCACCACCGGAAGCAACGCCATTTACCGCGGCGATGAATGGAACCGGTGTTTGGCGAATTAGCAGGATCGCATTGTTGAGAATCCGCAGTGGTTCATCGAAGAAAGCTTCAAGTCGACCCTCACGGGTGGCAATGTTTTGCATCTCACGCAAATCACCGCCAGCGCAAAATGCTCGGCCCGCCCCAGTGAGAACAATTGCCCTGGAACCTTTATCGCGAGCCTCCTGAACCGCCGCCTGAAAATCATGAGCGACTTCTACGGTCAACGCGTTCAGACGGTCTGGCCTATTCAGCGTCAACAAACAAACCGCTTCGCGCCATTCGACTTGAATTGTTTCGTAACTCATATTTACTTATTTCGGGGCGTTCTTTACCACCAATCGCGTAACGCACCGACCGCGTCCAAACTTATTTCTATGTTGTGGTTTTCAGCGCCGGAGCGATTGGCCCCACTGCGATGACGAAAACTAGCTTCGTTGTGGCGCCCGACTGGCACTGAAGCAATCACTGCACAAGACCGGCCTGCCCGTCGACGGTTTGAAAGGAACCGAATCTGTCTTACCACATTGATCGCACGTTATTTCAAATCGTTGACGTTCGCCGCTGGGTCCCCTTGAACCACCGAAGTTCTGCCGCCGCGCATCGCGACATGCCTTGCAGCGCTTCGGATGAGTAAGGTTTCGTTCCCGGTAGTACTCCTGTTCGCGTTCGGAAAAAGTGAACGGAGTGTTGCACTCCGAACACGTGATTTCAAGGTCTGGCATCGCGGTTTCTCCACGAGAGGTGACCCGAGGACAGTCACGCTCTCTTGCTGCTTCGGAGGTCTGGCGTTGGTGTTTCTTTCAGCCACCGGTTGTGGAGCGAAAGCGCCTACTATCAAACACCGCGCCGGGCTAGAGCCCTCCGATACGTTTAAATTGGTCGTGAGTGTACTCCAGCGGTGCGGTCTATTCAAATTTTCTATAGCCTGAGACACCGGTGTGAGTTGTTGCTGTTTCTCTGCAAAGACTTGTTAGGTTGTAGCTTTAACACCACATGCAGGACGAAAACAGCCTGGTTTTATTGGGATGACAATCGGCACATTGGTTGCTCCTATTTGGACCGTTACGAACAACCTAGGGAAAACGGCTCACAACTTGATCAAACAAACTACTCTAAAGTCCGTGGTAGAAACCCGCGGTATCGGCCTGCACACCGCTGTCCCAGTACACATTCGATTATTACCTGCTCCTCCTGATACGGGTTATGTATTTCGTCGCACTGACCTCGGTGGTTTTGAACTGCCGGCGACGGTCGAGTCCGTTGCGCACTGCGGCTATGCTACAACCCTGATGCGCACTGGTGTGATGCTTTCAACGGTGGAACACCTTCTGGCAGCGCTGCGGGGATTGGGAGTCGATAACGTTTTTATCGAAGTCGATAATCTCGAGATACCGATCATGGATGGCTCGGCAGAAAACTTTGCTGAGATCATTGAACGAGCTGGGATTGTGGACCAACCGTTGGCCCGGCGCGCGCTGCTCGTGCGCGAGAAAGTTTTCTTCGAACAAGGCAATCGTCGCATAAGCATCGAACCCGCGGACACCTATCAGATCGATTGTTTAATCGATTTCACGCACCCGATGATTGGGGTACAGAGTCTTTCGGTCGAACTCAGTGATGGAGCATTTAGTCGAGAAATTGCATCGGCCAGGACTTTCGGATTTACAGACGAGATTGAAGCACTACGACGGGCAAACTTGATACGTGGTGGATCACTGGAAAATGCGATCGTGCTCACACCCGACGGAATGCTGAACCAGACTGGATTGCGTTTCCGCGATGAGTTCGTACGTCACAAGATTCTCGACATCGTTGGTGATCTGGCGTTGTTAGGTATGCCGATCCTGGGGAAGGTTGTCGCTGAACGAAGCGGACATATTTTACATGCAGGCTTGATGTCTAAGTTTCTGCGCATGAGGTCGGCGTGGGATATTGTGGATATGCCCGATCGCAAGGCGGCGGCATAAAAAGCTTATTGGTCATTGCTCATTTTCCATTTCTCATTTTCCATTTTGATTGCTCCGCGCCGTCTTCAGCGATGAGGCAAATATCTTACAGAGCTCTCCGTTCTCTTTGATTATGTCGACAAGCAAATCCGTTTTAAGTAGTTCACTTCGCTCGATGATCCTCAGCCAAATGGACGTTTCATTAAGTTCCTTGAATACGATTCGAATCTTGTGAACAAAGTCAGCACGGCTTTCAGCGCCCCTCGCTTCACCATAGTTAGGCGCTGGTGAAGTACCGCATCTTAGAATCTGACCCGAAATGTGTTTTCCTGCTGGAGTTTTAGGCAAACGATTCGACAGTTTTATGATCCGGACCGCAAAGTCGATGAGTCTTTGCTCAAGCTGATCGGCCAGGAGTTGAGGATCGTCGTCTTCTTCTTTGCTCATTTGTGAGGACCTTTCGATCGTGAGATTGTGAGGAGGGCATGATAGACCCTTTGATTAGTGAGGTAAATGGAAAATGAGAAATGGAAAATGAGCAATGACCAATAAGTTTTTTTTAGAGCCCACTCCTCACAATGTCATGCACCCTGATCAACCCAACGCACGTTCCCTCTGAATCAACTACCGGTAATACAGAGATCTGCGAGGGGCGACTTTCCATTAAGTGCAGCGCGTCGTAAGCAAGCAGCTCCGGAGTTGCGACAGTCGGTTTGCTCGTCATGAAGTCGTCGCCCACCAGTCGTGCCAACGCATCGTGATTGGTTTGCTCGATCGCACGACGCAAATCTCCATCCGTAATGATCCCTGCCAGCTTCCCCGACAGATCGATCACACAAACAGCGCCTAGGCCACCTTTACTAATCGCGCGAACAACTTCAACCCATGACGAGCCGGTTGCGATAGTTGGATTGTCGACACCGCGATGCATCAAATCCGCAACGCGCAAGGTTAATCGCTTTCCCAGACGTCCAGCGGGATGATTGATCGCAAAGTCATCCGACGTCAGTCCTTTGACTTTCATCAGTGTCATTGCCAACGCATCGCCGATCGCCAGCGCGACTGTCGTACTCGTAGTGGGTGCAAGATTAAGTGGACAGGCTTCCTGATCTACGGACGCATCGAGCACGGCGTGAGCGCGTCGTGCGAGCGTCGAGTTCAAATTTCCCACAATGGCGACGATCTTGACTTCACGATTCTGCAAATACGGTAACAGCGCGACGATCTCATCGGTCTCGCCACTGTTACTCAGCACGATAACCACATCGTCGGACTGAAGGATCCCGAGTCCGCCATGCAAAGCATCTGAAGGATGAAGATAAAGTGCCGCAGTACCAACGCTCGTCATCGTGGCGGCGATCTTCTGAGCAATGATCCCCGACTTCCCAACGCCAAGAATTACGACTTTGCCTCGGCAACTCGAAAGCAGTTTAACGACATGCTCAACTTGCGTTGGATCCAGACGACTGGCAGTTTGAGCAATCGCATCCGACTCGACTTTCAAAAGTGCCTGGACGTCTTCAAAGTAATTGGTTGTCATGTGTGCGCTTTGATATACGACTGAGCTGATGTTTGGCAAGTCAGACCCTGCTACGTTATAGTCCGCCTTCTTCAGACCAAATTCAAATGGGAGTCAGCCGAAGAATATGAGCTTTCTGAATCTTCTGCCCAAAGAGGAGCAATACTTCGATCTGTTCGCGCAGATGACGCTATATATTTCCGCAGCGGCGCGCGAACTGAAAGAGATGCTCGCCGACAAGAATCACAACTACGCCGAGTACGCTCAACGGATCAAAGGTCTCGAGCACGCGTGTGACGAACTAACCCACAATATTTCCACACGACTGAATAAATCGTTTATTACCCCGTTTGACCGCGAAGATATCTACATGATGTCGACCGCGTTGGACGATATTGTGGATCTCATCGACGACGCAGCCCGGGCGATTATCATCTACGACGTCAAAGAAATCACTGACTACGCGCGCGACTTCGCGGACGTCATTGAACGAATGGCCGAGCAGTTGAAAGAGATCGTCGCGATTCTCAGACGTCCAAAGAACGTTACGCAACGTCTCGTCGAAATTCACCGGCTCGAGAACGAAGGCGATGACATCTATCACGCCGCAATCGCCGAACTATTTCACGACGCACACGATGCCCTTACCGTGTTGAAGTGGAAGGAAGTCTACGAAAAGCTCGAAGCCGCTGTGGATCGTTGTGAAAACGTCGCGAATATCATTGAAAGCGTAATCATCAAACACAACTAAACTCGGTCTTGGGTCTTTGGCCTTTGGTCTTTGATTGGTTGGTCAACCCAAGCGTTCTCGTCAGCACAAACAAAGACCTAAGACCAAAGCCAAAGACCAACTTTCCTATGTCTGCTACTCTTGCCTTCGTCATCGTCCTCGTTTTTCTCGCGCTTGTTTTTGATTACATCAACGGTTTTCACGACGCCGCGAACTCAATCGCCACAGTTGTTTCCACACGTGTGCTCTCGCCTGGCATTGCAGTCATTTGGGCGGCGTTCTTCAACTTCGTCGCTTTTGCTGTTTTCGGGACTCGCGTAGCCAAGGCCATTGGCGATGGTGTCCGAATGGATATCATCCCGGCCAACGAGCGACTCTATGTGCTGCTCGCTGCTTTGCTCGGGGCAATCATTTGGAACCTCATAACGTGGTACCTCGGATTACCGACTTCAAGTTCTCATGCTCTGCTCGGTGGCTATGCAGGTGCAGGCATTGCAGCTCACGGCGGTGTCGAAGGTTTACTGAAACCTGACGTTTGGCTTCGCACACTCAAGTTCATCGTGTTGTCGCCACTGATTGGAATGGTGTTGGGCTTTACCCTCATGGTGATTGTCTATTGGGTCTTTCGTCACTTCTCGGCTGCACGTGTAGACAAAATCTTTCGACGCGGCCAACTCCTTTCAGCTGCGGCTTTCTCGCTGGGCCATGGCGGCAACGACGCGCAAAAAACAATGGGCATCATCACCGCGGTTTTGACCGCGGGCGGTGTATGGGGATTGAGTTACGGACCAAACGGAACCTTGCCGGCGATCCCCATATCCGTCGTGTTAGCGGCACACGCAGCGATCGCTTTGGGTACGTTGTCAGGCGGCTGGCGTATCGTTAGGACTATGGGAACGCGAATCACAAAGCTGAAACCGGTCGGTGGGTTCTGCGCTGAAACTGCCGCCGCGCTAACACTCGCTTACGTAACACTGACTGGGACACCAGTCTCAACAACGCACACCATCACCGGATCAATTGTCGGCGTTGGAGCCACACGACGTCTGTCGGCGGTTAAGTGGGGAGTTGCTGGTCGAATAGTGTGGGCGTGGATCTTGACGATACCGGCGGCCGCGTTGATGGCTGCGATGTCGTTCTGGATTGTACGAATGATCCACCAGGCGTTTAGTTGAGTGGAGTTGAGTTCAGTACCGTAACGCGGTAGCGTCGGCGAGGATCTTGTAAGCCGTGCAGGATTGAGCCGACGCTACCGCGTTACGGTACTGACCCGCATAGTTTCAATGGACTGGAGCGTTCCGGCAGGCCGTCGCACTCCAAAAGTCACTTCCCTACTCTTGACTGTGCTTCCTGGAACATAGACCGAATGCCGGCATCGGCCGGTATCGACGCCGACAGGGTCTTCAACGTTTCGACACTCTTTCGGTAGTATTCGAGCGCTGATTTGTTCTTGCGAGCGAGCTTCAATGCATCGCCAAGTTTGATCCACGCCTCTGCCATGTCACGACGAATCAAGAGATCCAAAGGCGCTGCTGCGTTCAATCGTTCTCGAATTCCAGCTGCTTGCTCGTACCTGGAGATCGCTTGTGTTACGTGTCCCTCACGTGCTTCGACATCGCCGATCTTTATCAGCGCCACGGCATGATTGCTCGTAAATTGAGCGTTGCTTGGATCAGACTTAAGCATCGTTTCTGCAAGCTCCAGCTCTTTCCGATAATGCTCACTAGCCTGTTCTCTCTCTCCGGTTTTAAGAAGCATGTCTCCCACGTAGCGATGACTCTCAACCAGCATTAGTTGCAGATCCGTGTTGAGTGGATCCGTTGCCACCAGTGACTCGCGCAGTTCGAGGCCGCGCCGCTGAAGTTTCAGCGCAGCTTGGGTGTCACCCGCTTGGTCCATTGCAGTCC
>Ga0134124_10004752_pt1 | contig 10929 bp, 8 predicted proteins | sample KB304_FD_96880 | JGI IMG/M metagenome (GOLD analysis project Ga0134124, IMG submission 96880) | Terrestrial soil microbial communities without Nitrogen fertilizer from Kellogg Biological Station, Michigan, USA - KB3-0-4 | ecosystem: Environmental > Terrestrial > Soil > Unclassified ... | reverse complement strand
GGTACAGCATCGAAGCGCTGTTGGAGCGGTCGGCCCGCATCGCCTCGACGCGCTGGAACGTGCCGCCGACCTGCTTGACCGTGTAGTCGCCCGCCTGCAGGCCGCGGCTCTTCAGGATCTTCTTCGCCTGCAAGGCATAGGCGGTGTTGGGGGCGTCGACGATCAAGGTGCGACCGCGCAGCTGATCGATCGATGCGATGTCCGGCTGGACGAACAGTTCGTTCATGCTGTTGTCGCCGCCGGTGAGGATGACCACGTCCTGGCCCGCGGCTTCCCGCATCGCGACCGCGTTGTCGACCGCGGCATACGCGACTTCGAAGATGCCGGCGGCCAGGCCGTTGCGAAGCTCCACGGAGTTCGGGGTGAATTGCAGATCGACCTCCACCCCGCGGCGGGCGAAGAACCCCTGCTGGATGCCGGCATAAAGCGCCAGGTTCTGCGCACCGGGGAAGATCTTTACGCGCATGCGCTCCATACGGGCAGGTGCGGCCGTCTGCAGCGCACAGCCACCCAGCGCCGCCGCGGCGCCGATACCCAGCACCAGCGAGCGGCGCCGCGCGAGCGCGTGCTGGGGCGAACTTTCAAAGTTCTTCGATTGCTTGGGCATGGTTTGTCGCAGCGGCAAAATTATGATCACCACTTGTTTCGCGGCCGGCGAGGGAAAACCCCCGATGGCGAAAGTGGTGCCCGACGGTGGCGTTGTCCCCGCGATTGCGCAACACTCGCACCGTGCTTCACTTCGACAGGCCCGTCCCATGAGCAGTTTCGACTCCATTGCCAAGGCCTTGGCGCCCAGCGGGCGCTTGAGGGCCTCGATCAACCTGGGCAATCCCATCCTCGCGGCCAAGGATGCCGCTACCGGCGAGGTGCGGGGCGTCTCGGTGGACCTGGCGCGCGAATTCGGCCGGCGGCTCGGCCTGTCCGTGGAACTCGTCGTATTCGATACGGCCGCCAGGTCCGTGGATGCCGTTTCGCAGGACCAGGCCGACATCGGCTTCTTCGCCATCGACCCGAAGCGGGCCGAGTCGATCAGCTTCACCGCCGCGTATGTCCTGATCGAAGGTGCCTATCTTGTGCGCGAGGAATCCGCGCTCAGGAACAATGAAGAGGTGGATCGCGCGGCGCATCGCGTCGTCGTCGGCAAGGGCAGCGCCTATGACCTGTACCTGACGCGTGAACTGAAACAGGCCCAGATCCTGCGCGCGCCCAGCTCTGCCGCCGTCGTGGATTTTTTCCACGAGCAACAGGCGGACGTCGCGGCGGGCGTGAAGCAGCAACTGGAAGCCGACGCCGCCCGTCTGGGTGGCTTGCGGCTGCTGCCGGGGCGATTCATGGTCATCCGGCAGGCGATGGGATGCCCCAGCAGCCGCGGCGCTGAAGGCGCGGCCGCGCTGCGTGAATTTGTGGAAGCAGCGAAGGCCAGCGGCTTTGTGGCGCAAGCCCTGGAGCGACATGGAATTTCGGGGGCTGAAGTCGCTCCGGCCGAGGGCACGGGCCGCTGAGTTATCTGGGCGATTGCAGGTATGAAAGCAAGGCGGCAATGTCGTCCTCGCCCAGGTGCAGATTGGGCATGCGAACGGCCTTGTATCTGGCGAACAGGGCGGTGGCGATGGGATCGCGCTCGGCCAGCATTTTGTCCGGCGCCGCCAGGTAGCGCTCGAGCCAGGCGCGGTCCCGCCGGCCCGTCACTCCCGACAGGTCGGGCCCGATGGCGTCGCCCCCTCCGATGGTGTGGCAGGCGGCGCAACGCTGGTCGAACAGGTGGCCCCCCGGATCGAGCCCATGGATCGGGCGGGCCTGCGCGTAGCTTGCCGCGGGACCCGCTGCCGGGTTGCTCCCGCCCTCGAGAAACGAATAGATCTTGGTGGCGAGAAAACGCGGGTTGTCGAGGGCGGAGTTTCGCATCCACTGGCCGGTAGGCTCGTTGCCGATCATCAGGCTGGGACGGTGGCCGTCGCGGTCCGCCACGTCGCTCAGCGATGTCAATCCCAGCTTCTTGCCGATGAGCGCGATGTCCGCCTCCTTCCCGGTCAGGAACAACCAGCCGGGGCCGACGCCGAATTTTTGTGCATAGGCCCTGAGCAGCTCGGGGGTGTCGAACGGGTCGATGCTGATCGAGTAGAAGAAAACGTCCTTGCCGACGCGGCCGGCCAACAGCCGCTGCACCTGGACCAGCTTCGCGGTTTCGAGCGTGCACTCGTTGCTGCACTGCGTGTAGATGAGATTGACCACCACCGACTTGCCCTTGAGCAGATCGTCGTAGAAGCGCACGGTCCTGCCGTCCTGCGTCACCAGCGGCACGTTGGGGAAATAATCCGCACCCCAGCGGTTGGCCGCGACCGCGCCCCCCACCCACAGCACGGCCGCAATAGCCAGCAGTGCGGCAAACACCCGGGAAATCCGGGCGTGCGCGGCCCCGGACCAATTCGACTTCATGCTCGAAACTCCCCTCAGCTATTGCGATTTGTGCTGTCGAGAACCTCATCGGGCGGAATGAAGGTCACGCCCTGCGGCGTCGGGATCGGCGTTGGCAGCGGTTGCAGGAACGGCGCGCCGCTGTCGTCGATTTCCCAGCGGAGCAGCATGGCGCTGTCCTCGTGGGTGGTGTTGTGGCAATGCTCCATGAACATCCCGCTGAAATCGCGGAATTGAACGGAGACAGTGACGCTGCCGTCCGGGCCCAGCCGGTAGACATCCTTGCGGCCTTGCTCCCACAGCGGCGGGGTTCTGCCGTTGCGCGCAAGGATCCGCCCCTCCTCGAAATGGATGTGCAGGGGGTGATCCCATTCGCCGCCATCGTTCTTGAGGGTCCAGATTTCGCGCGTGCCGAATTTCGGTGCCGCCGACACCCGGCCGAAGTTCGCGTCGAGCTGGTCGCCGCCGTCGGTTGCAATGCCCCACGGACCCCGGCCCGCGGTGATGCGGTTCCGGCTGGTCTGTTTGCCGTTGTCACCAAACACGAAACTGCGGTTGCGTGCCACCGGAATGGCCGACAGGTCGGCATTGGGGATCAGGGTGGCAGGCACCTGGCTCACATCGGGCGCAGCCGGATCGCGCACGATGCGGAACTCCAGGAACGCCCCGACGCCGGGGTCGCGCGATTGGCCCGCCAGCGCATCGGCCAGCCTGAGGTTGCGCTTCGGCCCCCTGCCGTCCTCGTGCTCGGCCAGGTTCACCATCCGGACGCTCGCGCCCAGGCCGTAGCGGGTGAAGTCGATCACGATGTCGTAGCGTTCCCCGATCCCGAGCAAGTCCAGCTGAGTCTGCGGCACCGGCTGCGGCAGCAGATTGCCGTCATTGGCAATCTGGATCATGGTGGAGCTGTCAGACAGGGCGATCTTGTAAAAGCGCGCGACCGACCCGTTGAGAATGCGGAACCGGTACTTGCGCCGCTCCACCTCGAAGAACGGTTTGTAGGCGAAGTTGACCGTTACGACATCGCCCAGGAAGCCGTCGGTCTGGAAGATGTCGAAGACCAGCTGCCCGTCCCGGTCGAAGGCCTTGTCCTCGATCACGAGGTTGACGTCGTAGTCGAGGTTGCCGAAGTCCTTGTCCGTGCCGCTGGGCAGGCGCAGGTTCACGCCGTCGTTGATCCCCTCGTTGCCGCGGTCCAGGGCGCTGTAGTAGTTGAACATCCCGGCGCTGCCCTTGTACACGTTCTGCGAAGTGAACCCGAACATATGGTCGTGGTACCAGAGCGAGCTCATGGTTTCGTGCCAGTCGCCGGGAATCCTGGTGATGCCGCCGCTGCCGTCGGGCGCGCCGGCCCGGGGATCGGTGGCGGCGGTATTGATCGTGTTGATGCCGGCCAGCACCATCGGGTAGTGGTAGTCGTAGAACTGTCCGGGGTAGAAGTACGCACCGGTGAAGCCATCGTTCTCGGCGCCATGGTGCCCGTTGTGCAGATGCGTCGAGGTGGTGTGGATGCCAAAGCCCCCGTTCTGGGTCCGGTCGGGCGGCAGCTGGTTGTGCACGCGGAACAAGATGGGCTCGCCGTAGCGGGCAATCAACAATTTGGGCGGTGCGGTGCCGTTGTAAGTCCACATGGCGAGCGGCCCCTGATCGGGAAACGCCGGATGGAAGCGCGGCGAACGGGCCGCGCGCGGGTCGATCCCTGAATTGAGGAACGACGGCACTTGCGGGTTGTAGCTGGCATTGACCTTGGCTGGCTCGCGCGTGACCTCGAACGCGATCCGGGGGGAAAAAACGTCGAAGCGCTGGTGGGCCCAGATCGGCCCCGGCGGGCGGCCCTCGATCGGGCCGGTGTCGCCGGGCCGCACCCCTTCCAGCAAGGGATTGAGCAGCTGCTGCGTGGTGTTGGCCTGGGCGGTCGGCGCCGGGCTCAGGAAGGAAAACGGATTCGGATTGCGGGCCACGACGTCGAAGCGCGGCATGGCCTGCGTGAATGGTTTGGCACCGAATAGCGGGCTGGGCGGAAAGCCGGTCGGGATACTCGAGTCGTCGGCGTAGGCGCTGCTCACGAACGGGTTCAGGCCATGCTTGAAGGCCAGCATTCCGCCTGCAGTGAATATCCCCCACTTGATCAGTTCGCGCCGCGTGACCTGGCCGTCGGCCAGCGCTTTCACGATCTCGAGGCGGTTCCGGCGCGCATTTTCCGCTTCGCTCAACCGGCCTGCGGAGGACTTGTTAGAGAGGTACAGCATCATCCTCCTCCTTCAGTGACCGGATCAATGGCAAATGTCATCGCATGCAGGGGCGCCGAATTCTTGCATGGCGAACCGCACGGGAACGTGACCGCGAGATTACGGTTTCTGTCATCCGGCGGCGGCCACGGCCGCCGGGAAGCGCATGAGGACGGTAGTGCCTTTTCCCAAAGCGCTGTCGATCGCGATCGATCCGCCATGAAGCTCGACGATGGACTTGACGATCGAAAGTCCCAGGCCGCTTTGCTCCGACAACTGGTCATTGCGGCGATCGGCGCAGAACAGCCGATCGCAGACCCTGGGCAAGTGCTCGGGCCGGATACCGCAGCCGCTGTCGGTGACCTTGACCAGAACCGCGTCGTTCCCGTCGTTTTCGACCGACAGGTCGATCTGTCCTCCGCTGGGCGTGTGGCGCAGCGCGTTGGACAGCAGATTGGTCATGGCCCGGCGGAACAGGATCGGGTCGGCATCGATGGCGCCTTGCCCGCTGGCGGTGACCGAGACGCCCTGGGATTCGGTCAGTGCATCGAAGAATTCCGTCACCGCTTCGATTTGCTGCCGCGCATCGAGCCGCACCCGTTCGATCTGCAGCTGCGGATTCTCGGCACGCGCGAGGAACAGCATTTCATTGATCATGCGCGACAACCGCTGGCATTCCTCCAGGCTCGACTCCAGGATGGCGCGGTATTCCTCGGGCTTGCGCTCCGCCGCAAGGGCGACCTCCGCTTCGCCCATCATGTTTTGAATCGGCGTTCGCAGCTCGTGCGCCACGTCCTCGGCGAACTGCGACATGCGAACGAATGAATCCTCGAGTCGGCCCAGCATGCGATTCAACGCCGTTGCAAGGGTCCGCAGCTCCTCGGGCCAGCGGGCCGGATCGACGCGTTCGTTGAGTTCGCGCGCCGTGATGCGCTCGGCCGCGACGGCGATCTCCCGCAGCGGCTTCATGCCGCGGCGCGCGACGATTCCGCCAAGGAGCGCGGAGACTGCGATTCCCAGCAGCAGGGTGCCGAGCGCCGCGCGCTGCAGGGCGAGGATCAGCCGCTCTTCCTCGGCGTCGGCCATGGCGACCTGTATCAGCCACGATCGGCCGCCTTGTTCGTTGCGCGCCCGGGTCGACAACACGCGGTAAGAGCCTCCTCGAGGCGACCGCCAGCGCTGCACTGCCTCCAGCGGTCTGGAGCTGCCCCTCAGGTCCACAGGCGGCGGAAACTGATCGCCCGGAACAATCGCGGCCATATCCGGCGACTGGGCGATCACACGCCCCTGGTCATCGAGAATCCGGGAATAGAACGCATGAGTTTGTTCGAGTTCCTGGGGTTCGGCTTTCCAATTGACCTCGCGGTCCAGGAAACCGGGATCGTCCGGGTGCTCTCGCAAGGCGTGTTCGAGACGGTAGACCTTGTCGACCACGAAATAGTAGTCGTCTCGTTCAGTGGCCTGCATCTGCATCCAGTAAAGAAAGGCCGTCGTCACAAGCAGCAGGACGGAAGCCGACGCGGCATAGAGCACGGCGAGGCGCGCGGTGATCGCAAGGGGCACAAGCGGTTTGCGGCCTGGCCGGGATTCAGCGCGCTTCGAGAACATAGCCTCGCCCACGGACGGTATAGATCAGCTTCCGGTCGAATGGGTCATCGATCTTGCTGCGCAGCCGCCGGATCGCGACGTCCACGACGTTGGTATCGCAGTCGAAATTCATGTCCCAGACCTGTTCGGCAATCAGGACCCTCGACAGGATTTCGCCGGCACGCCGCGCCAACAGCTCGAGCAGCTTGAACTCCTTGGAAGTCAGGTCGATGCGCTGGCCGCTGCGTAGCGCGTATTGCCTGCCGACGTCGATTTCCAGGTCGGCAATGCGCAGCAGCCGCGCCTGCCTGGCCGGTCCGCGTCGAAGCAGCGAGCGCACGCGGGCGAGCAGTTCGGAAAATGCGAAGGGCTTGACCAGATAGTCGTCCGCGCCGAGCTCCAGGCCTTTGACCCGGTCCGGCACCGAATCGCGCGCGGTCAGGAACAGCACCGGCGTCTGCTTGCCGGCGCCGCGCAGCGCGCCAAGAATGGACCACCCGTCCATCTGGGGCAGAACGACGTCCAGGACAATCAGGTCGTATTCGCCGGTAGTGGCAAGGAACAGCCCGTCGGCGCCTGTGTCCGCGACGTCCACGGTGAAGCCGTTCTCGCCGAGCCCCTTGCGCAGGTGGGCCGACGTTTTCGCTTCGTCCTCGACGACCAGAATCTTCATTGATTCATATTTTGCTGGCGCTCTTGATTGCCGTGTGCTCGTCCGCACCGATGCCGCTCGATTCCTCCACATGGCGGCACTTTCTGGAGGGACGGAAGTGCCGAAGCGGCCTGCGCGCCCAACCGTAGCTCAGCACTGCATGGGGCAGGTTTTCTGGACCCTTGCCCGGTCCAATTCAGACCCCATCTGGGCCTGGACCGCGATGCTGTCCGAACGGGCAGGTCCCCACCCGCTGGTCGGTCAGGGCGCGGCGGCCCGTTTCTGCACACGATCAGGTTTTGTTCCTTCGAAACGGATTCCTGCCATGAACAGTCCAGTTCCCTCATCCTCTTTGCCTGAATCGGTGCAACGCCTGGCCGCCTCCGTGGTCGGCCTGGCCACACGCCGCACCAGCGGTTCCGGCGTGATTTGGCGCAGCGGCGTCGTCGTGACCAGCGCTTCCGTGCTGTGGCGAGCTTCGAACCTGTCCCTGGTCCTGCCCGATGGAGAGCAGGTGCAAGGCGAAGTTCGCGGACTCGACGGTAGTACCGACCTTGGCGCCGTCACCTTCTCCGGCGGCCCGGTTCCGGTTGCCGAGCGCGCAGCAGCCGCTTCCCCGCGCATCGGCGACTTCGTGTTCGCCGTCGGCCGGGACACCGCGGGTCTGACGCAGGCGAGTTTCGGGCACGTGGGCTCGGTTGGCGGCGAGTGGCGTACCTGGCGCGGCGGCCGCGTCGACAGCCTGATCCGCCTCGATGGCGGGCTCTATCCGGGCTTCGCCGGGGCACCGTTGGCCGACGCGGCGGGGCAGGTGATCGGCGTGGCCAGCAACGCGCACTACCGGCACCACGGCGTAGCGCTGCCGGTCGCCACCGTCGACCGCGTGCTGGACCAGCTGCTCGCCCACGGCCAAGTCCAGCAAGGCCACCTCGGCATTGCCGCGCAGCCGGTTCGCGCCCTGCTCGACGGCGCCGCGGTGGACGGTCTGCTCATCAGTTCAGTCGCCGATGGCGGTCCGGCTGCGCGCGCCGGGCTGCAGGTCGGCGACGTGATCGTCAAGGTCGGCGGCGAGCCGACCGCCAGCCTGAGTGCCTTGCGCAGCCTGCTGCAAGTGGGCGCGCAATTGCGAGTGCTCGTCTCCCGCGGCGGCGCCGGTCACGAGGTTTCGGTCGAAGTCGCCCAGCGGCCGAGCACGCGCTGCGGCTAGGGCGCGTTCCCACACAAGGAGCCAATGCTGCGCATCGTCGTCGTCAGTTCCTCACCCCTCCTGGCCGAGGGCGTGTCTGCGGCGCTGCGTGTGGTGCAGACCTGGGATGTGCGGGTCGGCCGGGCGCAGGACGATGCCGATGCGTGGGTGCTGCTCGGCGACGAGATCGTCGTGCGCGGTGCTCACGGTGCGAGCGCGCAACTCGCGGCCGATACCAGCGCCAGCCGGCTGCGCGCCGCGCTGGGGGCCGTTCTGGAGGGCCTGTCGGTGCGCGAAACACCCTGGCTTGCCGACGCGCCGGACCATGAGCCCCTGACGCCGCGCGAGCTCCAGGTGTTCGAACTGCTGGGCAAGGGCCTTTCCAACCGCGACATCGCCGGCGTGCTGGGTATTTCAGTGCACACCGCCAAGTACCACGTCGGGCAGATCCTGGCAAAGGTCGGGGCGTCGACCCGGGCGGAAGCCGTGAGCGAGGGTCTGCGATACGGATGGATCGGTTTGTGATACAGATGACGGATGAAATCATTCGGCAAGAAGGCCGCGGGGTTACGGCTTGAGCGCATGAAGGCATCGCCGCTTTGGGCGGGCGAGGGCTTTCGCAATATCCACCCTGTGCTGCCCGAGTTGCGCACCCCGGGCGTCCCACGGCCGACACTGAGCGAATTCCTCTGCGAGGGCAATCGACGCGTGCCGCAGGGGCCGCTGCCATCGCTCAATCCGGCCGAGGCCTGGTCTCGGAAGCCTGGCTCCGGCTTGCGGGCCACCTGGCTCGGCCATTCCACGGTGCTGATCGAGATCGAGGGTTTGCGCATCTTGACCGACCCCGTGTGGGGCCCCCGCGCGTCGCCTACGCGGCTGGCGGGTCCGAAGCGCTTCCAGCCTGTCCCCATTGCGCTGCGGGCGATGCCGCCCATCGACCTGGTCATCGTTTCGCACGACCACTATGACCATCTTGACTACCCGACCATCCGCGAGCTTGCTCTGTCAGGCGTGCCCTTTGTGACCTCGCTCGGTGTCGGCGCGCACCTGGAAGCCTTTGGCGTCGCGCCCGAGCGAATCACGGAGCTCGACTGGTGGGAGTCCCACCAGCTGCCCCATGCCGACCTCACCGTGACCGCGGCGCCCTCGCAGCACTTCTCGGGCCGTGGCCTCAAGGACCGCAACGCGACGCTGTGGTCGTCGCTGGCGATCCGGTCGCCGCGGCACGCTGTCTTCTTCAGCGGCGACACCGGCCTCACGACCGAATATGCCGCCATCCGCGACCGGCTCGGCCCTTTCGATCTCGTGATGCTGGAGGTCGGTGCATTCCATCCGTCCTGGGGCGATATCCACCTGGGTCCCGCCAATGCACTGGAAGCGCTGGCATTGTTGGGAGGGGGCCCGTTTCTCCCGGTGCATTGGGGCACCTTCAGTCTGGCAATGCATGCATGGGACGAGCCGGCGGAGACGCTGCTGGCGCTTGCGCCGCAGCGCGATGTTCAATTGGTGATGCCTCGCCTGGGCGAACCTGTGGAGCCGGCGCACGCCGAAAATGTCACGCCCTGGTGGCGCGGTATCGACACGCCCGAACGCGGCGTGCGTCCTGCCGATGCTTCCGAACTGACAATGCCCAAGTCCGTGCCGTGGCCGATCGACTGAGTGACTGCGATGGCGCTCCGGCTGGCTTGACAAATGTCAGCGGCGCAAGGCGGTTAACACAGCAGACTTGCCGATATCCGTTTGGTGCGGCCAGATCGAACAGGTGCAGCAGGTTGTGACGGATCGGTTTTTTTGATTTTCGCAAGGGGAAGTCCGGAATGTTTTTTCGCATGCTCGCGCGCCGTGCGCTGCTATTTGCGCTGGCTTTCGCGGGTATGCAGTTTTGCCTCGGCACGAGCGCCTGGGCCGGGCCGACGCTCGTTCGGGTGGGCGTATACCAGAACGCTCCCGAGGTCGATTTCGCGCCCGATGGTCGCGCCCAGGGCATCTTCGTGGAGGTCCTCGACGCCATTGCCCGCAGCCGGGGCTGGTCGATCGAGTACGTCAGGGGCAGCTTTGCCGAAGGCCTCGAGCGCCTGCAAGGCGGCCGGCTCGACCTGATGGCCAGCGTGGCGCTGACGCCGGCACGCGCGAAAGTGCTGGCGTTTCATCAGGAACCGCTGGTTCACACCTGGGCGCAGGTGTACGCGCCCCGCGGCAGCGGCATTCGCACGATCCTGGACCTGTCGGGCAAGCGCGTTGCGCTGCTCGATGGCTCGGTGCAGCAGACGTTCTTCGCGCAGCTGGTGCGCGACTTCGACACCAACGTCACCGCGCTGCCGTTCAAGGACAACCCCTCGGCCATGGCGGCGGTGCTGCGCGGAGATGCCGATGCCTTCGTGCCCACTGCCTCCTACGGCCGCTACAGCGCCAGGCCGGCAGGCCTGGAGGACACGGCCATCATCTTCGCGCCGATGGCCCTGTACTTTGCCGGCGCGCCGGGCGGCGATCCGGCCCTGCTCGAGGCGATCGACACCAGCCTGCGGTCCATGAAAGCCGACCCGAGGTCGGTTTACTTCGAGTCCTTGGGGCGTTGGACCAAGCAGGGCAACCCACCGACGCTGCCGGCATGGGTGAGCTGGGCCGTGGCGGCCGGCGCGCTGGTCATGGCCATGCTGGCAGCGTGGGCCGCCACGCTGCGCCGCGCCGCGGCGAAGTTGCGCGCGAGTGAGCAGCAGCAGCGCTTCCTGGCCGAGGAGCTGACCCACATCTTCGACCAGTCGAGGGACGCGATCTGCGTGATGGATTCGCAGATGCGTTTCGCCCGCGTGGGCCGCGCGTGCGAACGCCTGTGGGGCTACACGCCGCAGGAAATGCAGGGG
>Ga0134124_10004751_pt1 | contig 10930 bp, 11 predicted proteins | sample KB304_FD_96880 | JGI IMG/M metagenome (GOLD analysis project Ga0134124, IMG submission 96880) | Terrestrial soil microbial communities without Nitrogen fertilizer from Kellogg Biological Station, Michigan, USA - KB3-0-4 | ecosystem: Environmental > Terrestrial > Soil > Unclassified ... | reverse complement strand
GGGGTATCCAGATGAAAGGAAAAGGTCTCAGCAGAAGGGAATTCCTGGCGCTCGCCTCTTTGGGGGCGACGGGAACGTACATCGGTCTCCACGCCGGGCTGGCGCGGGCGATGATGGCTGGCGGAGGGATGGGAGGCGGAACTACGATCATCAACCCGCCTCCCGGTGCCCCTTTCCGTGATCCGGTCGAGGCGGTGAAAAACTCCCTCGGAGTCTATGAACTGGCGGTGCAGGAGGCGCAGGTGAACGTGAACGGCACCTGGGCAACCCTGCTCACTTACAACGGCCAGTTCCCTGGTCCGGCCATCCGGGCGCGAAGGGGTGAGAACCTACGGGTGCAGGTGAAGAACTTTCTCCCCTATACGACGGAAAAGAACATCCTGGGCCACACGAAGAACGTCACGAACCTCCACACCCACGGTCTCCACGTCTCTCCCAATGAGCCGGCGGACAGCATGATGGTCCGGCTCCGGCCGGGAGAGATCTACGACTACAGCTATGATCTCTCCAGAGAGGAGCCCGGGCACCTCAATTTCTACCACCCCCATGTTCATGGAGTGGTTGCCGAGCAATACTGGGGCGGACTGGTAGGACCTCTGATAATTGAGGACGAGATCACGGCTCTCTCCGGCTATGAGACCCACACCATGGTCCTGAAGGACCTCACCCTGCGCGGGTCAATGCCGGAGCCCTATACCTCGAACATGGAATACATGCACGGCAAGGAGGGAAGCCTGGTGATGGTAAACGGCCAGGTCAATCCAGTATTGAATATCCGTCCGGGTCAGGTGCAACGCTGGCAGGTCGTAAACGCCAGCAACGCCCGCTTTTACAAACTCTCACTGGAAAACCACTCCATGTACCTGACAGGAACGGACGGCGGTCTGCTCGACAAACCGTATCAGGTCTCCACCCTCCTCCTCTCTCCGGGCGAACGGGTGGATATCCTTGTCAGGGCGAATCAGGCGAAGAAGAGCTACAGATTTCTTTCGCTTCCCTACGACCGGGGCGGGATGAGCAGTCAACAGCAGGTAACGCTCCTCACCCTCTCCTATAACGGTTCTCCAGTAAGTAACTTCCTGCCCGCTGTCGTCAATCCGGACGCCAGACGGGTTGACATGGATACTTCCACGCTGCCGCATCGGAGGCTGACCCTCAGCATGATGCAGGGAAAGGGGTACATCAACGGCCAGACGTTCCTCGGCATGGACAACGCCTGCCGGGTTATGTCCGGCCTTGGCAGCTGGGAAGTCTGGGAGATCGTCAACCAGAGCGGCATGGACCACCCCTTCCACCAGCACGTCAACTCGGCCCAGGTCCTATCCATAACCGGCGGAGACAGTGGCTACGCCTCCCTTTATACGGCCATCCCGGCCTGGAAGGACGTGGTCATAGTGCCGAAGTCGGGGAGTGTCACGCTCCTTGTTCCGGTCATGGACTGGACCGGCATGACTATGTTGCATTGTCACATCATCGAACACGAGGATATCGGCATGATGGGGGTATGGGACATAATGGAGATGCCGCTGTAACCTGATTGAGGGTATCTTGAATTTGTGGAAACGAACCGTTCTTCGATGATGCTGCGACTGCAGCGCAAGTGTCGAATCTAGGTTAATTCCCGCATCAGCAGGTCGTCGCGCATCAGGTAGATGTTGATAATTTCACCTGCCTTCATCTCTGACTTCTCTGCCGGCATGATGGCGATGGCATCGGCGCGCAGCATGGTCTTGAGTATCCCGGTCTGCTGTTCGCCGGATGAATAGGCCAGGTAGGCGCCATCCTTCAGCTCGATCCGGACCCGGAGGAACACCAGCTTGCCCGGTTTCTTCCGGGCGTCATTCATCAGGGTCGCAGTGAGCAGCGGCCGCACGATGCGGCGGTGGCCCATCATCTTCAGGAGAGCCGGACGGGCAAACACCTCGAAAGTCACCATGGTGGAGACCGGATTGCCCGGTAGCGAGAAGACCGGTTTTTCCCCGTACATGCCGAAAGCGGTCGGCCCCCCGGGCTTGATGTCCACCTTCCAGAAAAGCTGCTTCACCCCCAACTCCGCCAGCACGTCCCTTACCAGATCGCGGTCGCCGGCAGAAACACCGGCCGAGGTGATGAGAGCATCGGCCCTGAGCCCCTCGGTCATCTTCTCCAGATGGCTTTCCCTGTTGTCGCGGGCAATGCCGAGCAGCACCGGTTCGGCGCCGATCTCTTTGAGTGCCGCGGCAAGCGACAGGATATTGCTGTTGACGATCCGGCCGGGCGCAGGAGTCTCTCCCAATTCCACCAGTTCGTCGCCGGTGGAGAGGATCGCCACCCGGACGCGGCGGTAGACAGGCACCAGAGCCCGGCCGAACGACGCGAGCATGCTTATCTCGGGCGAGCGAAGCACGGTGCCGGCAACAATGATCGTCTCTCCCGTGGACACGTCCTCGCCCGTGAAGCGGATATGCTGACCAGTCTTCACCGGTTCCTGGACAGCAACCATGTCGACTCCGGCATCCGTCTCCTCGATCGGAACCACGGCATCGCAGCCGGGAGGGAGCGGAGCGCCGGTCATGATCCTGATCGCACCCCCCTGCTCCACCGGACCGCAGACATCGCCTCCGGCCGGGATGTAGCCGGTAACCCGAAGCGTGGCGGGGATCGCGGCACAATCTACGGCGCGGACAGCATAGCCGTCCATGGCCGAGTTGTCGCAGAGCGGCATGTCCCACGGGGCACTGATATCCTCGGCGATGACCCTGCCCGGAGCATCGAAAATCGACACCCGCTCGATGCCGAGCGGAGCAACGCTGTCACAGATCAGTTTGCGGGCTTCTTCAAAGGTTGGCATGGCGATGCTCCTACTATAATTTCGTAATAATCTTACCGGGACCTGGGATTGTCTCGGCGATCCGTTGTCAAGGTCGGCAGCTACCCCTTGCGGAAGAGGCGGACCGACGTGGCCTTGAACGAAGCAAAAATCCGACTGCCGACTGCGAGCTGCAATTCCGCCAGAGACTGACCGGTAACGGCCGCCACCAGAGGAAAACCGCAATCGAGATAGACTTTGTTGACCGGGCCAAGCGGCACGATCCGGGTGACGGTACCGGAAAAGACATTACGGGCGCTGGTCCGGTGGTCGGGATCGATAGTTGTCACCACCACATGTTCCGGGTGGGCGCAGAGCACAACGCGCTCGCCGGCTGCGCCGCTGCCGACGATTTCCAGGCTCTTTCCGGCGACCTCCAGGGAAAGGAGCCCGCCGCCAGCCGAAACGATGGTGCCGGTAAGGATGTTCTCCATACCCACAAAGGTGGCAACGAAGGCGTTGGCAGGCTCGTTCATTACCGCGGCGGGTGTGCCTGACTGGACGATTCTCCCTTCATGCATAACCGCCATCCGGTCGGCCAGCCGCAGCGCCTCCAGCTGGTCGTGGGTAGCAATGAGGGCGGTTGTGCCTGATTCCCTGAGCACCTGCTCCAGGTCGTCCATGAGTACCTGGCGGGTCGGCGGATCGAGAGACACAAAAGGTTCATCCAGCAGAATCACTTCAGGTTTGGTGGCAAAGGCCCGTGCCAGGCTGGTCCGCTGGGCCTCGCCGCCGGAGAGCCGGCGCGCCGATCGTCCGGCCAGATGGGTAATCCGGAACCGTTCCAGACAGCTTTCCACCCGTGCTCTTGTTTCGATTGCGGAAATACCCCGGAGCTTCAGTCCCGAGGCCACATTATCGTATACCGTAGCATCAAAGAGGAGAGGCTCCTGAAAAACCATCGCGATCCGTCGACGGAAGGCCGTCGTATCTCCTGACAATATAATCGGGTCACCGTGATAACGGATCTCCCCTGCTGCAAGCTGTAGCAAGCCGGCCAGAGCCAGCATAAGACTCGATTTGCCGGTGCCGTTGGGACCGATCAGGGCTACGGTCTCATGTTCGCGGAGATCGAACTCGGGGATGCGGAGCACTTCGGTCCCTCCCCGCTTAACCACCAGGTTATGCGCTTCGAGCAGAGCCTTGCGGGTTGTCATCGCGGCCTCTCCCGCTGCTGCACCATGGTGAGCAGATAGTTGATGACAAAGCAGAGCACCAGCAGGATGATCCCCAGAGCAATGGCAGTGTCGAAATTCCCCTTGCCTGTCTCCATTACCGTAGCGGTGGTCAGCACCCGGGTATAACCCTTGATGTTGCCGCCAACCATAATGGAGGCCCCCACCTCGGAGATCACACCGCCGAAACCGGCCATGATTCCTGCCAGGAGCGGCAGACGCGCCTCCCGCACCAGCAGCCAGACCATCTGGGGACGCGAGGCCCCCAGGGCAAGGATCTGCAGGCGCAGGTTGGGGGGAAGATTCTGGATGGCGGCGATGGAAATCCCCATGACGATTGGGGAGGCGATCACCGTCTGGGCTATCACCATGGCAGAGGGGGTATAGAGAATTTCCCAGCTGCCGAAGGGCCCGTTGCGCCAGAGCATGATGGTGACGAACAGGCCGACCACCACCGGCGGCAGCCCCATGCTGGTGTTGACCACACTCACCAGAAGCTTCTTGCCGGGGAATTCGGCCAGGGCGATCCCAGTCCCCCCTACCACGCCGACAAGCAGGCTGATCAGGGTTGCCAGGCCGGACACCTTCAGTGAGAGGAGCGTTACGCTAAGCACCTCCTTGTCGAGGGTGACAAGGAGGTGCCAGGCCATACGAAAACCTTCGAGAATCAGCTCCATTTACAGACCCAAAGACTCCGGCTTCTTGCCAGCATCGGGGAAGAAGAGCGGTGCGCCGAACTTCTCCACACCGAACTTGCCGATGATATCCTGCGCATTCTTCGACACCGTGAAGTCGGCAAAGGATTTTGCACCGGCTGCATTCACCTTGGGCCACTTGGCCTGGTTCACCTCGATCACGTGGTAGATGTTCAGCAGCTTGGCATCCCCTTCAACCAGGATTTCCAGACCGAGGTTTTTCTTCAGTGCCAGGTAAGTTGCACGGTCGGTCAGGGTGTACCCCTTCTTCTCGGCAGCCACATTCAGGGTCTGCCCCATGCCGAGGCCGGTCTGCTGGTACCACTTCTGCCCTTCGGAGCTGACCCCTGCCCCCTTCCAGAGCCCCTTCTCCTTGGCATGGGTGCCGGAGTTGTCGCCGCGGGAAAGGAAGATGCTGCCGGACTGGGCGATCTTCTTGAATGCTTCAGCCGACGTCTTCATGCCGCGGATTTTCGCCGGGTCGCCCGCCGGTCCGACGATGACGAAATCGTTGTGCATGACGAGACGGCGCGAGCTGCCGGCCCCCTTTTCCATGAATTTCTTTTCCGCATCCGGGGAGTGGACCAGGAGAACGTCGGCCTCACCCTTCTCCCCCATGGCCATGGCCTGGCCGGAACCGACGGCAATGGTCTTGACGAAATAGCCGCTATCCTTCTCGAAGACTGGTATGAGAACATCCAGAAGCCCCGAATCCTGGGTGCTGGTGGTGGTAGCGAGGATGAGGTTCTTGCTCGCAGCCTGAGCCGGTGATGTCACCAGGAAAGCAGCCAGAAGGGCTGTGAATGCCAAAAATAGAGATAGATTTTGCAGACGTTTCATGTTTCCTCCTTGTTTGATGTAATAGTAGTAAAAAATACTATCGTAATTTTCTCAGATTACAAATAGTTGCAGGCCGCTATTGTCGCCTTCCTGCGGAAAATTGAATCATGCCGCGGCAAATATTTCCCGTTTCTTGAAGGTGGTCATTCTTTTCAGCCTGCTGATCCCCTCCCGGCAGGCGGCAAAGGCGTCCTCGCTGTTGGGGGAGTTGACCGCCACCAGAGAAATTATATCTCCTACCCCCAGACACCCGACCCGTCTGATCAGCAGCAGATCCTCGATCTTCCATTTTTCCTGCAGCTCGGCGGCGATTGCCGCCAGTTCGACCTCTGCGCCGGTTGCTGCCTGATACTCGATACAAGTGGTCACTCCGCCATCGCCTTTTTTCAGATCCTTGACCACCGCGTAATGAAACACCACAGAACCGGCTCGGTTCTTGGAAATCCGTCCATAGGCTTCAAGCGGGTCGATCGGCTTGTTTGTCACTGACAGGACCATACCTCCTCCTTAAGAGTGTTTTCCCATGCAGGCAAATGAGCTGGTGGTCCAGCGCCTAAGCCGGCAGTTGTAACAGGAACGGGGATCGTCGGCTACCAGCTCCTCTTCCACGTCCGGAAGGAACCCCTGACAACGGGCAGCCGACAGGGCGGCGCTCTGCCAGTCCTCTTGACCACCCGTGAACTGCCTATGCCCGTTACTGTCGACGTAAAACACAAATAGCTCCTTTTTTCCTGTCAATAGCACTTCAATCGCTGCTTGGAGCAGGTCTGCCAGGCGACGCCGTCGGCGGCACCGGTAAGGGGTTCGATGAGGAGCACCGCTTTCCCCTCCAGCAGCACGGTCTTTACCTTGTCCCCCAAGCGAACCTGCTCATCCCCGGCCAACTCGGTGCCGTCGATGCTGCGCACCTCGTCCACGTCGTCATGGGCTCGCAGTTCCGCAACGGATATCCGCCCGTTGCTGACAGTGACAGGCAAGCACCCCTTGAGTCGCCCGTCGTTGCCGGAGAGACGCAAGCCGGCGCCGGCCAGGGCGCCGATCACCCCCTGACCGGTGCCGCCATGCTCGGAAAGGTGGATACCGGACCGACGGGCCAAATCATAGGCGTCCTCCTTGGAGAGCACGACCTCCTTGGCCCTGCGGCCGAAATCGATCACGTCGGCAAAATGCACCAGGCGATCGACAGGCACGACACACAAGCCGGGATCCGAACCGGTTGCGCTCTCCCTGTCAAGAAAGCCGGCGGCATAGTCGATTATGCTCTGCAGGTGTTCCGGAACGATTTCCGCCGTAAAGCACATGGCACTGTTGTGGGAGGTATAGGGAATGTCCGGGTGCACCAGCAGTTGATGGCGGGTGATAAATCGACTCGTGCCCCAGTTCCTCAGTTCAATCTCCTCTGCCAACAGGGAGGCAAGTGCTCCCGTTCCCCGGCTCTCAATGTTGTCGGTATCATCGATACTGATTGCGATCTGCATAAATTACCTCGAATGGCTTGTATGACTGCCGTTGCTGCCCGAATTTACAAACAAAAAGGGACTCTCTCCGGATGGAAAGAATCCCTCACACACCGGACATGCTCCGGCGCTACGGGATCTCCTTTCCAAAAGGGAGGCACTGCCGTTTCCAGCAATACCCGGTGGCCAATCGCCATGGGGATGACCCCGGTAGGCGAGAAGACTCGGAGAGAGTTATTTATTCATGTAGATGCAAGTTTCATGCACATGCCGCGGAACAATCGCGACACGGCAATTTAGCAGGCACTGACTCTGTACGTATCCCTCTTCTCGGAATTACATTTATTCCACATCTACGCATAGTGACTGTGTAATATATCTGCATCAGCATCGATCAGCCGGCGCATCGAACAGACTGAATCAACAAAGTGTAAATACTAATCGAAAATATTTATAAGCGCTATATCAAAAGCTGGGCCACCGTCGCTCAGAGTTGACAGTTAAGAAGTATCGACAATCCCCGATTTTCTGTTATCGTCAAACAACAGAACCTTCTTGGAGGAGATCACATGACACCACGACGCGAAATAGACTCGACCCTGAAAGGGGAAACCCTTGTCCGAAAGGGACTGATGCACCGCATGCATGAATATCCCACAATGCGGCTTGTGCCGGAGCTGAACATCGTCAAGATCGGCGGCCACGGCATCATCGACTACGGCCGAGAGGTAGTTATGCCGCTGATGGAAGAGATCGGCGAACTGTCACGGGAGCACAAGATGCTTATCGTCACCGGTGGCGGCGTGCGGGTCCGCCATATCCTCGACATCGGTATCGACCTCGGCATGCCTACCGGGGTTCTGGCTGAACTGGCCGGCAAGATCAGTGAGCAGAATGCCGTCATAACCACCCTGCTCCTCTCCAAATGGGGGGGGTCGCGGGTGAAGACCGGGGATCTCCTCGAACTCCCCACCCTGCTCCACTTGGGGCTGTTACCAGTAATCCACGGCACTCCTCCCTACGGCCTCTACGAACACCCACCCGGATCCGGCCTCATTCCGCCGCACCGCACCGACACCGGCGCACTGCTGATGGCCGAGGTGCTCGGCGCCAAAAGCTGCATCCTGGTAAAAAATGTTGACGGCCTGTACACCGAAGACCCACGGGTCAACCCCAAAGCTGATTTTATCGACGACATTACCGTCGAAGAGCTAATCAAGCTGGATATGGAAGACATGGTTCTGGAGCGGAAGATGCTCTATCTCCTGCGCGACACGACCAATGTCAAGGAGATCCGTATCGTCAACGGCCACCAGCGGGGCAACATCGTTAAAGCACTGCGCGGCGAAAAAGCCGGTACTGTCATCAGAGTGTAGTTGCTGATAAACATCGCCCGATGTGCTATAGTTATTTTCATAGCCCCCTCTAAGCAGGGGAAAAACGGGAAAGGAGGCACCCTTTCATGTCAGGAAAAATTTTTTACCGTCAGAGAACCAAGATGAAGGACGGTGCGCATCAGCCACGCTACATACTGGTGGCGGTTGCCGACCTGAACCTCAAGGTTTACGGTCAGCACCTGCGGATGTGCGAGCTGAAGCACATTGCCGAAGCGGTCGGCGCCGAACTCAACGAATTGCCAAGGGGTCCGAAACACCAACAGGATGAAGACGATCCCGATCACTGAGGCTATCAAAGCACTGGTGCAAAGGAGGGGGCCGCGAAAGCAGTCCCTTTTTTTTGGGGCAATTACCGAACGTAACCTGATATACTGACGCGTTTAACTACTTCGAAGGCAGAGCGCCACATACAGGCTATTCTCCTACTGCCGCAAGATAGCGCTCAAAACTAATCTCAGCAAACTCCATATCGAGAAGATTTATAACCAGTTTCCGCCGGCGCAGGGTCGCCCCTTCCCCCAGCAGCACCTTGCAGGCCTCGGCAACCTGGATACTGGCCACCGCTGCCGGGGTGAATGCGGGGTTGCCCAGCTGCTGCTCCACCCCCTTCCCTTCCTGCCAGTGGCGGTAAATCTGTTGCAGCGTGTCATCCCCCGGATACTGGGTGGTCACCTGCCCGTACCAGCCGCCGATGGCGCCGTGCACCAGTGTTAGCCCCAGGTCGGCGCAACTGTCGGCCAGGTCCAGCCTGGTCGAAATCGAGTCGAGGGCATCGATGACCAGATCGGCCCCCCGCAGGAGCTCTACGCCGTTCGCCGGAGCATAGGCGATCTGGTGCGCAATAACGGTTACGGCCGGGTTGATCTCGGCGATGCGGGCCGTGGCCGCGGCCACCTTGGCCCTGCCGAGAGTCGCCGGGGTCGCCAGCAGCTGCCTGTTCAGGTTGTGTTCTTCGAAAACATCCGGATCAACGGCAATGATGGTCCCTACCCCAAGCCGGGCCAGCTGTTCCAGAACGTACCCCCCTAGGCCTCCGCAGCCGATCACCACCACCCGGCTACGGAACAGGGTCAGCTGCTGGCCGGTGGAGATGGTCTGTCGGTTGCGCTGGTAGCGGGCCGGCAGCAGGCCCAGCACCAGGGCCAGCTCCTCAACAGTCGCAAAGGGAACATTGAAGTGTGCCACCGCCTCCGACTGTGCCGTCCAGGGGAGCAGGTCACCGTTGGCACGACTGCAGAGAAAATCCTGTACCGATTCCATATTATCCTCCGCCGACAAGGGGGAAGAGGGCCAGACGGTCCCCCTCCTGAAGCTGCTGACCCGGTTCGGCATGACGGTTGTTCAGCATGATCGTGCCGATCTCTCCGGCCGGTATCTGCAGCATGTTTATGACATCGGCAACACAGGCGCCGCCCGCGACCTCCCGGCTGGCGGTGATAAAGCGGTCTTTACGGAAGCTGGCGAAAAGTTTGACCGTGATCTGCATTGCATACCTCCTGAACCGGACAAAAAAGAAAAATGAATAGAACGCAGAAAAGGCGGAAAAATTGGATAACTACGGATTAAGCCAAAAATAAGAGATGTTATTAAATCCGCCTTGATCCCCTTTTTCCGGTTTTCCTGCGTACCGCTTGTCGCTACGTTTAAAAACTTAAAAGCCGTGGTATTGAAATGCCGGGGGCAACCGCGATGGTTGCCCCCGATGTTCATGCTAGAAGTTCCAGAATTCGTCTATCTCCTCGCCGGAGAAGTCCCATACTGCATTGTGGGGAGCCACCGGTTCGGTGTTGAAGAATTCGGGGAGCCGGTCGTCCTTGTTGGTGAAGCCGGCGTCGATGTTGAACTGGTGCTCGACCTTGAGGATATGCTTGCCGAGATTGGTAACATCGTCCCCTGTGAGATTGATGCCGAAGCGGGCATTGATCATGTCGATCAGGGCCGGCAGACACTCGGGGATATCCAGGGCCGGGAAGGCAATGAAGATGCACATGCCGGTCGAGTCCACTGCGGCCGTGGCGATCTGCAGGTTGCGGGAGAGTTCCACCTGGCCGTCCTTCTTCAGCGGGTCGACGTAGCCGCCGACATTGAGGATGTTGGTAGCAATGGTGTAGCCGGAAGTGTGGTCGGCCCCCATGGTGCTGGTGGCGTAGGTGATGCCGATCCCTTTTACCGAACGGGGGTCGTAGGCCGGAATTCCCTGGTTCTTCACAACCGGTACGCGGGTAACGCCATAGGCCTTGCCGACGCTGCCGGCGCCGCCGCCGAGAATGCGGCCGAGCGGGGTACCCTTGCCAATCTCCTCGGTGAGGAGGCGGAGAAGCTCCTTGCTGTCCCCCCAGTTGAGAATGCCGGCTTCCATGGCCACGCCGAACATGACAGCCGTCTCGATTGAATCGATGCCGATGTCGTCCATGATGCTGTCGGCGCGGGCGATGTCGTCCAGGTTGTCGATGCAGCAGTCGGCGCCGAGGCCCCAGATGGTCTCATACTCGAAACCGGAGGTGAGATACTTGCCATC
>Ga0134124_10004749_pt1 | contig 10931 bp, 10 predicted proteins | sample KB304_FD_96880 | JGI IMG/M metagenome (GOLD analysis project Ga0134124, IMG submission 96880) | Terrestrial soil microbial communities without Nitrogen fertilizer from Kellogg Biological Station, Michigan, USA - KB3-0-4 | ecosystem: Environmental > Terrestrial > Soil > Unclassified ... | reverse complement strand
GGCGAGATGTAGCGCCGGCCAAGCGAGATGGTGCGGATCGCATTGACGATTTCCATCGGCTCGCATTCCTTGTTCAGGTAGCCGCTGGCGCCCTGCCGGATCAGGTTCATCGCGTAGTGCTCTTCCGGATAGCCGGAAAGAATCAGGATACCCACGTCCGGCGCCTTGGCGCGAATCATGCCCAGCGCGTCGATGCCGCTTTGTCCCGGCATCGACAGGTCCATGACAAGGACATCGAGTTCGGTCGTCCGCACCAGGTCGATGGCTTCACGCCCGCTTGCAGCCTCGCCCACCACGCGCAGATCGACCTGTTCGGAAAAGAACTGCTTGAGCCCGGACCGTACGATCGCGTGGTCATCCACAATGCCGACTTTGATCATGTCTGTCTCTCGGATGTCTAATTTGAGCCCATTGTGCCCAAGTTTCGGATGAAACGTCTTACCCTTCAGTCATGATGGTCCAGAATTTTATGCACAACCCGGCCGGTTTGGAGTGACATTGATGCGTTGGTTCCCTTTGCGGAGAGTGACGATCAGTCTTGCACTGGCGCTGCTGGCGGCATGCATCCTGATCGGCATCAACGAAACGGGCTACGACCAGTCGACCGGGGCACTCAACGAGATCGCCGAGGCCTCGCGCGTGCGCGCATCGCTGAACCGGGTGCTGCAATTGGTGCTGGACGCCGAGACCGGTTCGCGCGGCTACCTGTTGACCGGCGACGCGCGCTACCTGGAGCCCTATAACGCGGCAGTGGCGGGGCTCGGCCAGCAGCTCGACGCGCTGCGGCTGATCTATACCCCCAGCGCGGACGAGTTCACGACGCTGGCCCAGCTCACCCGCAACGTGCAGCGCAAGCTGGCGGAGATGGACCTGTCCGTGCGCATGCGCAAGCAGGGCAATGAGGACGCCTGGAAGTTCGTTCTCATGACCGATGTCGGCAAGGAGCACATGGACGCGATCCGCGATGAGGCCACCAAGCTCATCAACCTCGCATCGGCAAGGATGGAAGTGAGCCAGGTCCAGGTGCGCCGGTCGCTGCTGCTGTCGCGGATCGGTATCGCCACGGTCACGATGGCGGGCTTGCTGGCGTTCTACCTGTACCTGCGCCAGAGCACGGCGCTCAAGCTCGCCGGCGAGCGGCAACAGCAGGTCCTGCAGAAAGAGCGCGACCTGCTGGAGCGCCAGGTGCGCGAGCGCACCGCCTCCCTGGCCGAACTGGCCACCCACCTGCAGCAGGTGCGCGAGGAAGAACGGGGCCACTTGGCCCGCGAGCTGCACGACGAGCTGGGTGCGTTGTTGACGGCGGCCAAGCTTGACGTCGCGCGCCTGAAGTCGCGCCTGGGGACGCAGCCCACGCCCGAAATCACGCAGCGGCTGCAGCACTTGACCGACTCGCTCAACAGCGGCATCGCGCTGAAGCGCCGCATCATCGAGGACCTGCGCCCGTCTTCGCTGGCCAATCTGGGCCTCACGGCGTCGCTCGAAATCCTGGCGCGCGAATTTTCCGAGCGCTCCGGCGTGGAGATCATGACCAGCGTCGAACAGACCGAACTGGACGAATCGCGCCAGCTCACCGTCTACCGGCTGGTCCAGGAATCGCTGACCAACGTCGGCAAGTACGCGGACGCCGCGCAGGTAGACATCAGCGTGCGCAACTACGGCAACCACGTGGAAGTGGACATCAAGGACGACGGCAAGGGCTTCAACGTGGCCGAGATCCGCCCATCGACCCACGGCCTGGCCGGCATGCGGCACCGGGTGGAAGCGGCCGGCGGGCGGCTGACGGTGATCTCCGCGCCGGGGAGCGGCACGCGCATCTCGGCGGTCCTTCCCAAGGGCAACATCGCCGTGACGGGCAGTGCGTGATTTCCGAAAGCTCCCCTTTCGCCGTCGGTCCAGTCCTACAGGCAGCCATCCCCCCTACCGACAAGCAGTCACGCCTGCCGCTGATCAACGACGGATGACGTGACAGCCTAACCTTGCTGCAGGCGTTATTGCGCGGCTTGCGAGGCGCCTGAACCCGGGCGCGTCCCGCAAGGAGTTGACATGTTGCACTACGCCATCGTATTTCTGGTGATTGCGCTGATCGCGGCCCTCTTCGGCTTTGGCGGCATCGCTGCCGGGGCCGTCGAGATCGCCAAGATCCTGTTCTTCATCTTCGTGATCATGGCCATCGTCGCTTTCGTCATCAGCATCGGGCGCAAGGGTTAGCCGCGCCGCCACGTATCCGCGGGGCCGCGGCCCCGCCCCCACCAACCTAGAGAGGATCAAATGTTCACCAGCAGCAAATCAGCGCGCGCGGGAGCTTATGCCGACGACGCGCTTGGCGCCACCGGCAACGCGCTCGAGAGCACCAAGCAATTCGCCAGCCAGGCGCTGGACAAGGCCGGCGAGAGGGTGCGCGACCTGCGCTACGGAGCCACGGATCTCGCCCGCAAGAGCGCCAGCAGCATGAGCGATGCCACGGCCGCGGCGCAACGCCAACTGGGCGAGTATGCGGACGCAACCAGGCGCTACGTGGCGGACGAACCGATCAAGTCGGCGCTGATCGCTGCCGCCATCGGCGCGGCCGTGGCCGCGCTGCTGATGGCGCTGAGCCGTAGCCGGCGCGATTACTACTGAACGCCCGGGCGCGAGGCACGGCATGGTACATCCTATTTTTTCGGTGCTGATCAGGCGTCCGGAACTGGTCGTGGACCATGTCGCCGGCTACGCGGCGCTGGTGCAGGAAGAAGCATCCACCGTGGGCTTGGAAGTTGCCAAGCGGGCGATTGCCTGGGGTGTCGCCATCCTCGGCCTGCTCGTGTTCCTCGTACTCGCCGGCGTGGCCGTGATGCTCGGGGCCATGCAGGGCGAGTTTCACTGGGCCCTCGTCTTGACGCCGGGCGCCGCCCTGGCGGTTTCCGCCGCGGCCTGGAACGTCGGCCGGCAGCGGCTGCCGGCCAAGGCATTTACCGAACTAAAAGCCCAGCTCGATGCCGACGCCCAGGCGTTGCGCGCGGTCAGGGCGCAAACATGAGCGATGCCGCCGACCGGCTGGCGCGGACTCGCCTGGCCATCATCAAGCAGATCCAGCAACCCGAGCACCGGGCCGAACGCGCCGACGCGAAGCGCCCGCGCGAACGCGAAACGCGCGATCACGAAGGACCGGAGCGCAGGTCCAACGGCGGCGGCGCCGGTTGGTTCGCGCGCTTCAGGCAAGCCGCCAGGACCTGGTGGCGCTATCACCCCGCGCACATGGGGCTGGAGTTGGCCACCCCCGCGCTTTCGGCCTTCGCGGAAAGAAAGCCGCTGCAGTACGTTGGCATCGCCGCCGCGGTCGGCGCCGTCGTCATGATCACGCGCCCATGGCGGCTGATCTCGGTCGGCGGGCTGCTGGTGGCCGTCGCGAAATCCTCGCAACTGTCCACGGTGCTGCTGTCGGCCCTGTCCGCAGCCGATTACCCGAAGGACCACGAACCTTGAGAATGAGCGCGAGCCGGACGGCGGGGTGCGGTTGTCCGGCGAGCTTTTGGAAGCTTCGGCACCGGAAACATCGGATCAACTGAAGGGAGAAAGTCATGAAATACAAATACGCCCAAGCCCTCGCATTCGCAGTCCTGGCGGGTGCCACCATCGTCACCACCGGCTGCTCGGTCATGCGCGGCCAGGAAAGCGTCGGCGCCTATGTCGACGACGCCAGCATCACGACGGCGGTGAAGGCCAAGTTCGTGGAAGACAAGACCGTGGACGCCGGCGCCATCAAGGTGGAAACCCTCAATGGGGCCGTCTCGTTGTCGGGCTTTGCCAAGTCGAACGCGGAAAAGGCCCAGGCCGAATACATCGCGCGCAACACCAAAGGCGTGCGCCAGGTGCTCAACAACCTCACCGTGCGGCCCTGACGCCGCGGCGGCGCGGCAGGCACGGCCGGCTCGCGTGCCGGCATGAATGACCAGTCAACCGGTGCCGTGCCCCAGGGACGGCATCGACCGGCGCGGCGTGTGGCCGCGCCTTTCTTTTGGAGAGCCCTAGCCGATGAAAACTTTCCGCTGCGACAACTGCGGCCATCCCCTGTTCTTCGAGAACGTGCAGTGCCTGCAGTGCGGCAGCGCCCTGGCCTTCTTGCCGGACCGGCTGGCCCTGTGCGCGGTCGAGCCGATCCCCCATGAAGAAGCCGCCGGGTGGCTGTGGCGTCGCAAGACCCGGCGCAGCCGCAAGGGCGAAGCCGGTCAGTACCGCCTGTGCCACAACCACACCGAGTACCAGGCCTGCAACTTCGCCGTACAGGCGGCCGACCCGAATGTCTTGTGCGTGTCGTGCCGCCAGACGCGCATCCTGCCGGACCTGTCGGTGCCGGACAACCGCGAGCGGTGGTACCGCATCGAAGTGGCCAAGCGCCGGCTGTTCTACACGCTGGCCAAACTCGGCCTGGTGTCAGTGGCTCCGCCCAATGGCGAGCGCGACGGACCGGTGTTCGAGTTCCTGGCCGACCTGCCGGGGCAACAGGTGATGACGGGCCATTGCGAAGGAGTGATCACGCTGAACATCGCCGAAGCCGACGATGCGCAGCGCGTGCAGCGCCGCGTCGCGCTGCACGAACCGTACCGCACGCTGCTCGGCCACCTGAGGCACGAGTCGGGCCACTACTACTGGGACCGCCTGGTCGCGGACGGCGGGCGCATCGACGCGTTTCGCGAAACGTTCGGCGACGAGAGAGCCGGCTACGGCCAGGCCCTGGACGCGTACTACGCCGCAGGCGGCGCGCCGGCCAACTGGCAGGCGTCGCACGTGAGCGCCTATGCCACGGCCCATCCCTGGGAGGACTGGGCCGAAACCTGGGCTCACTACCTGCATATGGTCGACCTGCTCGAGACAGCGGCCTCGTACAGCACCCGCTTGCTCGTGCCCGGCAGCGAGGCGGACGCAGCCGAGGAGGTGGTCAATCCGTTCGAAACCGGCCCGGGCGATTTCGACCAGCTGGTCGAGCAATGGATTCCCTTGACCCTCTTGCTCAACAGCCTGAATCGCAGCCTGGGACAAGACGACGCCTATCCCTTCGCGCTCACGGCCGGGGCGCTCAGGAAATTGCGTTTCGTGCACGACGTGATCCAGTCGCCGCCGCCACAGCGCGCGCGCGCGGACTCTGCTTCAACGTCGTGCGAAGCCAAGACGCAATCGACCGGACAGTCGCTTGCGCAGGCATAACGAAAGGGCCACCCGCAGGTGGCCCTTCAGTCTGGTCACGGACCTTGACTTGCTGAATTCAGTACTTCTTCTGCTCGCCCGCGGCGCCCATCGCCTTGGTGCTGTCATTCTTCGCGTTGGCCCGTGCCTTGGCGTCCTGGGTCTCTTCCTTGGCAGCGCGGCTGCTCTTCTGACCTGTCTGATCCGCGCTCGTACCGGCAGCGCGGTTATCGAGCTTGTCGCAGGCACCCACTGCGAGCAGCATGGCCAACGACGAGGCCACCATCAGGCCTTTTTGATGGAATGATTTCATGGCGTTCCTTTCCCGGAAATGTTGAGTCGGAGGGCTCCCAGGCCCTTGCGCTCTTTCTTTATAGGGTCAACACGCAGCCACGACAGTCGGACAGTGCCCAAGCCTCTGTAGTCCATTGGCGCTCTAACATACGGTTTCGCTGATCGCAGGGCGTCCCAGTCTCAAGCGCCGGCGTCCTGCTCCATCTCGGCGATGATCCGGTCCAGCCGGCTCGACAACTGCTCGGTGGTGAGCTGATCGCGAAAGCGCTCCACCATCAGCGGCAGGCTCATCGGGCTGGGATGCCGCAGCCGGGCGAAATCCAGCGGCTTGCGCGCGAGCCGCACCAGGGCCGCGCGCAGCCGCGAAATTTCCAGTTCCTGGCTCAGCACTTCGCGCTGCGCCTGGCCGAGCAGCAAGTTGCCACTGTCGTACTTGCGAAACACCTCGAAGAACAATGAGCTGGAAGCCTGCAGCTGCCTGGTGCTCTTGGGCTGGCCCGGATAACCCGACGACACCAGGCCGGCTATGCGGGCGATCTCGCGAAAGCGCCGCTGCGCGAGCTCGCTGGAATTGAGCGAAGCCAGGACATCGTGCAGCAGGTTGGCGGTCGAAAACACCTGCTTATCAATCACCGGTGCGAGATCGAATTCAGTCGCCGCCAGCAGTTCGAAGCCGTAGTCGTTGACCGACATGCTGAACGTGTTGGGGCGGTCGCGCGCCAGCCGCCACGCCAGCAGGCTGGCAAGCCCCAGGTGCACATGGCGGCCGGCGAATGGATAGATATAGAGATGCCAGCCTTCGCGCGAGCGAAAGGTCTCGACCAGCACGGCGCCGGGCGTCGGAATGTGCGAAAGCCGCGCCTGCGTTTGCAGCATCGGCCGCGCCGCCTCGAGCTCGGGCTCGAAGAAATCGCCCTGCGCGGCCCGCTGCATCATCTCCAGCACGGCCTCGCCCAGCTCGGCGGAAAGCGCCATCTTGCTGCCCTGCCAGGTCGGCACCGTACCTTTGTTGCGCGTGGCCTTCCTGACATAAGCGGCCATCTCCTGCACCCGGATGAACTCCAGCAGCTTGCCGGCGAAGAAGAAGCAGTCGCCCTTGCGCAGCCGGGCGACGAAACCCTCCTCGATCGTGCCGATGTTGGCGCCGCTCATGTACTTCACCTGCATCGCGGCGTCGCTCACGATGGTGCCGATGCCCAGCCGATGGCGCTTGGCGATGCCGGGATCGCGCACCCGGTAGATGCCCTCCTCGTCCTGGACGATGCGGTGGAAGTCGGGATACGCTGTCAGGCTTTCTCCGCCGCGCTCGCAAAAGGCCAGCGCCCATTCGAATTCCTCGCGCGTGAGCTCGCGATAGGCCCAGGCGGTGCGGACTTCATCGAACAGTTCGCCGGCGCGAAAGCCGCCCCCCAGCGCGATGGTGACAAGGTGCTGCACCAGCACATCCAGCGGCTTGTCGGGCGATTCGCGCTGTTCCACCTGGCCGGCCTGGGCCGCGCGCCGGGCCGCCGCAGCCTCGATGATCTCCAGGGTGTTGGTGGGGACCAGCGTGACCCGGCTGGCGCGGCCGGGCGCATGGCCGCTGCGGCCGGCCCGCTGCATCATGCGCGCGACACCCTTGGCCGACCCGATCTGCAGCACCCGTTCGACCGGAAGGAAATCCACGCCGAGGTCCAGCGACGAAGTGGCGACGACCGCGCGCAGCGTGCCTTCCTTCAGGCCCTGCTCCACCCATTCGCGGGTCGCCCGGTCGATCGAGCCGTGGTGCAGGGCGATGACGCCGGCCCATTCGGGTTTGGCCTCCAGCAGCAACTGGTACCAGATTTCGGCTTGGGAACGCACGTTGGTGAAGACCAGCGTGGTGCCCGATTGCGCGATCTCGTCGATGACCGGCTGCTGCATGCGCGCGCCCAGATGCCCCGCCCACGAGTACTTGCCCGGGTCGGGCGGGATCAGCGTGTCGATGACGAGGTCCTTGTCGATGCGGCCGCGCACGAGCGCCGGTCGCAATCCATCCTGGCGCGCCAACATGGATTCGGGATCAAGCCCGGGATGACAGAGAACTTCCATCGCCTGCTGCAGATTGCCGAGCGTGGCGCTCAGCCCCCACACCACGAGCCGCGGATTGAACCGCCACAACCTGGCAATCGCCAGTTGCGCCTGCGCGCCGCGCTTGCTGCCGATCAGCTCATGCCACTCGTCGACGACCACGTACTCGACGCTTCGCAGCTCCTCGCGCGCGTTGCCGCGCGAGAGCATGAGGCTCAGCGACTCGGGCGTGGTCACGAGCACCGTGGGAAAGCGCCGGTCCTGGTGCGCCCGCTCGGCGCTCGAGGTGTCGCCGGTACGCTGGCCGATCGTCCAACCGGGCGCCAGGTCGCGCAGCGGCTGCGCCAGCGCCCGCGTCGTGTCGGATGCCAGCGCACGCATCGGCGTGAGCCAAAGTGCTCGCAACGGCTCGGGCGCCGCGTCTCCATGCTGCGGCTTGCCGGCGCCCGCCGGTCGATGGCGGCGCAGCAGCTGGTGCAGCATCCCGAGCCAGACCGCATAGGTCTTGCCGGAGCCGGTCGTTGCATGCAGCATGCCGCTGCGTCCATCGCCGATGGCTTGCCAGACCTCTCGCTGGAACTCGAACGGCTGCCATCCGCGTTCGGCCAGCCACCCGCTTGCGATGGATATCTCGCCCAGCGGCTGCGACGCGTCGTTGGAGATTGGCATCAGCTTGAAGATGGGCTTTGACGGATCGGCCAGCGAATCGCTTGAGGGCTAATGTAGGGTCGCGACGTGGCAGTGTGCATCACCGGAGACGGACATGGAACTGGACGGCAACGCAGATCGAACGCAGCGGCCGAACATCATATTCATCGTTTCGGACGATCTCGGCTTCGCGGACCTGGGCTGCTACGGCGGCCGGCCGGCGAAGTTCGGCGCGGTGTCGCCGTTGCTCGACTCGCTGGCCGCCAACGGGCTGAAGTTCACCCAGGGCTATTCCAATTCACCGGTGTGCTCGCCCACGCGTTTTGCGTTGATGACGGGGCGCTACCAGTACCGGCTGCGCGGCGCCGCCGAGGAACCGATCAGCATCAGGACCCGCAGCAGCGCCACCCTGGGCCTGCCTCCGCAGCATCCGACACTGCCCTCGCTGCTGCGGGACAGCGGATACCGCACGGCCCTGATCGGCAAGTGGCACATGGGTTATCCGCCCGCGTTCGGTCCGTTGCGCTCGGGCTATGACGAGTTCTTCGGGCCGATGTCGGGCGGCGTGGACTACTTCACCCACTGTTCGAGCACCGGCTCGCACGACCTCTGGTTCGGCGAGGACGAGATCGACGAAGCGGGCTACCTCACGGACCTGATTTCGCACCGCGCGGTGGACTACCTCGATCGCATGGCGGGTGGGCAGGCACCGTTCTTCCTCAGCCTTCATTACACGGCGCCGCACTGGCCCTGGGAGACGCGCGACGACCAGGGACTGGCCCAGGAGGTGAGGGACAACCTCTTTCACCTGCACGGCGGCAACATCCAAACCTATCACCGCATGATCCACCACATGGATGAAGGCATAGGGTGGCTGATGGACGCGCTGCGCGCCAAGGGCATCGCCGACAGCACGCTGGTGGTCTTCACCAGCGACAACGGCGGCGAGCGCTTCTCCGACAACTGGCCGCTGGTGGGCGGCAAGATGGACCTGACCGAGGGCGGCATCCGTGTGCCCTGGATCGCGCACTGGCCGGCGGTGATCGCGCCGGGCCGTGTCAGCGAGCAGCAGTGCATGACGATGGACTGGTCGGCCACGTTGCTGGACGCTGCCGGCGTGGCAGCGGATGCGAACTATCCGCTGGACGGTGTTTCGCTCCTGCGCGTGCTGCGCGAGCCCGGCCACAGCTTTCGCCGTCCCTTGCACTGGCGCATGAACCATCGTGGCCAGCGGGCGCTGCGCGACGGCGACTGGAAGTACCTGCGGGTCGACCAGAACGACTACCTGTTCAACATTCCCGCCGACGAACGCGAGCGAGCCAATCGCGCAGCGCGCGAGCCCGAGCGGCTGATGGCGATGCGTGAGGATTGGGAAGAGTGGAACCGCACGATGCCGCCAATCCCGCACGACGCCACCGTCAGCCTGGGCTATTCGGCCAAGGACATGCCGCAGCGGTAGCAAGGCCGCGATGACAAAGCCGCGCGGGCATACTTCCGCCATGGCGAAACTCGCGCGCTGGTTTCCGTTTCTCAACTGGCCGTGGCCCGACGCGGCCCTGTTGCGGGGGGAGATCGCCGCCGGCTTGACGGTGGCGGTGGTGATGATTCCACAGTCGGTCGCCTATGCCGGGTTGGCCGGCATGCCCTTGGTCACGGGGCTGTATGCGACGTTTCTGCCCGCGCTGGCCGCCGTGCTCTTCAGCGGGTCCACCCGGCTATCCGTGGGGCCTTCGGCGCTGACCAGCGTGCTGGTCGGCACCTCGCTGGTCGGGCTGGCGCAACCCGGCAGCGGCCAATGGGTGGCGCTGGCGGTGTGGCTGGCGTTGTTGTCAGGGGCAATCCAGCTGGGCCTGGGCGCCGCGCGCGCGGCCTGGGTCCTGAACCTCGTGACCTCTCCGGTGCTGGCCGGGTTCAGCCAGGCCGCGGCGCTGCTGATCATCGCCTCGCAGATTCCCACGCTGATCGGCCTGGCCGGCCCGCTGTCCAGCTTGTGGCAGGCGCCGCGGCTGGATTTCGTTGCCGCGGGCTATGGTGTGGCGAGTGTGCTGTTTTTTTTCCTGAGCAAGCTTTTCGCGCCGCGCCTTCCGATCGTGCTGATCGTGATCGCCGCTGCCGCCGCGCTGAGCGGATGGAGCGGCTACTCCGGGCATGGCGCTGTCATCGGCACCTTGCCGGCGGGCCTGCCGGCGCCCTACTGGCCGGGCCTGCCGGGCTGGGATTCGCTGGGCGCGCTGGTAGCGCCTGCGCTGGTGATTGCACTGGTGAGCTCACTCGAAATGGCGGCCAGCGCGAAGATCGAGAGCCAGCGCGACCAAAAGCGCTGGGACGCCGGCCAGGACCTGATCGGCCAGGGCATGGGCAAACTGGCGGCAGCGCTGTGCGGCAGCTTTCCCACCAGCACCTCGTTCTCGCGCTCGGCCATCACCTTGTATGCGGGAGCGCGCACCGGCTGGGCGACCGTGTTCGCCACCGCAGTCGTCTTGCTGGTGCTGCTGTTCCTCACGCCGGCTCTTTACCATGTGCCGCGGGCCGTCCTTGCCGCCGTCGTTGTGACCGCGGTGGCTGGGCTGTTCAGGCCGCACACCCTGCTGCGCATATGGCAGATCGACCGGATCGAAGCGCTCACCGGATTGGTAACGTTCGCAGTTACCGTTGTCACAGCGCCGCGAATCTACTGGGGCGTGCTGGCCGGCGTGGTGATGGGCCTGGCGCATTTCCTGTACCTGCGGTTGCATCCGCGCATCATCGAAGTCGGCCTGCACGCCGACGGCAGCCTG
>Ga0134124_10004748_pt1 | contig 10933 bp, 11 predicted proteins | sample KB304_FD_96880 | JGI IMG/M metagenome (GOLD analysis project Ga0134124, IMG submission 96880) | Terrestrial soil microbial communities without Nitrogen fertilizer from Kellogg Biological Station, Michigan, USA - KB3-0-4 | ecosystem: Environmental > Terrestrial > Soil > Unclassified ... | reverse complement strand
CATGGCGGTTATCAATGCTTCACCCCGGCTATATCCTTTATACCCTTGCGGTTGCTGCGCCCATGTCGTTGACACAACCCCCAGGATGAGCGTTAGCGCCGGTAATAACCTTGTAAATATCCTCGCCACCATTGTACCCTCCTAATTCGGTGATAAAAATTCTGAAAAATATTTACACAAACATTGTCAGCTTTGCAACATATAATTTCTACCGTTTTGCTATATTTTATGACACATATTTACTACTAATTTAGTGTATAAATTGTTTATAAGTAGCATCCCACAGAATAATTCATCAACTTTTGCTAGTTACGCATTTTGACCTAATTTTAGATTGACTAATTTCAGCATCGACGGGTAGAAACAGTTATTAATTTAACGGGCTTTAAAGTTAAAGAATTTTTACCTAAGCAAAGTAGAGCGGGTTTTGGTGCGGAGGAGAAATGACTACAAATCTACTGGAGATGGCTCAATGCTACAAGATCGACCAGGAGTCGGTCTACAATACCTGGTTCATCGATAATGACACCCGGATGAAGTCATTCCGCTCCATCCGGCGCGGGGTGATGACAATTGTTGCCTCGATAAAGGACGGGACCTTTGGCAACGACTTCAAGGGCTCCCCTCTGGAAGTCGTCCTAGCATCAATCACCGAGCAGAAGCAAGTTTTCGAGGGAGCAGCGCATCCTTTCTACTGGAAACCAAAGTTGCGTATTCCGGACATTTACGAGAATGAGGACAATAAACGAGCTTTCGGCTCCTTTCTTGAGTGCTGCCTCTCTGCTAGTTCTGCTGACAAACTGGTCAAGGAAATCCTCACATTGGATGGCTGCGGTATAAAAGGGCTCGGACCTTCAGTCGCCAACATCCTCTATTTTCTCCACCCCACACTTATGCCTCCGTTCAATACGGCCATGCTGAACGGTTTCAATACGATTTTTGACGACAAGAAAAAACTGGGCTCTTGGACAAGCTATCTGGAGATGCGCGAATGTATAATTAAGGCCAATGAAGAACTTCAACCGATCTTGTCTAAAGACTTGGGAGCGATCTCGGGTTTTCTCTTCGATGTTGGCGTGGGAAAGATTACTCTGGATCACAATTGGGAAAAAACACTGCATTTCGAGAAAGAGAAGCGTGAAAAAGCTCTGAAGAAGAGGCACCAGGAAGTACAGGAAGAAATTCGGGAGGAAAACGAGCATTTGAGGATGCAATTTTTACTGACGGAGGTCGGCAGAGACCTCGGGTATGACGTATTCGTCGCCACAAATGATCGTAATAAGTCACTGAACGGGCGTTCGCTCCAATTTTTAACACTCCCGGAACTTCCACCACTGGGCTTGCCGCCTGATGTGGCAAAAACTGTCTCATTGATAGACGTCATCTGGGTTGCGAAAGATACAAAAAGGATTGAATGTGCCTTCGAGATAGAAAAGAGTACTTCTATCTATTCTGGTATGCTGAGACTGATGGACCTTGCTTCTTCACTCGGCGACCGACAGTATGATTTTTTTCTGGTAGCTCCCGATAAGCGGGAAAAGGAAGTACTCGCCCAACTGAAACGTCCTTCGTTCCAGGCCAGCACCTGTATCGGACTCAGATATTTACTGTTCAGCGAACTGGAACAACATTGCCACGGGCTCTGTAAATTCGGTGATGATTACCGGATACTTTTCAAGTTGGCCAAGGATGGAGGTTGCTGATCACAGTAAAAAGTCAGGCTGTCAGCGATTAAGTTGAAGCAACATCCTGATATCGATCGGCAATCTTATGCAGCTGTTTTGGCCCTATCGCCACGAAGGTATCCACAAAACCGGGTGAAATGGCTTGCCTCTCAGGCTCCTGATTCTGCATCACTTCTCCGGTGTCGATATTCCATACTTCTCCATCCTGTAGATCAGCGTATGGCGGGGGATGCGGAGAAAGCGCGCCGCTGCCGTCTGGTTCCACTGGTTGCGTTCCAGGGCCTGCACTACCACCTCCCGTTCCAGCTGTTCCAGTGAATAGCCATCGTCCGGCAGGGTGACGATTCCCCCCTGGTCCGGCGCCGAGCCAGGAAATGTTCCGCCGGCGCGGATCTTGTCCGGAAGGTCGCCCAAGGATATAACCGTTCCGTTACGCATGATCAGCAGCCGTTCCACCAGGTTCTCCAGCTCGCGCACATTGCCCGGCCAGGCGTAACCGGCCAGTACTGTCTGGGACTGCTTGTCAAAACTCACCGATCCGGCGCCATGTTTGATGCAGAAATGGCGCAGCAGCAGCGGGATGTCGTCACGCCGCTGCCTGAGCGGCGGCAGGTGGATCGGGATGACGGAAAGGCGGTAGTAGAGGTCCTCGCGGAAGACTCCGTCGGCTATGGCTTTTTCGATGTCCAGGTTGGTGGCGGCCACTACCCGCACATCCAGCCGCTGTTCCTTCGTTCCTCCGACCGGCACGACCACGCGTTCCTGCAGTGCCCGGAGCAGTTTGGGCTGCAGCTCCAGCGGCAATTCACCCACCTCGTCCAGAAAGAGCGTGCCGCCGTCAGCCAGCTGGAATTTGCCGGTCTTGTCCTTGATGGCGCCGGTAAAGGCGCCCTTGACATGGCCGAACAACTCACTCTCCAGCAGATCGCGTGGTATGGCGGCGCAGTTGATGGCCATGAACGGACCGTTTTTGCGGCCGCTGCGGGCATGAATCGAACGGGCCACCAGCTCCTTGCCGGTACCCGATTCTCCGGTGATCAGAACCGACGCCTCGGTGTCAGCCACCTTGGCTACAACCTGGAAGACTTTTTCCATGGCTGCCGACGAGCCGACCATGCTGCGGAACTCGGTCCGGTCCTCCAGTTCGCATTTCAGACGCAGGTTTTCCTGCGCCAGGCCGCTGAACTGCAGCGCCTTGGCTACGGTAAGACGCAGTTCGTCCCGGTTAAAGGGCTTGGTGATGTAGTCGTAGGCCCCGGCCTTCATGGTCTCGACGGCGATATCCACCGTGCCGAACGCGGTGATCATGATCACCGGCGTCTCGTGAGAGCGCTCCTTGACGGCCTTCAGAACCTGCAAGCCGTCCATGCCGGGCATCTTCATGTCGGTGATTACCAGTGCGGGAGAGACCTCGTCAAACAGGGCCAGCCCCTCTTCTCCGGATGCGGCGGCGGCAACGGCATAACCTGCCTCCTGGAGATTGTATTCCAGCACCCGCCTGAGCGAGGCGTCATCGTCGATAACAAGTATTTTCGACTTCATTTTCAACCTTCCTCGCTCGCCGGCAGCAGCACAACGACTGTTGTACCGCTCCCTTGCAGGCTTTCTATAGTCAGAATGCCGTCATGCGCCTCAATGATCTTCCTGGTTATGGCCAGTCCCAGGCCGGTTCCGTCAGCTTTTGTCGTATAAAACGGTTCGAAAACATGTTCCAGATCGCCGGCGGCAATCCCGCTGCCCGTGTCCTGGAACCGGATTTCATATCCTGTTTCAACCTGGTGCGTGGTGATGGTAACACTGCCGCCACCAGGTGTGGCCTGCAGGGCATTGATGACGATATTGAGGAAGGCCTGGCGCAGTTTCTCGCCATCCGCGGAGACCGTTGCCTCTGCCGGTACATTGTTAATTGTCAGCGCAACGCCTCTTTGTCTGGCATCGCCGGCGACCAGCGTTGCAATGGTTGCCAATTCGTCCCGCAGAGAGCATTTTTTCCTTTCACCCGGGTGCGGCCGGGCAATACGCAGAAAGTCTTCGACGACATGATTGAGCCGTTCGGTCTCCTTGATCTGGATCTCTATGAATTCATATTTCGGGTCACCAGGCCGGTAGTCGTCACGCAGGATCTCGGCCGTACCGCGAATGGAACCCAGGGGATTCCTGATCTCATGTGCCAGTACCGCCGCCATTTCTCCGAGGGTAGAGAGCTTTTCCGCCCGACGCAGCTGTTCCTCGATGGCAATAATCTGTTCAGACTGGAGTTGCAGGGTTTCGTATGAACTTTTCAGCCCCTCGGCAGTTCTCTGGAGTTCCAGGCTCCGTTCCCGTTCCCGTTGGGCCAGCAGCCCGGTTACTCCACCGACGATGTTGTACATCAGGATCTCAAGATATTTCTCCATCTCCATGGTCAGATGACCGCCCCACTGGAACAGTATGTGCGGGGCATAGACCACGCTGACCACCAGTGAACATGCCAGACCGCCCCGGAACCCGAACCAGAGCGCCGCCAGAATGATGGGAAGGTAGTAGAGCCGCTGGAAGATGTCGTGCAGATAGTGAAGATGCAGCGGAGTCAGGTAGTGCAGCAGGCTGATGCCAAGGATGGAAAGGCCCAGCAGGCCGATGCGGAAGACGGACGGTTTCATGGTCCCCATGTATAGCGCAGAATCTAACTAGTTTCCATCCGGAAAATCCGGATGAGAAACTAATTATTCACAACCACGCCGTCCTTGAGATGGATCGTGCGGTCTGAATAGGCCCCGTTCTCCGGATTGTGGGTGACCATGACCACGGTCTGGCCGGCATCGTTCAGCTCACGAAACAGGGCCATGACCTCTTCGCTGGTCTTTGAATCCAGGTTGCCGGTGGGCTCGTCCGCCAGCAGGATGTGAGGATCGTTGACGATGGCCCGCGCGATGGCAACCCGTTCCTGTTCCCCCCCGGAGAGCTGATTGGGCAGCCGATCGAGCTTGTTGCCGAGTCCGACCCGCTCAAGGGCCTGGCGTGCGACACTCTTTTTGGCCGTCGTACTCATCTTGACGATGGCCAGCGGCAACATGACATTTTCGATTGCGGTCAGATACGGGATCAGATGGAATGACTGAAAGACAAATCCCAGATTCTGCGCCCTGAAGTCGGCCAGTTTTTCGCCGGGCAGGTGGTACAGTTGTACGCCGGCCATCTCGACTTCGCCCGTTGTCGGATGGTTTATTCCCCCCAATACCGATAGCAGGGTACTCTTGCCGGAACCGGACTGACCCATGATCGTGATGAATTCACCCGCCTCGATGCTGATATCGACTCCGCGCAGCGCTTCGACCGTATCGTCGCCGCTGGTGTACTGTTTCTTTACGTTTTTTATCTCAATGAGTGCCATGATTTCCTCTTTTATAGTGCCCTTAACGCCTCGGTCGGGTCCATCTTGCTCGCATGCAGCGCCGGATAGAGGCTCGCCAGAACTCCCAGCGTCAATGCGAGCCCGATTGAACCAAAACCCACGGCCCAATCCCAGATCAGATGGGCATTCCTGCTTTCCGCCATAAACGGCAGCGCCAGCCTGGCGCCTCCCATGCCGGCAGCATACCCCAGGAAGCCGGCCAGCAGGCTCACCAGGGCGGCCTCCAGGAGGATGATCCGCATGATGTGACTCTTACGGAAGCCGATGGCCCGGAAGACACCTATCTCGATCGTCCGCTCGTTGACACTCCCCATCATGGTCACGAAGACGATCAGGGAGCCGATGAAGACCACCACGCCGGCCATGGCATAGGAAAAGCGTTTGAACTGATCCAGAGCCTTGAGGCGCCCCTCAACAACCTGCTGAATGGCCGACACCTTGGCGTCGGGCAGCTTTTCGGCAATCTGGGTGACCATATCGCCGATCGGGCACCCGGAGCAGAGGGCCGCCACCTCGGCAAGAGTTATTCTGCCTTCCTTGCCCAGCAATCTCTGGGCCCTGGGCAAGCTGGCGAAGACAAGCGCATCGTCCTGTGAGCCGGTCTGATCAAGTACACCTGCTACCTTGAACGCTTCACCCTTTATCGTGATGCTGTCTCCGGAAGCGGCATTGAGCACCTTGGATGCGTCACTCCCCAGCAACAGCTCGTTGTCGCCTTTTGGAGCATCGCCGAAAATTTTCCACCACTGCTTCATCTTCAGTTCGCTGTCAAAGTTGACCCCAACCAGCAGAACATCATGGGTACCGACCTTGATCCCCCCCAGAACCTTTGGCGCGATGGCCGAGATGTTCTTGTGATTGGTGATCGTCTTGATCTTCGCCAGGTCGCTCTCCAGGATCTCGCGCTGATCGAAGGTCACGCCACCCAGACTTATGCCGCCGTAGTTCATGGCCAGGCCGTTGCTCCGGGGGGTGACAAGGATATTGGCGCCGAACTCGTCCATCTTGCGCTCGATGTCGCTCGACATGGAGCGGGTCAGGGTCACCAGGGTGACGATGGTGGCGATGCCGACCATCAGGCCGACCGTCAGAAAGGCCATTTTGGCCTTGCGGCGCTTCAGATTATTGATGGCAATGGTGTGGAGTTTCATCAGAAGTACTTCGCTCCGTCCTTCAGGTCACTCGCCTTGATCGAAACGGTGCCGCCGCTCGACTCGTGCGGCAGATAGCCGGGATTGCAGCCGCCCGAGGCATTGGGACCCAGGCGGTTGATGGCGAACTTCTGGTTGCAGTTCTTGCAGTTCATCTTGTCCCCCTGCTGCTCATATCCCTTTTTGGATTTATAGCAGGCATCACAGGCATCGAAGGCGGTTCGTATGCTGCCGTCCGCAGCCTTCACCGCGAAGAATGTGATTTCCTTGCCGCCATTTTCGAATTTGTAGAAACGGGCCTTGCCGTCGGCCAGCTTTGCGGCCGACAGTGTGATTGTGCCGTTGTTTTCCTTCACTTTCTCATACTTGCCGAACGAGAACGCAAACACGCTGGCTGCGCCGACCAACAGCGCCACCATAAGAACACCTGCCAATACCGCCTGTTTTGTACGATTTGCAACCATTCCCCTCTCCTTGTCAGATCTGTTTTCCGGAACCACAACCGCCCCCTTTACCACCACAACAGCCGGAAGACGAGGACACTTTTTTTCCTATATCCCTGCCGGTGATCTGTTTGAATTGCTCCGGCGTAAGTATTCGGTATATACCACTGGCGAAGCCGGTGCCGCTGACCTTCTCAGCGAGCATTTCAGGCTTGACCGTCTTAGTGTCATAGCCGATGACAACCCATCCTCCTTCAACATCCACCTCTGTGACCGCCACACCCTTAACTCCCTGCAGAGCTTCCGTAATCTTGCTTGAACAGCTGCCGCACGTCATGCCGGTTGTCCTCAGCACTGCAACCGAATCCGCTGTCGCCCCGACCCTGACATAGAATGCAAGCAGGGTCAGAAGAGTAACCGCAACAACTACAATCGAGATGTTTATAACTCTAGTTTTCATACTGGCTACTTTACCTGGTACCAGAATTTGGCCTGGCGGATCTTGCCGTCTTTGAGTTTGAACTTGCACATGACGCCATAATTACCTTTTTTGGCAAGTTCGAAGTCAGCACCGAAATGTCCCTGCATTCCCATCAATTCCTTCGTTTGCGTGCTTTTATCCGGATTCTGTACCTTAATAGTCACATCCCCTTCGGTCAGCGCCGTACCGCTTTTGACATCCTTGAACGACACCGAGATATGGTGAGTTTCCTTTACCCCCTTGGGCATTTCCATACCCATCCCTTTCATGGCATCGGCCATGGTCTGAATGTTGAAGGTGGCCTTGACACCGTCAATGACTTCTTCGTGTGCGGAAGCAGTTTTATGCTCCATCGCATGGCCGCCATGATCATGGTCCATGGCACAAACTACAAGCGGGAACGAGAGGGCAAGAACGGCTGTTGTCACAATGATCAATTTTTTCATCGGTACAAATCTCCTTTGTGGTGAAAATACGGAACGACCATGTCAAGCAGATGTTATGCCAATATATAACCATTTGATATGATTGACTTGTCATATTTAACAGGAGAGCTGTTGTGGACTATTCTACGGTGATGGGAGGATATTCTTCAACGTCAGCGTTTGATCCGATGCTCCAGTTCCAGATCCAGCTGTTTCAGCCGTTCAAGACTTTGGCGCAGCTCCCGGTTATCGCGGCTCAACGAAAGGTTGAGCTCTTTCAGGGTCTTTAATTCCCGCTGCCGATTACGAAGGGTTCTGACCTCTGCCAGATGTGCAAGCAGCGGAGCGGATTGTCTGGCCCAGATGCTTTCTGGATATTCACCTGCAAGCCGCTCCAGCAATAGCTGTGAATGTTGAAACCCTTTACTCCCGTCATCTTTCAGACTCAGCAGCGCCAGCCGAAAAAGCGCTTCGTCGGTTACGCCGGCAACCGGTGCCCCATTGACAACCTTTTCCAGCAGGTCGCGCGCCTGCGGCTCTCTCCCCGCCCGGAGCTGGTCAAGCGCCTCATTCAGACTGCGCTTCTGCTCGGAGAGTGCCGGAAAACCGGGCAAGTTTCTTTTTATTGATGCACATCCTGAACTCATCATCACCAGGAGAAGGAGCACTATGAGGACAAACCGTTCAGGCTTCATAGAGTCCCGCCTCCCGAACAATGATGTAATTGCTGCCGGATGCCCCTTTGACACGATCCTTGACTCCAGCCGCAGCAGTAGCGATTTCGGCAGCCGTGGCATAATCTCCCTGATGACATGCCAGTGCAGCGATGGAGATCGAAACGAGAGGAAACCTTCTCGGCACACCGTACCTGTCGACCCCGTTAATGGCACCTGCAGCACGGTCCTCATCCGAGTAGTACGCCGGAATCATGGCGTCGAATTCGCCGATGACCCCCCGGCAGGTCTCATCAGCTTTGTCGGCACTGACGATGGCGACAAAATCGTCGCCGCCGATGTGCCCCACAAAGGCATCCGGGTCATCCAGCCGTATGACGACATCGTGAATCAACCGGGCGGTCTCCTTGAGCAGTTCACTGGCTTTGATGTATCCGTAGCGATCATTATAGGACTTGAAATTGTCGATATCCATGTAGCACATGACAAAAGGGGCATGTTCCCGCAGGCGGCGGTTCAGTGAACGCTCGATGGCAATATTGCCCGGCAGGCGCGTCAGGGGACTGGCGTCGAGACTGATCTGCTCAAGCTCTTTCAGCCTTTCCGCCATACGCGAAAAGTCTTGCGCCAGGGTACCGATCTCATCACCGGGAGGGATGCCGGGGTCATGGGTAAAATCACCGGCAGAGATTCTATGGGTTGCCCTCTGCAGTTTACCGATGGAAGTCGCAAAGGAATATATCATAAGGAAAGCTATCAGGAAGGCGGTAGCGACTCCGCCGATTGCCAGCCCTATCGAGATGACAACGGTTCGCGACTCCTGATCGTCCGACTCTTTCAGTTTGCGTTCCAGAGAACGTTGCTGCTCAGTTCTAAGCTGTTCAATAGCCTTTTCCACCCGCTCGGCAGCCTTCCGCAGCGCTGCATAAGTGACATTCTGGCCGGCAAACAGCTTCTCGGCCACACCGTTATATCCTGCGTACTCAGATACCAGATCAGCAACAGCGGGTTCCTGGTTCAACTGCCGGAGTTGTGCCAGCCCTTCAAGAAATCTGGTCGCGTTTCGTTCGTAAAGCTCCCGGAACTCCGGCTGATGCAGAATTTGATATCTTCCGGCGAGCCGCTCCTGTGCCAGCAGTATCTCATGCAGCGAATTTGTGGTGGTTGCCGCTGCCAGATCATTACGGGCGATCCCCACCTGCATCCGGTGCATTGAGCCCATACTGGCTACTGAATAGATCAAGGCCGCCAGCATGAAAAGGCCGCTGACCACAAAACTTAGGATCATCTTCTGAATAAGGGTCAGTCGGGGAAAACGATTACTAGGCATAACAGATATTCCCGAGAGGTATAAAACTCGTGATAAACCCTCGCAACGAACGAGGGAGATAGGACCGCGGATATTCATATTGATACATATAATACCGGCGATAACGGTAAAAAGCAACTGGAGCGGCAAGAAGCCGCTTCCTCCCGTTATTCATACCACTTGAATCCAAACAACCACTTGATTTTTCAAAAATCACTTGCTATATATTTAGCAGTCAATAGCTTCGAGTGCTAAAGTATATAAAGAGGTGAAGCGTTATGGTAGCTCAATTGCCTGTTGCAGCGGACAGTCTACGACTTTATATGAACGAAGTCCGCAAGTTCCCCCTGCTGAGTGAGGAAGAGGAGCGTCGATACGCAGTTTCTTTTTTTGAAGACAAAAATCTTGCGGCCGCCCACAGCCTGATCACCTCGAATCTAAGGTTCGTAGTGAAGGTCGCTTACGAGTTTAGACACTACGGTCTGAAAATGCTCGACCTCATCCAGGAGGGCAACATAGGGCTTATGATGGCGGTCAGAAAGTTTAATCCATACAAGGGCGTCCGCCTGATTTCATATGCCGTCTGGTGGATTAAAGCCTACATCCAGAATCATATAATATCATCCTGGAGTCTTCTCAAGATAGGGACAACTCAAGCACAGCGAAAGCTGTTTTTCAAGCTTCGCCAGGCCAAAAACGCACTTGTCGGAATGAGTGACGAAGGAGAAGATGTTCTGAGTGCCGCACATTCACTGAATGTCTCGGAGCAGGAATATTCTGAAATGGAACAGCGCATGCGCGGTGACTGCTCTCTCAATGCGGAAATACCGGGCAGCGATGGCGCAACCGCTCTGGAATCCCTTGCTGACGGCCGGCTCAACCAGGAAGAGCTTCTCGTTGATTTCCAGGAAAATCAGAACCTGCAGCAAAAGGTCGCCGAAGTTGTCAGCCGACTTAACGAAAAAGAACGCTACATCATAGAGAGACGGATTACAGCCGAGGAGCCTATGACACTTCAGGAGATCGCAAGCCACTTTTCGATATCCCGTGAGCGAGTTCGACAGATCGAAGAAGGCGCACTGAGGAAAACAAAACAGGCCCTTCTGCCCCTGTTGGCGGCCTGATTCTGTCAATCATCAATATAGGATCATGAAAAGATGTGCTCAAAAAAATGAGCTCATCTTTTTATTTTGCAATTAGTGCTTGACTTCCACGGATATTTTCTATAAATACACAAGTTCCGTTTCGTTCTACCCAGAAAAGTTTTTGGCCCCGTTAGCTCATACTGGTAGAGCAGCTGACTTGTAATCAGCAGGTGATCCGTTCGATTCGGATACGGGGCTCCATATAAAACTTGCAGAACATATGACT
>Ga0134124_10004747_pt1 | contig 10934 bp, 7 predicted proteins | sample KB304_FD_96880 | JGI IMG/M metagenome (GOLD analysis project Ga0134124, IMG submission 96880) | Terrestrial soil microbial communities without Nitrogen fertilizer from Kellogg Biological Station, Michigan, USA - KB3-0-4 | ecosystem: Environmental > Terrestrial > Soil > Unclassified ... | reverse complement strand
TTGAAGTGCTGCTCGTCCGTCGCGGGCTTCGTCAAATACTCGGGATCCGTCATCGTGAATCGCAGCGTCAGCGCGCGGCCGTCGGCGCTGAGCGAGTAGCGCTCGACGGTCGTCTTCTTGTCGCTCGAGTCGACGCCGCGGCCGTTGCCCCAACGGACTTGCGTGAACTTCGCGGTCTCGATCACGAGCTCGCCGTTCTCGAAGCGGCCGATCGAGTGGCCGAGCGGCGAGGGCGCGACGTTGGCCGGATGCGCTGCCATGTTCAAGTGCACCACGCGCTCGAGCTCGTTGACCTCGTAGCGAATCACCAGGGTGTCGGCGTTCGGCCGCGTGATCTCGAACGGGTACGGATAGCCCAAGATCTGCGGCATCGTCTGCGGTGAGCAGTCCCACTCGGGGTTCTGATCGGGGTCGAAGTGATCGAGCTCGGCTTGGCCCTTCGCGGTGACTGGAAGCGTGTTGACGACCTGGGTGTCGGGCGCGTTGCGGCCGAGCACGTCGCCTTTGAACTGCACGCGCCAGACGCCCGTGAAATCGGTCGACTTCGCCGCGAGCTGCTCCGCCGAGGGCTTCGGCGGAGACGTGAGCTGCGGGCCGCCCCACGCCCAAATCTCCTTGCCGTCCCTGACGAACAAGTTCGCGTAGATGAAGCGGCGGTCGGGGTCGCGGTCCGGATTGCCGCGCGCGACGACGCTGTCGCCTTGCTTCAGTGTCGCGGGCGTCCACCCGAAGCGAGTCAGCACGGGCGTCGAGTTGAGCTCGAACGTCCACTGCTCGACCGGGCCGTCGCCTTTCTTGCCCTCGACGACGGCGTACGAGTGTGGGTTACGCCACGAGAACTCTTTGACCGTGCCGACGATCTCGACGGTCGAGTCGAGATCGAAGTTCGAGCGCGAGTGGTGGGCGAGAGCGGACGTCGATGCGAGCGACATCGCGAATGCTACGAAGGACTTGGCACGCATCTGATCAACGCCCCTCGCCGAAATGCTTGGCGACATTGTACGACGCGCGCTGCCGTCCGGCGCCGACGGGCCGGACGGCAGCGCGATGGGATTCGAGCGCCGCGCGAGCGCTTAGGCAGTCGCGGGTCGTCGCTACGTCCTAGGGCTTCCGCGCGACGTCCCAGTGCTCGACGATCTTGCCGTTCGCTACCCGGAACATGTCGAACCAGGTCGTGGTGTAAGGATTGCCGTCCTTGTCTTTGTACTCGCGAGCCAGCGCCAAGACGACGAGGTCCCGCTCGGCGACGATCGACACGAGCCCCGGAATCGTGTCGGCAACCGGTTTCGGCTCCTGCTTCTGCGCGGCGAAGTAAGCCTTCACGCCTGCCAAGCCGGTCTCGGCGTTCGGATTGTGCTGGTGGTACTCGGGCGCGAGGAATTTGTCGGCCTCGTCGATGTGGTGCGCGTCCAGAAACGTGCGCCACATGTCGAACACGAGCTTCTTGTTCGCGGCGAGCTGCGGATCGCTGCTCTTGAGCAGCGCCTGCTGATCCTTCGCGGGCACGACGGGCTCGGCCGCGTTTGCGGCGACGGCGACGAACGAAAACGCGACGGCGGTAGCCAATAACTTCATACGATTCTCCCCCAGGGTTTGGTTGGTTCTTGTTCGGCTCCGGCGCTGCGGCTGGAGACATCGGCGACTATAGCATCGACGCCCCAATGGGCGAGGCTCACTCCTCGCGCAGCGCCTCCGTTGGCCGCAACCGAGCGGCGCGCAGCACTCGACCGGCGACGGCGGCGAACGCGACGAGCAGTGTCGCGACCAGCGCGACGAAGAACGGCCACGGTCCGAGCGTCATCCGCTGCGCAAAGGTATCGAGGTAGCGTTCGGCAGCGAAGAACGCGAACGGCCAGACGACGAGGTTCGCGACGAGCACGGGCTTCGCGAACTCCCAAAGCAAAAGCTCGAGGATCTGTCGCGAGGTTGCGCCTTGAGTCTTGCGCAACCCGATCTCGCGCGTGCGCCGGCTCGTCATGAAGCTCGCCATGCCGAAGAGCCCGACAGCCGCGATGGCAATCGCGAACGCACCAAGGGCCACGAATACGCGATTGATCAGGTCGAACATGAAATAGGCGTTCTCGAATGTCTGATCGAGGAACTGGCGCACGGGCGACGCGCCCACCGGAGACAACGACTTGAACACGTCGTCGATATGCGCGGTGGCGTCTTTGACTTCGTCTTTGGCGACACGAACGATAGTGACCCCGGCGGTTTTCGGCATCAGCCTGAATACGATCCCTTCGCTGCCGCGGTCGCGAATAGCCATTGGCACGCTGTCGACGACGCCGATCACTTGCGCGGCGACGGCGGGATCGCCGTTGTGGCCGTAGATTGTCTTGCCGATCGCGTCCTCAGGGTTGACCCAGCCAAGCCCGCGCGCCGCTTTCCGATCGAGGACCGCGGCACGAGGCGTCGCGCTTGCGCCCGTCTGACGCGAATTGGGCGTTTCGTCATTGCGCTCACGCGCGAAGACCCGGCCCGCGAGCAGAGGGATGTCCATCACTTCGAAGTAGTCGTAGCCCACTATGCCGAGCTCGGTCGTAACCATTGGTTGGTCCTCTCCCGGGCTCAATGAATAGCGCGGACGACTGCCCGCGAACTGCCACGGCGAAAAGCTGAAGCCCGTGACGCCTTTGATTCCGGTCCCTTTGCGAAGCTCGGTCGCGAGCACGTCGGGATCGATGCGGGGACTCGTGGAGAACACGATCACATACTGGTCGGCGAAGCGGCCGAGCAACGTCTCGCGCAGATTCGCGCGCTGCGAGAACAGCACGATGACGGCGACGACGAGGAAGCTCGCAAGCGCGAACTGCGAACCGACTAGCAGTCTGCGTAGGGCGCTCGATCCGGCTCGCATCGTGCCGAGCCGGAGCGCGGTCATAGGCCGGACGCGCGCCAATACAAGGGCCGAGTACGAGCCGGCGAGCGCGGTGACTCCGGCTAAGAGCAGCGCGAGGAACGCGTAAAGCCTCGGCTCGCGCCACGGGATTCCGAACGCGAGCCGCCAGGGATTCGGTATGAGCGTGCCCAACGCGGCGAATGCCGCGAGCGCGAGCACGAGTGCGAACGTCACGACGAGGGACGTCTGCACGATCTCCTGGCGCATTACTTGTCCCGCCGCCGCGCCAAGCACCTTGCGCACGCCGATCTCTCGTGAGCGGCCCGCTGCGCGAGCAGTCGCGAGGTTTACAAAGTTCGCACACGAGATCACGAGGACGGTGGCAGCGAATGCGAGCAGCACGGAGAAGATATCCACGCGCCAGACGGAGCCTTGGAATCCTTGGAACTGGCTTTGGAGCATTCCCGTAGCGATCGCGCTGACAGGGCGAGCGTTCAGATGGACCTCTATGCCTTGATCTGGAACGTGGTTCTTCACGAGTTTCTCGAGCCGACGATCGAGCTCGGCTGCCGTCATCGAACCGTCCGTGGGAAGCATTGCGAACGTCTCCACCGACGTGTTGAACCAACCAGTGGCCGGTGTCGGCGAGACCGCTTCGAACACGTCCCAAGGCAGCAGCAGCGCGAATCCATTCGTAGACATCCAGCCGCGGGGGTTGAAGGTCGAATTCACAGGCTGATCGGCTATGACGGAGACGATCGTCGCGTCGACTGGGCCGCGTTCCATGACGGTGACCGTCTTGCCGACGACCGCAGTCGTGCCGAACACGCTTTGCGCAGCCCTTGCGGTGATGATGGCGTTGTGCCCGACGAGGCCGGCGCCGAGATCGCCCGCCACGGTCTCGAACGGGAAGATCGTGAGGAATTTGGGCTCTGCCAGCGCGACGGCGTACGGCTTTTGCTCGCCGTTCACAGCGATGGAGCCGTTGATCATTCGATAACGCGCGACCGCCGGCAGCTCGGGAACGTCGAGCGCGAGCTGCTCCGCGAGCAGCACGGAGCTGGCCGGGTACGAGGGCCAGTCGAAGCCGATTTTCGGGCCGTGCATGCCTTGGAACACGACAACGGAGCGGTCGGCAGTCGGGAAGTGCCGGTCGTAGCTTCTGAGATAGCTGACGGCGAGATATCCGGCGACGAAGCAGGTCAGCCCAAGAGTCAGAACGACGACGCTGACCGCCGTGTGCAGGCGGTACCGCACGATATTGCGCAGCGCGACCGTGAGGTAGTGCCCGAGCATGACACGATCCCGGACGGCGGATGGCGACTAAACGATACCTACCAGTTAAAGGTATGTCAAAGAACGTCGTTCGAGGACAGTCGCCCGTCAGCCGCCGCTCTTCGTCGCCGCAGTCGCCGCGCGCAGCAGATCGGCGATCTCCGGCGAGGCGACGTTGTCGCGACCGCCGGTCTGACCGAGCGCCGCGTTGAGCGGCGTCTTGCCGAGCGCGTCGACGACGTCGGCCTTCGCGCCGTGCGCGAGCAAATACTCGACCACTCGTTTCCAACCGAACTTTACCGCGCCGTAGAGCGCCGTCTGGCCATTGCGCTCCGTCATCGTGCTGATTCGCGCGATGCGCGCCGTGCGACTGTCGATGTCCGTGATGCGCGCGTTCACGTCGGCGCCCGCCGCGATCAGGACGTCGAGCGTCGCGATCACTCGAGTCTGGATGTCGCCGTCGAGGCCGACGCGCCGATCGCGGCCCGACACGCCGACGCCCGCGGCGCCCATCAGCGGCGTCACGCCCATCACGTTCGGTAGGTCCACGAGCGCGCCGTGCGCGAGCAGCGCGCGCACCGCCTCGACGTCGTGCCCCATCGCGGCGCGAAGTAGCGGCGTCACGCCGGTCGTGAGCAAGTCGTCGACGAAGCGGCCGCTGTTGCCGCCGCGGCCGGGCCGATGCATGTTGAGCTGCGGGTTCGGGTTCGCGCCCGCGTCGAGCAGGCGCTTGATCACGTCGAGCGCGTTCGTCTCGCTCGGCGCGGGCGGCGCCGCGCCGAGGCGGAAGCTGAAGCTGCTCATGTCGGCGGCAATGTAGAGAGCAGTGCGTCCGTACCAATCGCTGACGTGTGGATTCGCGCCGGAGTCGAGCAATAGGCGCGCGGTGTCGTAGTGGAAGTTGTCGATCGCGATCATCAGCGGCGTGATGCCGTCCGGATTCGGGCGATCGATGTCGGCGCCGGCCTCGAGGATCGAGCGCACGCAGCGCGAGCAGCCCGAGCGCGCGGCATAGAGCAGCGCGGTGAGGCCGCCGGTGGGGCGGTACTGCCCGCGCGGCTCGGAGGTGATCTGCGCATCCCAGTCGTTGGCGAGCGCGCGCACGTTGACGTCTGCGCCTTTGGCGATCAGCAGCTGCGCGATTTCGGCTTGGTTCGCGTCGACCGCCCACATCAGCGCCGTCTGCCCGCGCCAAGCTTCCTTCGCGTTCACGTTCGCGCCGTGTGCGACGAGCTCCTTCGCGACTTCGAGCGCGCCGGTGCGCGCCGCGAGCATCAATGCGCTTTGGCCATCCGCGTTCGGCGACTCGACGTCGGCGCCCGCGTCGAGCAGTTGCTTCGTGATTCCGGCGTCCGCGATCTTCACGGCCTCCGCGAGCGGGCTCGATCCGTATTTGTTCGCGAGGTTCGGGTTCGCGCCGTGCTTGAGCAGCGTCGCGACGAGCTCGGCGTCGACTTTATAGACGGCCCAGATCAGCGGCGTCGTGCCGTCGCCCTGTGCCGCGTTCACGTCGGCGCCCGCGGCGATCTCTTTGAGCGCGGCGGCGCGGTCGCCCGACTGGATCAGTGCCGCGAGATTGCCGGTCGCGTGCGCGCCCGTCAGGCACCCAAGCATGAGACAGAACGCGACCACTGCCCGTGCCAACGGCCGTTTTGGCGTGGTCGTCACGCCCGCGTTCGCTGCTCTATTCGGCGTCGAGGATTGAGCCACTGTTGCCGCTCGCCTTAACACGGCGATTTTGCGGCCGAGACCTCCGGCTGTACAGCGCGGCGGCGGCTCGTTGCTTGCCGCGTTTCGAGGATTCCCCTAGGCTGGCCGCACAACAACAATCCGCGGGGGTGATCGCCATGAAATCATTCGGGACTCGAAGCGGGGCATTCTTTGGCGCGGTGGGCCTTGCCTGGGCCTTCGCCGTAGCGTCCACGTCGGCGTGGTCTGCCGAGGAGCTCAAGGCGGAGAACGTCTTGGACCGCCTCCAGATCCAGGACCTGATCACGCGCTACTACAACAACTTCGGCAAAGAGAATGCCGAGAACTTCGCCGACTTCTACGCTGACGACGCCGAGCTCATCCTCGGTGAGCGGCACTTCAAAGGTAAGGACGGGATCATGGAGGCCTACGGTCGTGGCCCGCCGAAGGCCGATCAGCCGCCGCGACCGCCGCGCCCCGTGCGTTATTCGTTCATCGTGGTCGTCGGCAATCCGTTGATCGTCGTGCACGGCAAGACGGCGACGGCTCAGCTCGTCTATACCGAGCACGTCATCGAGAAGCAGGGCGATCCGGTCAAGGTCATCACAGAAGGTAAGGAATACAGCACCTTCGTGAAGGTAGATGGTCACTGGCGCTACAAGACGCGTCTGATCAAGAGCGGCACCGAGCTGCCGGACGGCTGGAAGGAATAGGCCGGCGCTCGGGTTCAGTCCCGGCGAAGTAATGGTCGGTCCGAGCGTCGAGTCGCGCAGTCCCTCCGCGGAGGGGCCCTCGAAATCACATTAAGTCCGTTCATGTTGCGACGGTTTCTACTGCGAGGCGAGAAGTCATGAGTAACTGGAAGAGTCATGTCGGGGCGGCCGCATTGTTGTGCGCGCTGAGCTTCGCGGCGAGCGCGCAGGTCACGATTGCGCGCGTGAGCGGCGGACAGATCGAAGGAACTGCCGCGAACGGCATCGCGGCGTTCAAGGGCATCCCATTCGCCGCGCCGCCGGTCGGCGAGCTGCGCTGGAAGAAGCCGGCGCCTGTCGTCGCGTGGAGCGGTGTGAAGAAGGCGACCACCTACGCGCCCGCCTGCATGCAAGACGCGAACATGCTGAAGTTCATCGGCTCGCCCGAAGGCGTGAGCGAGGACTGCCTGTACTTGAACGTCTGGACCCCGGCAAAGTCCGCGAGCGAGCGGCTGCCCGTGATGATCTGGATCTACGGCGGCGGCTTCGCGGCCGGCGCCACGAGCTCGGCGACGTACGACGGCGCCCGGCTCGCGCAGAAGGGCGTCGTGCTCGTGAGCGTCGCGTATCGCGTCGGGCCGCTCGGTTTCCTCGCGCACCCGGATCTCAGTCGCGAGAGCGGCCATGGGTCCGGCAACTACGGTCTGCAGGACATGATCGCGGGGCTCGAATGGGTCAAAGCGAACATCGCGGCGTTCGGCGGCGACCCGCGGAACGTGACGATCTTCGGCGAGTCGGCCGGCGGCATCGCAGTCAGCATGCTCAGCGTGTCACCCGCGGCGAAAGGACTCTTCGCGAAGGCGATCTCCGAGAGCGGCGGCAACTTCGCCCCGCCGCGCCACGCGGCCGAGGGCGGCCAGCAGACGCCGACGCTCGCAGTTGCGGAGCAAGCCGGGGTGAATCTGTTCGCGAAGCTCGGCGCGAAATCGCTCGCCGACGCGCGCAAGGTGTCCGCCGACGAACTCCAGAAGGCGTTGCCGCCCGGGCTCGGCGGAGGCTTCTGGCCGAACTTCGACGGCGACGTGCTGCCGACCGATCAATACATGCTCTACAGCGCGGGCAAGTTCAACGACACGCCGGTGCTGATCGGCACGAACTCCGACGAAGGCGCGTTGTTCGCGCGTGGCAACACGACGCCGGCAGCGTATGAAAAGATGATCCGCGACGGCTACGGTGACGGCGCCGACAAGATCCTCTCCGCCAATCCGCATGCGAGCGACGCGGACGCCGCCACCGCGACGAAGAACATCATGCGCGACAGCTTGTTCGCGTGGTCGACGTGGACGTGGGCGCGGCTTCAGTCGTCGAAAGGCAAGGGCGCGGCGTACGTCTACTATTTCGATCACCGCACGCCGGAGTCGCCGGCCGGCGCGACGCACGCCGCGGAGCTCGGCTACGTGTTCCGCACGCTCGACGCGCGCGGCGGCCAGCCGCGCGCCGAGGACACGGCGATGTCCGAGCTCGTGAGCAGCTACTGGGTGAACTTCGCGAAGACGGGCGATCCGAACGGCGTCGGCCTACCGAAGTGGCCGGCGTTCACGGAAACGTCGCAGCAGGCGATGGTGTTCGACGCGAAGTCGAGCGCGCGGCCGATACCCAACTTGCCGCAGCTCCAGGCGCTCGACAGCTATTACGCCTGGCGGCGCTCGCAGTCCCCGCATCACCACTGAGGTGCTGCGCCGCCGCGGCGTTTGGCGCGGCGGCGGGCGAACTCGGCACGCGGCGCGTCGGCCCGGGCGCGCCGCGCGCGGTCGGGATCAGCCTCCGGCCTGCTTCTTGAACGTCACCGTCGTGCCGCCCTGAATGCTGAACACGATGCCGGTGATCGTGCCGTCGTCGCCGAGCTTGCCCGAGACGCTCCACGGATCGACGTTCGGAAACGTGAAGTCGATCTGTCGATCGTTGACCTTGAAGTTCCGGAGCGGCTTGTCGATCTTGCCGAAGTTCGTGCCGATCAACTTGCCGTTCACGGTGCCGTCCTTGTTCTTCGTGAACTCGAGCTCGATGTTGTCGTCGACGGTCGGGATCTTCGGTGTGCCCACCCACTTGCCAGCCAACAGGTTGCCGACTTCCGGTGACACCTGGACCGGCGGCTGCGCGGGCTCGGGCTTCGGATGCGCGCGCTCGTAGCGGTTCGTCGTCACGTAGTTGTGCACGATCTGGTTGTCCTCGTGGCACGCGTACTCCGGAGTGATGTAGTTCGGATTGTTCCGCATCGGGTAGCGCACGGTGAACGGCGCCGTGAGGATGTCGGGATCCTCGGTCTTAATCTCGTAGAGCCACGTATTGTCGTTGAGACGGATGATCCGCTCCGTCGTCTTCAGCTTGTCGCTGATCGGGAAACGGTTGCCGGCGGGCGACCCGACCACTGCCAAGTTGATCAACGGTTGGTTGATCGGCGGGTCGGTCCGGAAGTTGGTCGTCTCCACGACGAGCGTCGTCCCGTCCCAGTGTCCGCGCGACGCACCGAGATACTGCCGGACGTTGGAATCGAGCGGCTTGCGACCGTCGGTAGGGATGATGCGTGCCTCATGGATCATCTCGATATTGAAGACCACGTAGCCCGGCCCTTGATCGATCCTGAATCCGCCGTTGTAGCGATACGGCATCATCATCGACGGCAACCCGCGCGTGACGCAGCGGTCCCAGCTGTCGAAATCCTTCGCGGACTGGAAGTTGATGTTCTCGCCCGGAAGCGCCCAGTCGCTGCCGACTTTGAGCGCGAGGCTCTTCGCGGCAGGCGTCACCGGCGGCAGCATCCCGTTCGGCGGATCGACGATGAGGTTGGTCTGTCGCTGAGGGATGTTCGGGTCGAGTTGACCCGCGAGTATTGCGCCGCCGAAGTTGCCTTGCTTCGCGAGTTGCGTGCTGCGGTCGCCGCGCGCCGCCGCCTGCTCGACTCGCTGCTTGTATTCCTCTTCGGTGAGCCATTTCTTGTTCGGGTCGCACGGGGGCGCGCCGGGCCGGTAGCTGCTCGCGCAGCGCTCGAGCGGCACACCAGACGCCTGCATCATGTCGAGCTTGGCGCGAATATCGGGCTCACCCCAGGGCGTCGTGGGGTTCTTCCAACCCTTCGGCGTTTCCACGAAGTGATTGGCCTCGCTCGGCGCGCCGCGAATGGAATCGTTGATTTGCGCGTAGGCCGCGGTGGCTAGTGCCAAGGTCGTCGCCGCGAACCCGAGTCTGAGCGTCGATTTAATCGGATGCATAGTCACGCCTGTGGGATTGAATTCGAGTCGAAATAGAGTACGCCTATGCACGGTCCAGCGAAATCTAGCTGCCTCGCCGGTTGGCGGCCGGCCCGCGGCTTGCTAAGTTGCAGCATGCTGCGAATATTCCTCGTCGCCGCGCTCACGCTCGTCGGTGCAAGCGCCCAAGCCGCCACGTGCGACCGTGCGTGCCTCAAGTCCACGCTGGACGCCTACCTCGTCGCGCTCGTGAAGCATGATCCGAAGGCCGCGCCTCTCTCGATTCGCTTCCGTCAGACGGAGAACGCCGCGGCGCGCAGCGCCGGCACCGGGCTTTGGCAGTCCACTGTTGCACTCGGCAAGCTGCAGCGCCGTTACTACGACGCGGTGACGGAGCAGGCCGCTTACTTCGGTACGCTCGACGAGGCGGCCGGTCCGGCCATCGTGACGCTGCGGCTCAGGATCGAGGATCGCAAGATTACTGAAGCGGAATGGGTCATCAACCGCAAGGGCGATCCAGGCATTGGTCCGAACGCCGGCGCGCAAGCGAACGCGGCGTTCTACGATCCCGACTATCTGATCGCGCATCCGCCGCCGGAGCGCGTGATCCCGAAGGGCGAGCGTCTCTCGCGCGAGGATCTCGTTGCGATCACGAACAGCTACTTCGACGGGCTATCGGCACACGATGGCAAGCTGATCATCGCGCATACGGGCTGCGTGCGAGTCGAGAACGGCAGTCTCACGACGCAACGCCCCATCGCCGGCGGCGGGGAAACGGATTGCACGGCCGAGGGCCCGATGACCAACATCTTCGCCGTGACCGCACGCCGTTACCTCGTCGTCGATCCGGAAGCGGGAGCCGTGCTTGGCCTCGCGTTGTTCCAACGCAAGCCCGGCGTGCAGATGCGCCGCAATCTGCTCGGCGAGTGGTTCTTCATCGAGCAGGGCAAGATCCGCGAGGTCTACGCGGCCATGTACTACCCCGATCCCGCCGCGCTCGTGCCGAACTGGCCGCCGTTCGACGGCAACTGGCCGCCGTTGCCGCCGCCGAATTAGCGAGCTCGATTGCGCCCCGCCGACCGGCGTCGCGGATCTCTAACAAGCAGCGCCGAGACGAGCACCACAAAAAACGGTGGGGCCTCGTTAGGCCCCACCGCGTGTCGCGCTCCAGCGCGTTGCTCGATCTAG
>Ga0134124_10004746_pt1 | contig 10935 bp, 8 predicted proteins | sample KB304_FD_96880 | JGI IMG/M metagenome (GOLD analysis project Ga0134124, IMG submission 96880) | Terrestrial soil microbial communities without Nitrogen fertilizer from Kellogg Biological Station, Michigan, USA - KB3-0-4 | ecosystem: Environmental > Terrestrial > Soil > Unclassified ... | reverse complement strand
GGCGGAGATTTAAGGATTGCCTGTCCAGCGGCAATAACTTGGAGGCGACTTGCCAGGTTTGATGGGTGGACTGCCTTGAGTGCGGGGTGAGGTTGCTTTTCAAAACTCATCTGCGCACGCCCGAACAGAGGACGAGAACCACGGCTGCTTTTTTCAGGGCTTTCGGAGGCGAAAGAATCGCAGCGGCCCAAGCAAGTCCACCGTAACGGTGTTTTGATTGTTTGTGACGACCGTGGAGTTGGTAACGCGCGGCCAAGCCGTCGTCGCCGCAAGATAGTTGGTCCCTTCAAGTAGAAAACCGCTTGTATTGTTCGTCGGCCAGGAAATGATGACTCGGCTTCCCGCGCGAACAGCGGCCAGCGTTGGCTGCGGGATGACCACCGCTTTGACTTTCCAGGTCCGCGAATCCTTGAGCAATAGCGTCGGATCGGTGCGGACGGTGCTGGACATATCGACCACTTCAACTTTTACCTGGTTGGTTCCTGGCGGCAGCGAAAAGCCGCTCACCATCAATGACGGAGAAGTCGCGCCCGGCACCGGGACGTCGTTGGTGAACCATTGAATGCCGACGCTGCCGCCGGAGGGCATGAGCGAAACGACGCTTAAGTTGGTCGTGCTGGAGTTCGTCAAGGTTATGAGCGTGTTGGTTCCCGGAGAAAAGGATTCAATCGGACGAATCTGGCCGTACATCGACTTGACCAGGGCTTCGGAGCAGACTTCGCAGAAAGGAACCCCCAAGTGATTCATCTTACAATTGAATTTGGGCCGATACCAGCCGGTCGTGTGATAATGGGCGCCCTCAAATAAACCGACGAAGTCCAAGTATGGAGAAATTTCCGGAGTCGGAATCGGAGTCGCATCCAAAATCCACGCCCGCCATTTGATCAGCGAACGATTGGTTTGCGTGGTGGTGTTGGGTTCCTCGGTGTCGGGATAACCGAGAAAGGGGCTGGAGTACTCGTCACCTAATTTGGCAAAACTGTGGCCAAGTTCATGCACGGCGATTTCCGGAGCTGAGGAATTGATTGAGGTCAACAGATACGTTCCGCCCGATCCGCCGTAAACGCCGTCATTCACAATTAACGCGACGATGTCGTATTGAGGCATCAAGGTTTGCAGCAACGTCGTCACTTTGCCTTCCCCGCGAGCGGCGTTGGAATCCCGGTCGTTGGGCGGAATGGTAATCAGCCGTTGGATGCCGTAGCTGTCGTAGGTGCTATTGAAATAGGTGTTCACCAGGTTCGTGGTCGGCGTGTAATGGTCCGATCCGGACTCCGTTGAAGCCACGGAAATGGCGAATGCGTTGAAGTAATTCGAGTACAGGCTGAAGGGCGGGGTGTTCAAGAGTTGATTCAGCACACCGCGCGCGTCCGTTGGAAACTGGCCCAACTGGGCGGCGGTATAGCCCTCCGAAAGAAAAACGATGTTGATGCGCGTAGCCGTCGGCCCGTTGGTAAAAATCTGCTGGATCGTCTGAGCGGAAGCAGCCAGGCCAAATCCGGACAACCATACGACCGCCAGAATTGACGGGCGAAGGTCCCTCATTGATCGGCGACTGCGGGCAGTTCGATTTTTGCGATGAGGGACTTTGCGGGTTTGGCGGCCTGGGTGCCCGGCAAGGCGGGAGCCTTGGCTTGCGCCGTCTCCAGTCGATAAAACGAAAGATAATGCGCGTTTTTCACCACGGGAATGCGGACGGCAAACTCCGCCTCGCTCACCTGGACCAATTTAGGTTTGATCGCCCCCGGATTATCCGGATCAGGATACTCGTAACGGCGAATCGAAGGATCATCCATCCAGCCCGCCCACTGCGCGACGCCCGCTTTGGTCTCGACCTCGAATTGAATGTTTCCGGTTTTGTCCGCGCGGAGTTGGGGCTTCAACGCGCCAGAAACCGTGGAGGATTTTACCAAAGTAATAACCCCGTCTTTCATGCGCAGGTGCAAGAAAATGAATCTTTCTTCTCCTTGGGCCTGTCCGCGAACGAAATCGCTCGTCATAAACCCAAGCAGGACGGACAACCCAATGCCTGCAATTTTTCGGTGATTGCGATTCATAGATTTGATCGGCCTGAGGCTAGCACATCTGGAAATAATTGCTACTCGACGAGTCATTGAGCTGTTAATGTCCTCTTTGCATCGCACGGATCAATTTGAATATGAAAATCTCAGTATCACGTTGGCTTTCGGCCGCCCTTCTCCTCGTTTTTCTTGCTGAACTCGCTGGCGCTCGCGCCGCGGAACAGGATAAGCCAAAAGAGAAATCAAAAAATCCTCCCGCGAAGACACCAACCTCCCGAGGGCAACCTGGCACGCCAGGAATCCGGCCCGGTGTGTCGGGGTCCCCAACTAACGCACCGGGAACGCCAACCGTCGTGCCCGGCACGCAGCCCGGTGGAAAGCGGATCCAGCCTGGCGCTGGGCCGGTCGCTACTCCTAAACCGCCGGAAACCGTCAAGCCAGTGGAAACGACCAAGCCTGTGGTTGAAACGACAAAGCCCACGGTTGTAAAGCCACGGCCACCGATTAGCGACAAACCTCCGGTTGCCAGGACATCGCCATCGGCCAGTCCCGCGCTTACTCGGGTGGAAAAACCCAACGGCGTCGTTGAAATGAGATCTCCATCCGGCAAAGTGAGAGAGACAACGACGGCGGATCAGAAAACTGGCGTCAAGCAAACCCAACAAATCTCCCCCACTGGCCGGGTCGAAAAGGAAGTGGTGCAAAAAGCCGACGGAACGAAAAACACGACCGAGTACGATCTGGGCCATCGCGAGAAGCGTGCAGAAATCGTCCACGCGGATAAGAGCCGGGAAACCACCGACGTTCATTACAACCGAAATGGAGAGGCGCGTTCCCGCGAAACCATCAAGGTGGACGCCAAAGGATCACCCGTTTCCAAGACCGTGGTCGTAAAGCAGAACGTGGTGATCAACAACACCACCATCGTGAACAAGACCGTGGTAAGGAATTACTCTCCGGGCCGCTACGGCTTTGTATACCGCCCGGTTTACGTAGTGCGTTCGCCGGTGTTCGTTTCGTGGTACGATCCCTACTGGTACGCGCCTCCGCTCGTTGTTGGAGGGCCGGTGGTCGCGATTACGACGCACCGATTTTCCTTCTCCTGGGGATGGTATGGCGATCCCTGGTACGTTTATCACCGGGCTTATTGGGCACCCTATCCCGTTTATGTAGCCCCTTCATACTGGGTCACGGACTGGATGGTGGCCGGCTATCTTGCGGACCGTTATGCGGTTTCTGTGAGTGTGGCCCAGACGCAAGAGGAAGTTCGCCTCGCCCGTGAAGAAGCGGAAAAGGCCAGGCTCGCTGCTCAGCAAGCCAAAGACGCGGCCGAAATCGCTGAGGCCAAAGCAGCGCAGGCTGCCGCTGAAGCGAGAGCAGAGAGAGCCGAAGCGCGCGTCGCTAAAGCAGAGGCTGAAGAAGCGAAAAGAAAAGAGTTGGCCGGCAAACCCAATCCAAAGGCCACGCCCATCGATAAAGACACGAAAGAAGCTTTGAAGAATCAGGTGGAGAAAACGATCGCTGAGAAAAAAGAGTTCGCCGAGCAATCGGCCAAGGGAGGCAACCCGGTTCCGACAGACGTTTCCACGGCCTTGGCCGATCCGAAACATATCTATCCGGTCTCGAAGAACATCAGCGTGACTCGCGCAGAGGATGGAAAGAACGCCGGAACCCTGACTGCCGGGGACCTGCTGAAACTTGAACCGGGCCAGGACAACACCCTCAAGGACGCTAAGGAAAACACCCCGGTGAACTTGCGAGTGATCACGTCCAAAGGCGAAGACGATTCCGTGCCGGCTGGCACAGTCGTCGTCGTCCCGCTGAAGGAACTGCAAGAGTTTGACAATGAATTCCGGGCCAAGCTCGATCTGGGTCTCGCTGAAGCTGACAAGAACAAGGACCAATTCAAGAAAGGAGCTTTATAGGCTCTATTCCAAAAACGCCTCGTGCATCGCTTTCATGGCTTGCTCGGCTTTGGCCAGGTCGATCACGACGGAGATTTTGATTTCGCTGGTGGAGATCATGTCGATGTTGACGCCTTCTTGCGCGAGGGTCTCGAACATCTTGGCGGCGACCCCGGAATGGCTTCTCATGCCGACACCGACGATGGAGAGTTTACCGATTTTTTCATCGGCGATGGCTTCGCGGTAGCCGACTTCGCTTTTCAGACCGTCGATGACTTTGCGCGCTTTGAGCAGTTCCGCTTTATCGACAGTGAAGGAAAGATCCGTGGCGGGCGCGCCGGAGCCGTGGCTGACGTTTTGCACGATCATATCGACGTTGATGGCGGCGTCGGCCAGCGCCTTGAAGATGCGCGCCGCCACGCCTGGCCGGTCCGGCACGGCGACGAGCGTGACTTTGGCCTGGTTTTTGTCGAGTGACACGCCGCGAATGACGACGTCTTCCATGCTGCGAGTTTCTTCTTTCACGATGGTTCCCGGATGATCATTGAGGCTGGAACGGACTTCAAACACGACGTTGAATTTTTTGGCGAACTCGACGGAACGCAACTGCATCACCTTCGCGCCGGAGCCGGCGAGTTCGAGCATTTCGTCGTAGGAAATTTCGTCGAGCTTGCGCGCCGACGGCACGATGCGCGGGTCGGCGGTATAAACGCCGTCCACGTCCGTGAAAATCTGGCAGAGTTGCGCCTTTAACGCAGCGGCGAGTGCAATGGCCGTCAAATCGGAACCGCCTCGTCCCAAGGTGGTGATCTGGCCCTCGGAGGTTTGCCCCTGAAAGCCTGCAACGATGACAACATTGCCGTCGTCGAGCAGTTTGTGGACTTGTTTGGGAGTGATGTTTTGAATCTTGGCTTTGGTGTGGACGCCGTCGGTCACAATGCCAGCTTGCGCGCCGGTCAGCGAAATGGCTTTGAGGTTCAATGCGTGCAGCGCCATGGCCGTCAGGGCGATGGTGGTTTGTTCGCCCGTGGCCAGCAACACGTCCATCTCACGCTCGCTGGGCAGCGGCATGATTTCCTTGGCCAGCGTGATCAAACGGTCGGTAACGCCGCTCATGGCTGAAACCACCACGACGATCTGGTCGCCGCGCGCATGATATTCCGCGACGCGGTGGGCGACATTCCTGATCCGCTCGGTGTCGCCGACCGACGTGCCGCCGTATTTTTGGACGATTAAAGCCATGCGAACGAAGCCCGTGAAGCCCGAGAAAGCGAGCGAGTTCCCTCCAGGATTTTCTTTTGCTTTAAAGCTTGCCCCTCACCCTGACCCTCTCCCCATCCGATGGGGAGAGGGAAACATTCTCTCGCGTCCTGGCTTATTAGTTTTTGATCTTCCATGGGGGTGGTGTCTTTCGCCGCGCGACGGTACGAATGTCCGAAGCGATGTGTTGCAGGCGCACGAGCAGCGAAATCTTTTCTGGAAATGACAGCGCCGCCAAGGCACGCCGCCGGGCGCGCTTTTGTCGAAACAGGCGCTGGGCCAGATTCCGCGTTTGATGCTCAATGGTCACGTGTGGCTCGTTTGAAAACCTGCCACTGGCGGGTCAGGCCATGGCACTTGATTATTCGGGCCAGGATTCGGCTGTCAATTTTCCAGCTCGTTGAGGACTTTGATTGTCTTCTCCATGCGGCGCGACGTGAGAAGAACTCACAATCCCATCACCTTCATCACCGCTTCCATTGTCGGTTCCACAACGATCGGCTCGACTCCGGCAGTTTTGATGGCGCAATCCGAGTCTTTCAAACCATGGCCGGTCATCGTCGCAGCGATCAGACTTCCTTTGGGAATCAGGCCGGCTTTGACGCACTTGGCAAGGCCAGCGAGCGGCGTGGCACTGGCGGGTTCGACCAACAGGCCCTCCGTTCGCGCGATCAATTTGTAGGCCGCCAGAATTTCCTCGTCCGTCACTTTGTCGATGTGGCCGTCGGATTCCTTTAACGCGTCGGTCGCCCCCTGCCAACTGGCCGGATTTCCAATGCGAATCGCCGAGGCGACGGTGTGGGGTTCCGCGACGGGATGGCCATCGACAATCGGCGCCGCACCCGCCGCCTGAAAGCCGAACATGCGGGGCAAAGTGTCCGATTTTTCCACCGCGTGATATTCCTGGTAGCCTTTCCAGTAGGCAGTGATGTTGCCGGCATTGCCCACGGGCAGAAAATGAAAGTCCGGCGCGCTGCCGAGCTGATCGCAGATTTCAAACGCCGCGGTTTTTTGCCCTGCGATGCGGTCCGGGTTAATGCTGTTAACCACTTCCACTTTGCCCGTCTCGCCCAACTCGCGAACGATGCGCAGCGCAGCGTCGAAGTTTCCTTCGACGGCGATCGTGACCGCGCCGTACATGAGCGCCTGCGCCAGCTTGCCCATCGCGATGTTGCCGTGCGGCAGGAGCACGACGCATTTCATCCCGGCCCGCGCGGCATAGGCGGCGGCCGACGCGGAAGTGTTGCCGGTACTGGCGCAAATGACGATCTCCGCGCCGCGTTCTTTGGCTTTGGAAACCGCCACCGTCATCCCACGATCTTTGAAGGAGCAAGTGGGATTGAGCCCCTCGAACTTCAGCCAAAGCTCGAACTCGCCGCCAATGGCGTTGACGAAATTATCGACGCGAATGAGCGGCGTGTTGCCTTCGTTGAGCGTGACGACAGGCGTCGCGGCGGTCACAGGCAGATACTCGGCGTAATGGCGGATGACACCGTGCCAGAGCGCGGATGGTGAAGTCAGGATGGCGGGTTGCGAATTCATTGGCAAAGATGATTATTCAAACGTTTCCACACGAATCATCATCGGCTTGCCTTGGACTGCCCTTAACTGGCCGATCTTCGTCAGTGCTTTGCTCATGGCGGCGTTGGTCGCGTCATGAATCATCAGAATCAATGGAACGCTTTCCCCTTCGTGGCCTTCGGGCTGGATCACGGAAGAAATCCCGATGTTCGCCCGGCCCAAAATCGCCGCGATCTTCGCCAGCACACCGGGCCGGTCGATCACGTCCAGCCGCACGTAATATCGCGAAATCACCTCGCCCATCGGCAGCACGGCTCCGGCAAGCTCGTGCGGGACGAACGGCGGGACGCGGCTCTTGGTGCCATGCTTCAAGTCGAGCGCCGCATCGGCCACATCGCTCAGCACGGCGCTGGCAGTGGCGTCCTTGCCCGCGCCACGACCGTAAAAAAGCGTATCGCCGACCACGTCGCCGCGCACAAAGACGGCATTGAAAACGTCGTTCACGCTGGCCAGCACGTGCGAGTGAGAAACCAACGTGGGATAGACTGACACTTGCACCCGAAACCCATTTTGAGCGGCTCGTTTCGCACTGTGCGCCGGGGTAATTTTTTTCACGATGCCCAGCAGCTTGATGGTGTAGCCAAGCAGGTCAGCGAATTTGATGTCCAACGAACTGATGCCGCGAACCCCTTCAACATGGATATGTTTTGGATTTATCCAGAACCCGTGCGCAAGAGAAGCCAGGATACCGATCTTGTGGAGGGAGTCGTGACCGTCGATGTCCAACGACGGTTCGGCTTCGGCGTAACCTTGGCGCTGGGCTTCCGTGAGCACTGCATCGAGTTCAGCGCCCTCGCGTTTCATGCGCGTGAGGATGTAATTGCAAGTGCCGTTGACGATGCCGTAAAGGTGCGTGATGCGATTCCCGACCAACCCTTCCCGCAGCGATTTGATGATGGGAATCCCGCCGCACACGCTGGCTTCGTAATAAAGATTGGCACCGCATTCCTTGGCCGCTTCAAATAATTCCTCGCCGTGCGCTGAGAGCAGCGCTTTGTTTGCCGTAATGACGGGCTTGCCAAGCTTGAGCGCCGTGAGCACCATCGTGCGCGCGATGGTGGTGCCCCCGACCAACTCCACGACGATTTGGACCTGTGGATCATTCACGACGCTCTCCCAATCCAGGGTCATCAACGGGCGCGGAATCGGGTAGGGACGCGGCTCGTCAAACGCTTTGACGGCGATCTTGTGGAAATGAATCCGAACGCCGAGGCGCGAAGCCATGAGGCCGCCGTTGCGGCGCCAGGCATGAAACACGCCGCTACCCACGGTGCCGCCGCCAATCATCCCTAAGTTGACCTGCTGCATAAGAATGGGGAGACTGCCGCGAATTGGACAACGGGACAATTTCTTTTTCTGACATGCTCCAGGCAAACTTCGGGCTCCAACCTTCAAGTCGCCGCAGGCGCGTTCGGGCGCTACGCCTTGTGCTGCGAGACGATTGCGGTCTTGGAGTTGGGAACTTGGTGCTTGGGCCCTGGCGTCTTCAGCGTCGCTCCTGCCCCAGTTTCTTCGCCAACCGGATCGCGGCGATCATGCTCGATGGATTCGCGACCCCTTTGCCGGCGATGTCGTAGGCCGTGCCGTGATCGGGGGACGTGCGAATGAAGGGCAGGCCCAGCGTCCAATTCACGCCGGTGTCGAAGCCGATCATCTTCAGCGGAACGAGTCCCTGGTCGTGATACATCGCGACGACAGCGTCGTAATCGCCGCGATAAGCCTGGTAAAACAACGTGTCGGCGGCCAGCGGTCCCGTCGCGTCGATGCAGCGCAGGTGAGCGGTTTGGACGGCCGGCATGATAATTTTTTCCTCTTCATCGCCGAGTTGGCCGCCTTCGCCGGCGTGCGGATTCAAGCCGCACACGCCAATCTTCGGATGCGGCAAACCCAGAAGACGACAAGCCTGCGTCACCAGTTCGATGGCGAGTTCAACTTTTTCCCGCGTTAGAACGGAGGCCACCAATTTGAGCGGCACGTGCGTCGTGGCCAGGGCCACCCGCAGCCAGCGGCCGCGTTCATCCTCGCCGAGCAGCATCATGACGGTGCGTTCAACGCCGGCGAGGATGGACAGAAATTCCGTCTGGCCGACGAACGAATTGCCCGCGCGGATGATCGCTTCTTTGTTCACCGGCGCGGTCACCAGCGCGTCCACTTCGTGACGCAAGCAACGTTGCGCGCCATCGGTGAGCCAGAGCAACGCCGCATCGGCTGCGGCGGGCGAAAAGGGAGTCAAGTCAGGTGCCAACGATCGGCTCAGCGGATTATGAACGAAGAATCGCCCGTTTGACTTGGATGGATCAAAAACCTGGATGGGAAGATGAAGACTTAGTTTTTCATTCAGCCGGCGGACATATCCTTCATCGCCAATCAAAAGATAGCGCGTGGCGTCCGCGTCCGGTTCGGCCGCCAGGGCTTTGAGGGTGACTTCCGGGCCGATGCCGGCCACGTCGCCCAGTGAAATTGCAATCACTCCGGCCATGATGTTAAGGGAACTGAAAATGACCGCCGTCGAGAAAACAAGGCGGCGCCGCAGCCAAATGACCAATGACGAAATCCAAATGTCGAAAGAAATCCAAATGACGAATGACCAAATGCTCTGCCTGCGGTGGCTTTCTTTGCCATTCGGATTTGGTCATTCTTTCGTCATTCGTCATTCGTCATTCTCGGCCGTCCGAGCCTCGTTACCTCGGCAGCCATGATGCTCAAAAGTAGGCGACGAACGATTTTTTCCTCAGACGATCAATCCATTTCTTTTGCAGCCGATTGATTTCCTCGACACGCAAACTGCGTTCAATTTGGTCGCGCACTTCGGGCAAAGACTTGATGTGCGCGGGCCGCCGGTCTTCCAGTCGCAGGAGAAAAAAAGCCCCCGGCGTGTCAATAACGCCTGTTATCTGGCCAGGCTTCAGAGTCGAGACGGCGTCGGCCAGGTCCTTCAGCAATTTGCCCGGCTCCACCCAATCGTAATCGCCTCCTTTAGCGCGTTCCGGGCCATCAGAATAAACGGAGGCCATTTCCGCAAACGGCACGCCTTCCTTGAGTTTGCCGGCGATTTCCCCGGCGATTTTTCTGGCTGTTTCCGGCGAACCGGTGGCCGGCTTGTTCAGAATAATGCGGCGCAGCTTGACCTCGTCCTTGACGGCAAAATCATTGGTGTGTTGCGCGTAATAAGTCTCCACTTTGTGCGGAGAAATGATGAACTCCGATGAAACATTTTTCTGGCGGAGAGCTTCCACGATGATTTCCTCGCGGGTGCGCTGGCGAAACGTTTCGAGGGTAAGCCCGTTTTCTTTCAACGTTTTGGTCGCGGTGGCCCGGTCGCCGAACCGTTGCTTGATCTTTTCGTTGACGACGTCGTTGAGATAACTTTCCGGCAGGTTGTAGCCGGCGGTCTTGAATTCATAGAGGATGAGTTGCCGTTCGATCAACTGCTCCAAGCCATCAGCGCGCAGGGCCAGTTTTTTTTTCTCCAGAATTTGCGGCTGGTTGAAATATTGGCGCTCCAGCAGTTCCATCTCCTGGGCGACGAACAGCTCGATGTCCTGATAGGTGACGATTTTGTCATTGACGATTACCGCGACGCCATTGACCAAGGCGGCTTGGGAAGCCGGGAGAACGCACAGCACCAGTCCTGCCAGCAAAATCATGCAAAAGGTTCTCATTTCTGCGGCGGAGTTTAGGCAACCGATAAAGCAGGGTCAAGCACGGCGCACACCTCACACACCTCACACCTGCACACCTGCACACCTGCATCCTAATCTTCATTCGAGTCATCATCCTGCTGGCACCAGGACTTCTCTTGGAGATCAAAGATCAGGATCAGGATCAGGATTAAGATGAAGATTATGAAAACATTGACTGGGCCAAATTCCGCCGTTGACGCCTTTGGCTCCTTTGCTACCTTTGGCCCGATGAATTCAGGCTGCTTCGCATTTGATTTTGGTTTCGCCGGCGCGTTTTATTTCTGGCCGGGATGCCTGCAGGCGAGGCTGCGTTGATCCGCAAACTCAAACTGAAGCCGCAGGTCGCCCCCTGCGGTTTTTTTGTGGGGACCCCGGCCAAATACCAAAACAAATATGATCGTTGTCCTTAAACCCAACATCACCAAAAAAGAAGAAACGGCCGTGCTCCGGGAGATTCGCAAACTGGGCTACCAACCGCACGTCATG
>Ga0134124_10004745_pt1 | contig 10938 bp, 4 predicted proteins | sample KB304_FD_96880 | JGI IMG/M metagenome (GOLD analysis project Ga0134124, IMG submission 96880) | Terrestrial soil microbial communities without Nitrogen fertilizer from Kellogg Biological Station, Michigan, USA - KB3-0-4 | ecosystem: Environmental > Terrestrial > Soil > Unclassified ... | reverse complement strand
TGAGCCTGCAAAACCTGAACCTCTTCGGCAAGTTGGGCGCGACGGGCCTGCCACGCAGCAGTCTCGACACGAATCACATTGGGGTCTCTCAGATTATTGGGGAAGGCAATCGTGTTATGACCATTCAACTCGGCAATAAGACGAGCCTCACGACCACGCAAGGCATCAAGCCGGGACTGCTCCTGCCCCAGATTTGAGCGGGTCTGTACATCCGACAACTCCATCAATGGTTGACCGGCAGCAACGACCTGACCTTCCTGAACGAGAATTTTCCGGACAATGCCCCCTTCAAGATGTTGCACAATCTGCGACCTGCCGGCAGGGATGATCTGGCCCTCCGTTCGCACGATAACATCGACCTTGGTGAGCCCGGCCCACAACAATACACTTATGCTGCTGACCAGCAGCAACATTACAAAAGCACGCTGAGGTGATAAATGCACAAAAAAAACTGATGCTTTCCTGTACAGGGAAAGTCGCTTAGCCCCCATCAGTGCGACCTGACCTTCACAATTGAAGCATTCGCATTACTTTTTCCTTCACGTACCGAAACATCAATACGATCCTTGGGCATCTTCATTTCAATAAGCAAATTTCGCACAGCCATGGCCCGATAAAAGCCCATACGCTTAGCCTCGGAAAAACCGGCAGGAACTTCGACGTAAACACCTGTTTTTCCGCTTGCTACGACAGGCTTCAAAGATTCGAGCAACCGATCGTGCTCTGCAGGCGTAAACGCAACTGCTTCATCCTTGAAACGCACTATGACTTCCAGGTCACTGGCAACAGTCTTGTCAACTCCATTCAGCGGCTTTGGCACACTGGATGTAACATCGACAGTTTTTGCCAAAACACCGGATTGAACAGGTCTCACATTTTGTGGAACCCGCTGTGCCAGCTGCATGTTCAAGCGCTGGATTTCACGTTTTAACGCGATATTTTCCTTAACAGGGTCTGTTGTGGTTTTGGAACTGACCACAGAACCCTGCTTGCTGGAAGCAACCAGCGTCTTGTCCGCCCCCCCTTTGCTGGCGCGCCCCAGCTCGAGTGCAAACATGAATACGGCGACGGTCATAATAGTCAAAAGGAAGAGCAGGTTAAGTACGAGATTCGTAACGGCATCTACATAGCCCGGCCAGAAGATATCCGAACCATCGCTATCACTGTGACGCATTGACATACTGATTATCCACCTTTGGTAAGTTATGAATATTTCAACCCTTTTAGAGAGGTGCTGCTGCATCCCTGGTTAGCGGTGAAGTCGTACTTGTCAACTTACCCGTAACAGTTGGCTTTGTTTTAACTTCGGACTCTGCACGGGGTGTGCCAAGCGTTAATCGAACCAGCTGAGTCACCGTACTCATTTCGAGAACATGCAAACTGAGTAGTCGAGAGCGAACCTGGTAGAATCGGTCGTAGACATCAAGCAGATCCAGTAGAGACTGGTTACCGGAAAGCATGCGTTTTGACATAGCCTCTGCTGCAACGGAAATCGACTTCAGTTCCTGATAACCGGAGGTAATGCGATCTCTTGTTGTTGCAAGCGTGGCATAATTGGCTGACAGTGCCTGTACAACACGGCGGCGCTGGTCATCCAGCCGGTACTGCAATTCTTTATATCGTGCCAGACGTTCCACATGGTTCTCGTAATCACTTCCGCCACTGAAAAGACTCCAGTTCAGTACCATCATGATACGCTTGTCTCTCTGGCCGGAAGAGCTGGTATCACCTCCCGCGTGAAGGGAATAGCTATCGGTATACTCCGCATCGACACGGGGCAGAAACCGGCCCTTTGCAGCCGACTTATCAATTTCTGCAGCCTGTACCTCAGCTGCAAGGGAGGCAATTTCCGGGTTGGATTTCATGGCCGTGGTAACGGCCGTACTAAACGATTCCGGCAGCAACGAAGCTCCGACATCCTCAAGCTCCGGAAGACGGACCTTTCGAGGTACGAGGTTTGTCAAGCGAACGAATTCAATCCCGGCAGCCGCATGAGCAGACTCCTGTTCCAATCGGGACGACAGCGTTGCCTGGCTGCGTGCACGTACTCGGGCCATATCGGAAATGCTCGATGCTCCGGCGCTGGCTCGCTTTTCGATATAGGTAAGCAACTCTGCAAGCTGAGTTTCAAAGTCTCGAGTCATATCTATCTGCAGACGGCTGGACAGCAGAGAAAGATAGGCATTTACCGCAGAGACATAGGCATCGCCATCGCTTACCCGATAGCTCTCTCCACGCGCCTGTTCAATTACTTCACGACGACGCCAATCCAGATAACTGGGCAGGTCAAACAATGGCTGACGTACGGTAAGCGCAACATCAGTACGTGGATGCGTGTCAGAGGAGACAGCCTGGCCGGTTGTTTCGTCGATTATCACGGAAGGTTGAGAGTTTTCATAACCGGTACTGGCACGAACCGCCACGGACGGCAGCAGGAGGGCGTAAGCCTGTCCGGTCTGAGCTTTTGCCTGTTCCGTACGAGCCAAAGCTGCGAGACTTTCACGATTGAAACTTCGACCGGCGCGGATCGACTCCAAAAGATTTGCGTCACCCACCTGGCTGGCAGACTCTTTTCCAAATATTTGATTTTCTGCCATACTTTTTACAAATTGCCCATCAACATCTGCTAACACTGAAATCTCAGACATACCGATCAATGCTGCCAGATTACGCTTCCCAGGCACAACAAAACCATTGGCAAATTGTGAAAAGCCATCAACCTTTTGAAGCTCGGGCAGGTCGAAATCGTTACTGCCCGGCATTTCCCGCAGCCTCTTCAGGGTCAGCTCCTGCGCTTTCAATTCCAGCAGGTTCGCTGCGTTCGAATCTTTATAGGGGGCAGATTTGGGCACAGCACCCCCGACCTGCATTTCGGCAGCTGTAATTGCAGCAACCGGTGACAAAACGAACTGCGACATTAAAACAAGGGCACAACAAATACCCCGATTGAATCTGTTAATCACAAACGAACCCCTTAAACTTAAAATCATCTAATTAACAGGAACATGAAATTGCTTCCCGCGTGCAGATTATCACCATAAATCAGTGACGGTCAATGCAATTTCAGGGGATTACGTTCATAATGAAAGGGAAGCATCTTCTTATATGGCAATTATCGTTTGCAATGCGGTTATGTGGCTATAACGTTACTTTTTTGCATGGAGTCAACCAAGCAAAAACAAAATCTCGGACCATTCCTGGCATACGCAAAAGAAAAGGGCTACAGCATCAAGCCGTAGCCCTTTTCTTTTATTTTTATAGATTGACATATTGCGTAACAGTATCACTCACGGCCTGAAGTGATCGTTTCATGGAAGCGGACAAGCCGCCCTGATCTCACAGCAGGTTCACCAGCCTGACGTCACCCCTACCGCTTTCCTGAGGATAACCAGTGCATCTGCCGACGTTATCTGATTATCCGGAGCAGGTATCCCATCGGCACCAAGCGGTGCAGTATCACCGTGAAGTTTATTCGTTGCGTCAGGCACCACAAGACCGACCGCTATCCGCAACGCCATCATGGCATCGACGACATCCACCCTGCCGTCATTGTTCACGTCGCCGTCGGGAATGAAGACCACCTTGACCGTATGGCTGTCACTGGTAACATTGGTGAACGTGTAGGAAGGAAGCGGCCCCATGGGCACCCCGTCGACAACCACTTTCACAACGTTGTAGCCTGTAACCGGCGTAAAGGCAAAGGTCTGGTTTGCTCCAGGCATCACCGTTACGTTGCCGGAGGGGGCAATGGAGCCCCTTACATCTGCTGAAGCAGTAATAGTATAGTTATTGACACCAAGTAACGCTGTTATCGTCGTATTGGCGCTTATTGCCGGAATGGTCAGTGATGTGACGGCACCTTTGGACACACCATCTACCTGCACATCCACAAGGTGGTAACCGCTGTTCGGCACAATGGTATAGATTGGCGAATCACCATGGTTGGCTGTTGCCGGGCCGGGAATGACGCCGTTGGTAACGTTTCTGGTGATCGTGTAGTTATTGATGGCGAAAGTCGCCACAATCGTTGCGCCGGAGGTTACGGCCGGCAGAGTAACCACTGTTGCTGCGCCCTTTGATACACCGTCCACCTTTACATCTACAACATGGTAACCGGTATTCGGCGTGATGATATAGATCGGCGAATCGCCATGATTGGGTGTTGCCGGGCCGGAAATGACACCGTTGGCACCGGCGTTCATGGTGACCGTATAGTATTTGATAAAAGTCGCCATTATCGTTGCGCCGGAGGTTATGACAGGCAGATTCACTGCTGTTGCTGCACCCTTTGATACACCGTCCACCTTGACATCCAGCACATGGTAGCCGGTATTCGGCGAGATATAAAATTGCTGGCCACTACCGGGAAGCACAAACACTGTCCCGTTCGTTCCGCTGGGACTGATCGTGCCGCTACCGGCCGGTGATACGGAAGTCGCGACATTGAGCGGAACGACCGCAGTCCCGGACAGGCCGATTGTCAGTATCTTGGAGAGAGGGTCGCTGGAGTCGATCGTCAGGGATGCGTTCTTGGTTCCGGCAGTTGAAGGATTGAAGGAGGTTACAATCGTGCAGGTTCCGCCCGTCTTTACGGCAAAGTTGTTTAAACTGCCGCATGTCACCGCAGTCACGTCGAACAGGGTGCTGTCTGCGCCGCCTTTGACAATGCTGTTGACGGTCAGAGGCCCGCTGCCGGTGTTGCGGATGTAGATGGTCCTTGTCGACACGGTCCCGATGGCAACGGCATTGAAGTCAACCGCAAAGACGACGTCGATCTGCCCTTCCGCGAGAGGGGCAGGGCTGTTCCTGACAACAACGGGATTGATGGGGTCGTTAGGGTTGACGCCCAGCTCCCCTTTACTGTTGTCCCCCCAAGTCCACAGGGAGCCTGACGCCTTCGGCGCCACGACATGCCTGCTGCCAATGCCGGCGGCAACCCAGTCGTCGGCATGGCTCAGCTCCTGAACCGGGGTTGAATGGGACAGCGGATGGAGGGGGTCGGTATCGGTCGGGTGAGGACCGGTGCCGAGCTGCCCCCTGGTGTTGTTACCCCATGACCAGAGGGTGCCGTCCGCCCGGCGGGCAGCTGAGTACGAGTCACCGGCCGCTATTGACACATACGGAATGTCGGTCGTATTTCCCACCATAACCGGCACATTATTGGCCGCAGGATGGGGCTGTGTATCGCCGTTCCCCAGCTGGCCGCTGTAGTTGTTGCCCCAGGCCCACAGGGTGCCGTCCGCCTGCAGAGCCAGGGAATGATTCAGCCCGGCGGCGATGGCTACCCAGTTGCTGTTCCAGCCGCTGGTGTGCAGACCGGATAGTTTTGCAACCTGACGGGGTTTTGTGATGTTTGAGCCGAAGACCGGACCCCCGGCCTGTCCCGAGTCGTTGCCGCCCCAGGCCCAGAGAGTGCCGTCCGCGTGCAGCGCCAGTGAATGCGAGCCGCCGGCGGAGATCGCCACACAGAGCCTGTCGAAATTGCCGGGATAACCGGTGACGATCCTGGTCGGAACGAGCCGGCCGGTCGTACTGCCGTCCCCCAGCTGCCCCCTGGCATTGTCCCCCCAGGCCCAGAGGGTACCGTCGGTTTTCAGGGCCAGGGTATGAAAATCACCGGCTGAAATTGCCGCCCAATCGCTGGAAGCGGTAATCCGCGTCGGAGTCTTCAGGTCGGCGATTGTACCGTTACCCAACTGCCCTTTCGAATTGTTCCCCCAGGTCCAGAGAGTGCCGTCCCCCTGCAGGGCCACGGTATGGCTCCAGCCGGCCGACTGGTCGACCCAGTTGGAGGCCGTACCGACCTTGGCAGGTGCTGAGCGGGACCCAACGGTGTTGTCTCCCAGCTGGCCCCTGGAGTTGTCTCCCCAGGTCCAGAGGGTGCCGTTAGAGCGGCGCGCCACCGTGAACTCCCCTCCCGGTTCGCTTGCAACCCAGCCGGCTTCATCCGTGCCGATTAGAAAAGGGGTGGAAGAGCCGGTTTGACTGCCGCCTCCGAGCTGACCGGACCAGTTGTCGCCCGAGCCGTACAGCTCGCCATTGGCCTTCAGAGCCATGGAATGAAAGGCGCCTGCTGCCACGGCCACGATATCGGCGATTGCCGGGGCTGTAATCCGGGCCGGAGAGTACCGGTTCGTCTTGGTCCCGTCTCCCAGCTGGCCGCTGGTGTTGTCTCCCCAGGCCCAGAGGGTGCCGTTGCGCTTCACTGCCAGGACATGCAGGTTTCCGGCGGAGATTGCTGTCCAATCCTGTGCCGTTGTGACCTTGACAGGTGTGCTATGCGCTCCCTGGTCAGCGGCGCCGGTCCCCAGCTGGCCGTCATCATTCCGGCCCCAGGCCCAGAGGGTGCCGTCCACCTTAACGGCGAAAGAGGTTGAGCCTCCGGCGGCGATTGCTGTCCAGTCGCTTGCCGTACCGATCCGCGCCGGGGCGTTGCTGGCGGCAAGGTTGCCGAGCTGGCCGCTGGCATTGTCTCCCCAGGCCCAGAGAGTGCCATCCGCCTTCAGCGCCAGGGCGTGGAATTCACCGACTGACACCGTTTTCCAGTTTGAGGCGGCGACCTTTACTGGGCTCTTGCGCGGAAATGCATCAGTAGAGCCGAGACCCAGTTGACCGCTGGTATTGCTCCCCCAGGCGTAGAGTTCTCCGTTGGCCTTCAGGGCGAATGAGCTCGCGCCGCCTGCAGCTACGGCGGTCCAGTCATTGTCGGCGCCGATCCGGACCGGCTGGGTCCTGCCGGCTATAGAGCAATCCCCCAGTTGGCCGGCATTGTTGGCGCCCCAGGCCCAGAGGGAGCCGTCGGCCTTCAGGGCCAGGGTGTGGTCGTCTCCGGTCGCAATCGCCATCCAGTTGGCGGTATTGGAGAGAAGGCCGACCTGCACCGGCGCCGAGCGGTCGAGGTTGGTTCCGTCCCCAAGCTGGCCTGTCCAGTTCGAACCGGTGGTCCAGATGGTGCCGTCCGCCCGCAGATGAACCGTATGATCGACTCCGGCGCGGATCTGCGGCGTTACCGCCCATGCGGAGGGCGCCAGGCCGGAAACCGCCAGCGCAATTGCCGGAAGAATCAATCTGATATATCTAGTCAAGGTTTTCATTTGGTCGTCCTCTCAGCGAAAGTTTCCGGCCAGGCGTTGCCTACCGGACCACCAGGGTGATCCCCTCTAGATTGATGGAAGATTGCACGCTGATAAACTGTCCGTTGGGCGGCGCGGCTGCACCTGTGCTCGTAAACGTCCAGCTGCCGTTGCCGTCCACTGTAGCTGTTCCCAGGGAGCCGACACCGACCGTCGGGCTGTTGAAGACCTGAACAGTGCCTCCGTGGGTGGTGGAGGTGCCGTCGACCTGCCAGGTGTCGGTGCTTACGATGTACTGAGCCGTGGTAACGGTCAGCGACTCGGTGGCCGGAGCATTCATGGTAACCGTTACGGTGGCGGCATTGGAGACCACACCCAGGTTGTCCTTGACGTTGTAGGTGAATGTATCTGTCCCCACATAACCGGGATTCGGGGAGTAGGTCACCTTGCCGTCGGCAGGATTGACTGATGCCGACCCGTGGGCCGGGGCGCCGACGATGGCTACCGTCGCCTTGTCAAGAGAGGCAAGGGGGATGTCGTTGGCCAGGACATCGATCAGCGTACTAGTTCCTACCACGTTATCAACCGCAGTCAGAGGATCGTCATTGGCCACCGGCGGGGCGACGACTTTCACTGACACTGTAGAACTGGAACTCAGTGTATGGCTGACGTCCTGGATGTGATAGGTGAATGTAAAGGTCCCTGCAGGGGCGGCAGGGGCGATGTACTGGACGATGCCGTTGCCGAGATAGCTTGCAGTGCCCTGCCCGGCCGCAGGTTGGTCCACGATAAAATTGGCCGGAGCCGGATCTATGGCGGTGCTTGTGGCGGTGTAATTGGCAACGACGTTGATGGTGATCGTCGAATTGACAGTGGCGATAGCCGCATCAGGGTTCGCCGTAAGTGTAGAGACCGGATTTACCGTCACCGTCACTGTGGCAACATTTGAGAGCCGCGGCGGAGTGGCGCTGTCGCTCACCGTGTAGCTGAAAGTGCAGGTTCCGGCGGAGTTCGGCGGTGTGAAGAGGATGGTGCCGTTCCCCGTTATCGGCAGCGCCGCTCCCCCGCAATTATCAGGCGAGACAATGTTGACCGAAGCCGGGTCGATCGGGTAGGTGCCGCGTGCATCGTTGGCAATGACGTTGATGGCAAACTGCGGGGCGCCGGTGAAGGTCGTAGCTGTATCCGGGTTGGCCGTCGGCTTGGCAACAACGGAGATGGTCACGGTTGCAACATTGGAACACCCTCCGTAAATGTTGATTCCGGAAGTGCTTGCGACCTTGTAGGTGAAGGAGTCCTGCCCAGTGAAATTTGGATTGGGAGTGTAGGTGACGCTCCCGCCAACAATGCCGCTAAGCGTGCCATTCGGCGGCGAAGAGACAATCTGTACGCTTGCAGGATCAATGGCACCCAATACTGCCACATCGTTGTTGGTAATGTTAATGGTTACCGACACTGCCTTGTCAGTGGTAGCGCTGTCGTCTAGGGCAATCGGTGCAAAGATGTTGAGCACAGGCGTCGGGGTAATCGCGATCGGGCCGGGATCGGCCGGGCAGTTTCCCGTAGCACATGGCAGGAGAGTGGCGTCACCGTTGAATCTGCCCAGCGCCGGATCAACAAATGAGAATATCCGGTTGCTGGCGTTGCCAAGCAGGCTTGCGGTAAAAACTCCGTCGACATAGATGCCGGTGGGAAGGCCACCACCTGCAACGGGAGGGAAGCCGGCGGCGAAGTTCGCCTGGGTGCGGGGGTCCAGGCCGCTAAAGGGAAACGGGTCGAGAGCGAACGTCCCTATGGGGCTTGTGCCCAGAGGTTCGCAGCCGCCGGCTTTCAGGCAGCCGCTTGGGGAGAGGCGGCGATCCAGATTCCAGGGTATACCTTCGAAGATGACCGGGGTGTTCAGCAGATTAACGTCGATTTCGAGGAAGTCGGCAATTTCAACACCACCCAGGTTGATGCCGAGGGGGAAGAGGTACTGGCCATTGGTGGCCTCCCTGCCGTTGATATCCAGGGTAACCAGCGACCCGGCCGGGCTGTCCAGCTTGTGCCCGGTCCTGGCCTGGATTTCATGGGGTTCCGGGCTCATGATGCCGAAATTGTTGGCCAGAGTCACACCGCTGGCACAGATGCCGGGGTTGGTTCTAGTAAATCGGGTCGAATTCTGGAGATGCTGGCATGGGTTGAGTTTCGGATCTGCTCCGCCGGGAAACTTGCCGAGAGCGGCCAGGATGAAGTCTACATCGTAGCGAATCCGGAAAATATTCGCCCCTGCCCCGATCAACCCCTGCTGCGAGCAGCCACCGTTGGGGAAGAGAACCACACCGCCACCACCACCGCCACCGCCACCGCCACCGCCACCACCACCGCCACCAAGGCGGCCCACGGCGTTGTCGCATCCCTCAATGGATGCCAGGGGGAACTCGTGGATGGCGTTGTTGGCCGGATCGCGGTGGATGGTCCAGAAGTCCACGTCGGTGGGGGAGAGGGTGGTGAAACCGATCAGGAGCATTCTGGTTCGCTGGTTCTGAAAGCCCGGGGCTTCGATGAAAACCTCGGATAGGGCCATGTAATCGGGCTGACCGGCCACATTTTTGGTGGACATTGCCTTGTTGACCTTCATGGTATGGACCGAGACGAAGCGGGTGCCGTTGATCGTCTCAAAGTTACCTTTGGCACTGACGGAGTCACCGAGCATGAGCGGCGCAAACAGCCGGGAATCATTAACAGGGAGCTCGACAACAAGGTTTGGAGTACGGTTGGTATCGGGACAGGAGCGGTCGCCCACACCGTTTGCATTGGCCTGGGTGGGTCCGTTTGCAACCGCTGCAATGCCGCTGGTGGGTATTGCGGGGAGACCCGGAAAATTGCGCGGTACGCTGCTCGGGATGCAGACCGGGTAGCCGGTAGAGAAGGCGATGACATAGTTGTCCGGGTCGAGGGTAAAGCGAGGGTCAGCGCTGCAGTTCGGGCCGCCGGCGCAGCCGGCGCCGGACTGAATGCTATGGCGGCTGGTCGGATCGTTGAGACGAAGCATGACGCCGGTGTCGGCGTTTCCTGGAATGCCGCCTACCCGGAAATAGCCTTGATCGTAATTGATGTACGTCACTTGCCCGGTAATGTCTTCCTTTCCTTTTTCGATCAGAACATCGCCGGCGATGACGTTACCGGCGTTGCTGCGGTTGGCGGAAAGCGTGGCGAAGCCACCGGTTCCGCTGGCATTGCACGTATCGGCCTTGGCCAGGCCGCTCTGGCCGAGGGCCTTGCAACCTGCCGGTGCTTGATCGAAAATCTGCTGCAGGGAGAGCCGGTTGGCGGGCAGATCGATGAGCAGATTCTTGGGCAGGATGACCTCGTTCCCTCCCACAATCATTACCCCGCCGGAGTAGACGTCTGTGGGATCATTCAGCGTCAGGCGCTCGATCTCGCCGATTATCGGCGCCTTGATTACAAGCGCCCCGGCATTGGAGCAGTATGCTGCGATCATGAAAAACGTCGCCAGTAATGAAAACCATTGGGTGAATCTCTGTCTCATTTATTGCCTCCTCTGAAGCTGTAATTCCTAATCAGGTAAAATTCCACTCGGACAGGGCGCTGCAGCTCATCCGCCATTGCTACCCCGTTCCCGTTATCTGAACTCCGTACTAACTGATGCCGGCGCGGCAGTTATGCCGCTGAGCGGCGCCCCGTCAAGCCCCTTGGCGGCGAAGCCGGTCACGAAGAAGGTGTTTACGCCGGCGGGGAAGCTTCCCCCTTCCACTTCGAACCTTATCGTAGCAAACTCGCCGAGGCCGAAGCCCTCCGCGTTAATCAACAGAATGTGCAACTGGGCAGGAGCTCCACCGGCTGCCGGGGTAAATTTGGCCGC